>WLWF01003244.1_pt1 | contig 10850 bp, 11 predicted proteins | sample 6718331 | NCBI WGS metagenome assembly WLWF01 (sample SAMN12718692, study PRJNA515312) | sponge metagenome | isolation source: marine sponge | host: Mycale hentscheli | place: New Zealand: South Island, Marlborough, Capsize Point | collected 2003-05-01
ATTGCACCAGAGCTTCCAATTAAATTTGGTCAGATTGCTAATATAAGAAAGGGTGCACGCCAAGACATTTCATAAATCCTAAATAGGTATAATATCAAAGTCAATTGTTACATCTCCAGTATTATTAATTGCGTCATCTACAGTAATTACCATTAATACCTTATATAAAGTATGGTCATCTCCATTTTCCAATTTAAAAATTCTTAACCCCTTATGATATTTTAAAGTATTACCAGTAATACGAATCACTGATTTTTTTTGATCCCCCGATTTCATTTCACTAAGATGGAAATTTTCCGGCAATGAATTGTAAATCCATTCAAAAGCAGCAGCACACGTAGCCTGAGTCGCACACGCAATAATTCTTGAAGACCGTTGATTATGAGTATAATTTAAGTAATTTAATGCGGTAATAGGTGATTTCACCTTATTTCCATTTATCACTAGTTTTCCTCTCTTAATATCAATAATAAATTGTTGGTGCAATAATTCAGTATTTAGATAACTTTTCAAGATATCATTAACAAATGCTTTACTTGGTACCATAGTACTTATTTTCATTGGTTCATCTGCCAAGATAATGCTTTCTGGTATCATGTTAGTAAAATTAACTATAATTTGATATTGAAAATTGTTATCAGATAAATCAGTAGGCTTATCTACTACCTCTATCCTATCAGAACAATCATAGTTAAAAAAGTCATCTATTAAAGTAAACATCTAACTTAGTTAACTATATTATTTTTTTTTTATATTAAATTGTAAAAATTATAAGGTGACATAATCTCTATTAGATGTTACTCCATTATCACTATCAGAATCGCTGGTTCTATCTGCCTCATCATCTATTTCTAGATAGGCAGACCGCATTGTTTGTCTTTGTGGAGACATCGGGGGTGATGGACTATCATCACTATATAGATCAATCTCATCGTTTGACTCTAGTTTAGTTTCTGCCTTTAAAAAAGTATCCTGAATCCAAAATTGTAAGATATTTAGACTTAATGGAACTAGAATCATAACAACTATTAATTCTGTTTCATCGTGGTTAGAGATTGGTTTTAAAATATCGGTTCCCATTTTACCTAAACTATCTGAGAAGGGAAGTAGGATCCCAAAAAATAAGATAACCTTAGTTACAGTAATGATACCGATCCAAATCAGCAATTGAAATAGATATTGGCGATTAATACACCCAGTATTATCTATGGTATATTCACCGGATACCAAAGTTAATAGTCCCATTTTCCGGACGGTGTTATTTACTAGCGTAATCAGTAACCAACTAAGTACTAAACCAAGCATGACATCCACCATAAAATTTACAAAATACCACATACATTGATCATTATATTGACTATTTTTATTATGATTGGTGACATTAATGGCAACTAAAATATTAAGTCCATGAGCATATAAAGAGCCTATCACTTGTTTACTTACGTCGTAAACAAATACTTTAATTGGACGTTTTGGATGTTCTGTGATACGTTTGACACATAAACTTAGTAGAGCAAAAAACCCAAGTAGACACTGTATTAAGATACTAAAAGTATCATCTATTAATTGACACACCATTTCATATTTAATAATAATAAACCTTAATTACTTTAATTAAGATTAATTATTGGTAAAATTAATTACTTTAATTATTGGTAAAATCTTTAAACTTCCCCTCTATTATAGACATAAACTACCTTAGCATCACCATCTAATACATTAGTTGGTATTCTAAGTATAATATGTCCATTTTCACCATGTGATACTATTTCCTTGGTGGCAATTCCACCAATGATATTATCTTTAATAATAACTTCATCAAAGTCAATGTTAAAACGTGTTACCTCCTTATCTTTATTTTTACCTTTATTATTAATAATTCTAATTAACAAATTGTCTCGGTTATGCAATGATGATCTAATAATTTTATCTAAATTAAAATAGGCATACCTAATATGATTATGGTGACGTAATTCTTCATTATAACACTGCATTATTTGATTTGTCTTAATAGCAATACAACAGAAATTAGGTCGTATATTAGGAGTATTTTTATTACCTTGGCTCCTTAAATTCTGAATAATACCAGTTAGTATATTACAAGTAGTTACTATCTTAATTTTAATACCAGACATCATATTATTCAATGATCTGTAACAATTTATAAAACTCATCTACTTTTATATTTAGTATTTCTTTTTTAAAAGGATTTTTTTTGTAATTTTCCCGACTTTTAAGATATATCATTTTATAATATCGTCTAATGTGACAAATACTAAATTTCTTACTTGATTTTACTAGACATAGTTTGATAAGTATTAAAAGAGCTGTATGTTTAGCTGGTATCACTAACTTGGTAAATTCTTCTTGATCTTGAAAATCTTCAATGATAGGTAATAGACTATTATTATCTGAAGTAATATTATTTAAAAACACATCTAAATAATTGGCAAAAATCTCCTCTAAACAACTAGTTAATTGTAAAGTTGAATTATCTACATGATCCTCATTATTTTGTAGAAAATTAATAGTAAAATTAATATAGAGGGTTTTAAAGATATTACAGATATCTATGATATGTTTAATACTATGTTTTTTAAAGTGTAATGAGTTTAAAGTTAACGGACCTATGGTTTTTTTATAAACAAATGACTTAACATCAGTTAGATGGACATTATCTTTACTAGTTAATCCTTGAATACTACTTTTAGTCATAATAATATATTCATTAAATAGTAGTATAGCACGGTCACAGAGAAACATAGTCAGTTTAAGATTTTTAGAATACATAAACAGTACCCAAAATAGATGATCTATGGTTTCCATACAAATAATACAATATTTATCAACTGACACCTTTTCATAACACTTAGTAATACTATTAGTAATTACTTTACAATAGTTGGTGACTATTTTTTTATTGGGGACATCAATATTTTCCTGTTTCTTTTGGTTGATAAATTGTAATAAATCTGTTTCTTTAGTTAATAAACTCATTAATAATTATAAGATAATTTCTTTATAAAATAACCGTTAAAACTTTAAAATATATCATAAATTTAATTAAGTACGTTTAGAATCCGTAAATAAAAAATCACTATTAGTTATCACATTAAAACCGGTGTTTAGAAATAAACATGTGTGGTCCTTTTTGACGGTTTTGTGAAACTATATTAGTCAATAGGCTTAAATTTCTTTAAGTGAGGTTAATAACTAAGTTACACGTGAGGTGAGTACTTGTTTACTCCCAGATTACACCTTTGTGTCTAAATGACCCGTAATCCTTTATTAGAAAATACTATTTAATATAAATAATAGTAGTTTATAATGTATATTTAATTGCCTGTTTTAAATATAAAAATTATCATTTATTAGTATATCTCTATATATGTATATTAATAATTAATAATTAATAATGTTTTTTAAAATTATTATTTTTACTCGGATCAATCCTATCACTCGTCTGGTGAATATTCTTTAAGGAATTCTGTTGTTGAATATAATTTGTTAAAATTTTAATGCCCCTTTTTGTATTTAAAGAAACTTTTTCCTGTGTTTTTGGATCGGTAATATATTCGTAAACCATTTTAAAATATACCTGATATTTTTATTAGGAAAACCTATTTACAAAAATCTTATACTGCTCTGCATTTTCTAATGTTAATAGATAATAGTAATTGGTAAGACATAATATTTTTTTGGTAATTATTTTTTCCAGATCAACAATCCTTTTACCATTTAACATATTAAGAGGTGTATTAGTATTTTCCATAGTTCTAATTACATTAGTATCTTTATCATTACTAGAATATTTATCGTTGAAATATCCAGTAACGATAAAACTTTCCCTCTGGTTATTAACCAGATGTAATTTTAGTTGTCCTTCTGTGCTATAATAGCCCTCATAATCAATGGTTTCTATTTGGGGATTGACAATCTTAATACTCTGGATCGTAGTATTAATGAGGTCATCCCGGTTAAACCTGCTTTCGTTGCATCCCATTAATATTAATTAGTAATTAATATTTAAATAGTGACGTACGGATATTTAAGACAGCGCCGTTTTTAATAGATTTAGTTATAACAATTCCATCCCTTACGTCTTAGAAACCCGATTTGATCCTTAGCTAACCAATAGTCACCATCTGGAAAGCGGTATTTGTTTATTACTTCTGGCTTTAGTTCTAGACCAAACCCAGGTGTTTCAGGAGGCAGGTAGTGTCCCTGTTGTAGTTTCACTGGATTAAGAAAATGCTCCGAGAGACAATCCACATATTCCGCATATTTACCTTCAGTACTACCCGTAAGACAAATATAATCAATCATACATAAATGAGCTCCCATATTTGCTAAACCAACACCCCCGGCATGTAGGCAAAATTTAGTTCCATATTTTTTACACATCAACATAACTACTAGCCATTCATTAAGACCGGCTAATCGCTGAATATCAGTTTGTAATATATCTAAACTATGGTGTTGTAGATACTGTTTAAACATGATTTTATTACTACATTGTTCTCCGGTTGCCACCAGAATAGGAGAAACTTGTGTAGATATTTCGGCATGGGCTAAAATATCATCTGGATGGGTCGGTTCTTCAATCCAGTAGGGATGAAACTGTTTTAGTTCTGACATATTAAAAATGGCGGTTCTAGTATCCCAAACCCCATTGGCATCCATGGACAACATCTTATCATCCCCTATGGTTTCGCGAATTAAGGAGGCGCGCCGACAGTCTTCAGCTAAATCTTGTCCCACCTTCATTTTAAATCCAGTAAAACCCTGTTCCAGACCAGTAGTTAAATGTTGTCGGATGGTCTCATCGCTATAACCACTCCATCCACAGGTAATATAACAGGGATACCCATAAGTAGACATGTTATGTTGTAATAGGGGTCTCTGATTTAGAGGTATTAATAGGTCTTGGGCAACATCATAGTCAACGACATCTTTTACATAGTTAAAATCTAAAAGGTCAGCTAAATGATAAGTCGGCATCTCAGCTACTAATTTCCAAACCGGTTTTCCTTCCCGTTTCGCCCACAAATCCCAAATCAGATTGATTAAGCCAGCATTGGCTTGATGACATAAGCCCTTATCCGGACCATTCCAGACTAATTGCTCATCATTAATAATACTCTGGTAAATGGCTAAAAAATTAGTTTCTAGCTTTTCTAATGGGAGCCCAATTAAATGTCGTTGCTGTTCTCGTAATACTGCCAAGACCCCACTATTACCACGTCCCAGGGTAAAAACAGTAGAAACTCCTGTAAGATGGGGATCATTGGTAATCGCTTCTAGGTAGATACATGAATAATCCGGATCACTGCTTCGGGCATCACTCCCGGTCTGGTCTAGACTAGTTGGAAATCTAATATCTGTAAAACGTAATTCTTTAATGACTAATATTTCCACATCCGTTGTCATACGCTGTAATATGTTTTACTAGTTTTACTAATTAGCTATAAGTAGATTTTTAATAGTGTACCTAAATATCCTGGCTAAATATCCCGGAAATTTAAAAAGGGGGGGGATAAAAACTATAGGTAGTAGATATAAAAAAGTATGGGATTTGGTAGAAATACTAAAAATGTGAGAAGTAAACAAGAAAAAATTTGTGAATTTTACTTATACGTACCGAATCTTCCTTATTTCGGTCCTAACTGGACTCCAGGACCAGATCAACTCTCAGGCTCGCCGTCGTCCCCGGCGGCTTTCACAAAAAATACGAAAATATTACGTGGAACGATAGATAAAAATAATAATTGTGTATATAATGCTCCGGTAAAAGACATATGTGCGATTCCTAAACAGTACGATGAGTTAAACCCAGATCTAGCGGGCTGTATGAGTTATACATTCGGGGCGGTGGCGACGGGAAATAGTGATAAGGATAGATTATTGCAATTATCAATCTTCAACGATGAATTTCTAGTAAACGAAGGAAATAGTGATACTAATTGGGAGGGATGTGCAATTGAAAATCCAACACAAGCCCCGTCCACAGAATGTATTAATAATAAGCAGGGCGATAAGTTGTCCTGTTTTGGAGGTCCATTGCCGCCAGAATCAGGCAGCCCTAACATGGAAATAGATATCAAGGGCACTAGTAATGATGGTAACGCTACTATTACTATTAGATGTCCTGGTGTTTTTAGTACAAGAAAATAGTTTGTGATGATAATCAGACTATCAATAGTGATGGACTATGTAGTAGTAGTGGTGGAATAAATAATTATGTGAAAGCTTTGGGTGGGACGAACTGCCAAGATGGAACTATGATTACAGATAAAGTTACATGCCGGAACACCGGTACAAGCATTGGTTATCCACCAGCGACAAACTTCATCCAAAGCCAGAACGAAAGTTCGTTTAATGGTTCAGGACGTCCGGGTGGATGCTACTGGGACAATGATGGAAACAGTTATTTTAATAAAAACCTTTCTTCAAATGCCTCGTGGGGTGGTACCGGTGGGATTTGCACGGCGTAAAACAGATAATTGTGACGATATAGCCTCTATGACAAGTAATATTTACATAGAATCTCACTAAGAATATTAGGAATATATAGTAGGTTATCCGTATAAGATAATACGAAAAATGATAAATAAATTTGATATTAGTAAGGGACCTTTTACCGGAACCTTATAGCTAAAAAAAATCATGAGATTTCCCGACGAAATTTGGAAACTAATTATAGAGGGGGTCGTTTGGAAAACAGAAGAAAGGGCGATTAAGTTAATTAATTATCATGCTATGATGCCATACATGTTATCATTACACAATCTAAAGGGCTTTACCAATAATCTACAATACCATAAAACTAAAAATAATTGGATCTTTGACCTATTAGGTGAAGATGAAGTTACTCAATTAATTAATCAAGCGATAAGTAAAGCCATCATTATGTATAATTAAAAACTTTAAATTAGTTTAAACTAGATCTTAGTAAATATTAGAATATCATACATCTCTATTATTAAATTTCTAACTAAGCACTTTTTAAAAAACGGGTGCGTTTAAAATTTCCTATTAGTTATTCTAAATGGGATTTGGAAAAAAAGGACCACTTCGTCAAAGGGCTCTAACTAATAGTATAAATACTATGAGTCATCCCAAATATTACCAGTCAAAAAAAAGGACATCTAATAAATCTCTCAAAGTGAAAGTTTTATCAGAAGTCAAGTCAAAACGCAAATTTGGTACAAATCGTCCTCTTAATAAGAATAGAGAAGGCGTTAGTAAAAAGATAGTATCTGACAATTTAAGCGAGATAAATCTTAAGGATAATAACGTAGGTAAATCTAATGTGAAACAAAAACGTAATCATAACAAAGTTAGAAGTAAGCAGGCACCAGGAGGACCATCAGTACAAAGTGGAAGTGTAGATGATAACATACCAGAATATCAATGTTTATTTGGTTACCAGGTGGTACTTGATGAGGGTAAAAATCTAAAGGAGTGTAGGGGAGGTGGAGTTGGGTATGGTGGCAAGTTTGAGGATTGCCGGGTGGGTGAAATAGCACTAGCCAGTGATGCGTACAATCTTGCTCTTTACAAGAAATATACCACTGGGGTCTGGCCAGATAACACGAGCGGACCTGGGGTTTGTCAAATAACGTCTGCATCAACTACTTGCAATGAAAATGAGTACGTAAGTAATAAAGTCTGTACACCCTGTCCAGCTGGAACAACCAATGATGCGGGTGATGACGCTTCTGGTCCAGATACAAATTGTGAAGCAATAACATGTGGTGCTAATCAGTACGTAAGTAATAATGTCTGTAAACCCTGTGCAGCTGGAACAACTAATGCTGCGGGTGATGACGCTTCTGGTCCAGATACAAATTGTGAAGCAATAACATGTGGTGCTAATCAGTATCTCGATAGTTCTATGTGTAAGAATAAAATAAATTGTCCACCCGGACAGTACGTAGTGGATGATGGTAATAATAACGAAAACCGTACATGTGGAAGTTGCTCTGAAGGGACTTACTCTGATATGCAAAATACCCAGAAGTGTACAGATAAGAAGAAGACTTGTCCGGCAGGGGAATACTTCACACCGTTTAATGACCAGACGGTGGACAACACATGTACGGTATGTCCTGGTAATCAGTTCAAGACCGGAAAAAACTCGGATAAAACATGCACCGATTGGACAGAATGTAATAAGACTACTCAATATGAAATAGAAGCCCCAACTGCTACCAGTGACCGTGTATGTAAAGCTTTAACAACCTGTAATGATAATGAATATGAAACAGAAGCCCCAACTGCTACCAGTGACCGTGTATGTACAGAAAAGACTACGGAGTGTCAAGGTGATAATAAAGTATTGATAACGCCTGACGATAAATCTAAAAATAATAGATGCGTAGACAAATGCGTTGTATTTGACTCCCAAAGTATGGACGGAATGAATTTACCACGTTGTAAGCTTGATGTTGACCCCAACCAAATAAATTGTATAAATATAGAGGATAGTGTAATAAATATAGCGAATAACTGTACAAATATAAAAAAAGATGATGATATGCTTAATGGGAAAAAAGGAATCTCTACTTCTGCTATGGAAAATTGTACAGGAGCATCAATAAGAGATAATAATAAGGAGGAATTAAATATTTGTATCATCCCACCTAGGTCGGATCTTGAACAGTCTATCATTTGGGGAGAAAACAAAATAGGAGGCGCAGTATATCAAAATAGTATAGATGTGACCAAACCATGTAAACCATGTAAATATGACTCATCTATAGACCTTAGTGATGAAAATCAGCCTTGTCCGGTGAAATTTGAAAAATGGAATAACTATAAGAATTGGTCCGCTAGAAACCCAGATCCTGATAAACCTGAAAATAAGTGTTGGTATAACCAAAACTTCTTACCAAAAATTGATCATCAAGGGGGTAATAAACCAATTTAGTCATTATAGACACGTTAATTAATAATATTTTACATGTGATCAGATCAGGGAGTAGTCAATGAGTTTGGTTAGGGTACATACGGGGTTGGGGTTCCCTACAAGGATAATCCTCTAAATCAGACGACGGCTAGAAACGGCTGTTTTCCAATATCATACAAAACATAAAAATTCAAAAAAATACCCCAACTCTGTCGGTCTAAACAAATAACGGCTCCCGATATGACGCAACCACCGGCTTAACCGAAAAACTTGATTGACAAATTAGCGAGTAACTCCACTGGACAAACTCAGACGATTGACGAAAATACTAATAATCCTACATTATGTGATACCACTTTTAGGTATCTAATGGCTAATGTATACGGTTACTTATAATGGACTTATTCATGTGTTAGCAACCAATAATGCGTGAACAATGGTGATGACCAAACTCGTAAAATGACTATTAAAAATGCCTCGGGTGAAACAATTCAATGTACTATGACATCAACGGACTGGTGTAACGTAGTCGATAATCTCACCGCGGAAAAAATCGTTTGTGGTAGTTAGCTTATTTAACACCTAACTCCCCAAATACTCCGCAATAATACTCCCCTCCATCCTTTTTAACTCATCCCGTTGACACTGTGCCTCAAAGCCAGAATCCGTTTGGGTCCATTGTAAATAACTTCTTGGAATTTCCCCTAACACCTTTCCCTGATATTTTCCAAAACTAATTGGATATGTTGCCAGATCACTATAACTTTGTAACATATCCATAGTTGCCCCTTTGACGGCTAATAAATCAGCAACATCATTTCCTCGGCTATGCTCATCATCTAAGCCAGTATGGGCTCTGACATGATGAAAGACCATTTCGTATTTAGGTAACAATAGTAATACGCGTTCTATTAAGTCACGATTTATAACATCTACCATTTTTTTACTTTTCCTGTCTCGGGTCTGGAACCCCTGTTTTTGGTATTTTAATCCAGTTCCCGTACAAATATAGATGGAGTATTGTGAATCGGTATAAATTTCTAATTTGGAGCCTTCTGGAGATAGTTCCATCGCAGTGATAATAGCTAATAATTCAGCCCGATTATTTGTTTTCGGAGCCTCTAATATATAAGATAAGCGCTGATTACTACTGGGTATATAAACACCATAACCCGCCCAACAAACACCATTTTTCCTAATTAAGGAGCCATCCGTATAGATAATCGTTTGATTATTTTTATCACTATTACCATCACCATCATCAGCACCATCATCGTCACCACCATCATCATCACTACTACTTTGAAGATCTATTATCTTTTTCACACCAAAATAGGTGTCAATTCCATTAGTTTTCACCGAGGCAACCGGTTTACTCTCACCGTGCTTAACAAAATACTCTGCTTCTATCCTGGTTTTAAACTTCTTATACTTCGCCCCTGAATATCCAGTAATTTGTGATTTACAACTATCCCAAGTGGTATAGACTCCCGGGGTAACCCCTTGATGTACAGCATAATAACTCATCTTATTATTTATTATTATTTATTATTATTTATTTTTGATCTCATCACCTGATGGTTATTTCAAATTTATTACTAACCTATGATTTAAAATCTCATCAAAAGATAGACTCTATTTCATGAAAAAATACACCCAATTACTAGATAAATATAAATTAGATAAGCAAAAACTACTAGATAACTATAAGAATAATAATCCAAATCCCAATCCCAACTCCAATACAGACCCTCCCCAATCAAAACCAGAGTCTCCATTTAAGTTACGAGATATTTTAGGTAGTTACATGGATTTTAGTAAATATCCTGCGGGAGAGTATAGTTATCCGGGTCCCGATGTCACCTTCACCTCCCCTCCTAGTAACAGTATGGTTGTTTGCCTTGGGTGTCTGGCGGAAAGGGGTGGTGGAGGCAACGTT
>WLWF01003245.1_pt1 | contig 10850 bp, 7 predicted proteins | sample 6718331 | NCBI WGS metagenome assembly WLWF01 (sample SAMN12718692, study PRJNA515312) | sponge metagenome | isolation source: marine sponge | host: Mycale hentscheli | place: New Zealand: South Island, Marlborough, Capsize Point | collected 2003-05-01
ATATTTCTTGTTGTAATATCACCACTGAATGTACCACCTGGGAATGGATTACCTGATGGTCCTGTTGGTCCTACTACTCCCTGTGGTCCTTGTCCGCCAGTTGCACCTTTTTGTCCTTTGTCGCCCTGTCCACCCTGGGCACCTTGAGCACCCTGTGGTCCTAGTTCACCTTTTTGCCCTTTAGCACCTTGCGGTCCTGTACCACCTGTTGTACCTTGAGCACCTGTGGCTCCTTTGTCTCCAGTTCCACCTTGTGGTCCTTGAGCACCTGTAGTACCTTGTGGACCAGTTCCACCTAAGTCACCTTTTTGTCCTTTATCACCAGTGCCACCTTGTGTACCCTGTGTACCCTGTGGCCCAGTTGGACCAGTATCGCCTTTTTGTCCTTTGTCACCAGTACCGCCTTGTGGTCCAGTTGCTCCTTGCGTTCCTGTAGCACCTTGAGGTCCAGTTGCACCTTGTGGTCCAGTTGCACCTTGAGGACCAGTTGCACCTTGTGGTCCAGTTGCACCTGTGGCACCTTTCTGGCCCTGTGGTCCAGTTGGTCCACTGTCTGACGGTATCCAATCATAGTCTGATCCGTTCCAACTTAATACTTCGCCTGATGAAGCAGTTGATCTATTTATATGAGTATCTACTCTGGCATTTGTATAATATAAATTTGTGCCCTCTGATAAATCATTTGTAGTTCTAGTAGTTAATGCACCTGATTGTAGTTTACCACTTGCATCAAATAATACAGTTGATCCTGGTCCTGTGATTGACCCACTAAATATGCTACCGCTTGTGAATGTTTTTACGCCACCGATACTTTGAGCACCAGTAGTTCTAACCACAGTACTGTCTACTGCTATGTCGTCTGCGTTTGCAGTAATACCGTCACCACCTATAACATTAAGTGTGACTGCACCTGATGTACCGCCTCCTGTTAAACCTGTACCAGCACCGACACTCTCAATGTCACCAACGTCATTAGTGAAACTAATTACACCAGTTGAACTATCGTATGCAATATCGCCTGTGGCACTGATTGCCGCTCTGGCTCTTGCTGTGGTATGATATAAGTTTGTGCCTTCTGATACATCATCAGTGTCTCCGCTCCAACTAATAACACCAGTGCTGTTATCATATGAAATTGGTGCACTTGCACTTATTAATGTTCTTGTTGTGGCATCACTTGGTGCATTAATTGTTATTGTACTACCTGTTATGCCTGTTGTGACATTTGTCCCACCTGCAATAGTTATTGTATCTGAATTTGTACTACTTACAAATGTACCTGAATCTGAACTAAATGTTTTAACAATGCTCTGACTACTGCCTAAATTAGAATTAGTTACAGTAATAACATTGCCTGACTCTGCTATTGTTACACCAGTGCCTCCAGAAATTTTTCTAAAGTTGTGATATGTTGTTGCACCTGTTGTTCTAGAACCACCGTATACTGATTCTCCACTTGCCGCTACTGATTCAATAGAGCCAGATACGCCTCTGTTTGTTAATGGATATTCTGTGCCATTTATAACACCGTATATTTCGCTGTCTCTAGCAAAAATTACACTATCAGGTGTGTCGCCATCACCGAATACGTTTGTACTTGTTTGTGAATCATCGTCTGCACCTGTGGCATATTGAGTTGCATTAGTAATGTCTTTTAATAATAAATGATTAACACCTATACCACCGTTTTCAGTGCTTGTTAATAGTGTTGCATTTGTTAATGCATTAGCATCATTTAATTGATCTCTAATCGCAAAGCCTGAATTAGGTAATGTGTTGCCTTTTGCAATATCAATAAAAACGAACTGTTCTGATTCAACTCTTAATTGGCCTGAGCCGGCTCTGATAGCAGTTTTGAAATTTGTATTGGTATCAAAGAATATATCACCGCCTGTGTCAAACTCAATATCGTTTTCTTTGTATATACTGCTACCGATTGTTAATGTACCGCCGCTGTTTATAACAGGACCTACACTGGAATCAAATGTTAATTGCTGAGAAACTGTTTGACCCGAACCTGTAGTTCTTAATACAGTACCATCTACTTCTATACTGTCAGCATTTACAGTTATACCGCCGCCACCTGCTCCAATAATATCAAATGTTCTATCTGAATTTAAATCTCCGCCACCTGTTAAACCTGCACCTGCTGTGAGACTTCTGCTTAATGGTGCCTTTGTGGCAATTGAATTTGTTAATGTTGATGCTAAATTTGAATCGTCACCAAGTGCTGTGGCTATCTCGCCTAATGTATTTAGAGCCGGATCTGCGCCATCGACTAATTTATTTGTTAATGCTGTGACGGCCGCTTCAACATAAGCAGTAGAGGCCGCTTTAGTTGAACCACCGCTATCACCTGCATTATATACATTACCGGTATTACCTGGTGGTGCTAATGTTGGTACTATAAGTTGACTAGAAAATGTTTTTACACCTGAAATACTTTGTGTTCCGGTTGTCCTAACTACAGTATTGTCTACATCTATAGTATAACTACCTGCGGCATCATCGTATATGCCGGAGATTCCGCCCGAAGCAGAATGAACTAATAAACCATCGACTCTATCGTCGACTGCTTCTGAAAAATCTGTTACTTGCGAGGCCGGTATTGCTATGTTTGTATTTGTTGCACTAGTTAATTGTCCTTGTGCGTTTACAGTATATGTTGGTACTGCTGTAGCACTACCATAACTTGCCGCTGTAACGGCTGTGTTAGTAATACTTAATGTTCCTGAACTAGTAATAGGTCCACCGGATAGGCCTGTGCCTGTTGCTACATTAATCAATGTACCCGGTGCATTCTCATTAACCCATTCTGTTGTGGCTACATTTGTACTGTCGTCGCTACCTAATACTGTTGGTGCTGTAAGTCCAGTACTGAAATTTGTTGTTTGGCTAATAGTACCAGGTAAACTAAAAGTACCATTACTGCTATTGTAGTTTATTTGATTTGCTGTACCGCCAACTAATGCTCTTATTTGTGCATCTGTTATACCTGTGTAAGTAAACACACCGTTGCTGTATGTTAGTGTGCCTTGGCCACCGCTGTCTACAGCACTGAATAATGCTTTGACTTCTGTGTCAAAGTCTGTAACTTGCGTATGTGGTATTGCTATGTTTACATCTGCCGCCGCTGTTAATTGCCCTTGTGCATTTACAGTGAATGTAGGTATTGCTGTAGCACTACCATAACTTGCGCCTGTAACTGCTGTATCTGTGATGCTATATACACCATTACTATATGTTAGGCCTGTTCCTGCTGAAAAATGTGCTCTAGTTTCTGAAGCACTTGGACCGGTGTATGTATAAACACCGTTGCTGTAACTGAATGATCCATCACCGCCTGCATCTGTGGCAGAAAAATGTGCTCTTACTTCTGTGGCACTTGGACCTGTATATGTTAATGTATTACCGGAATATGCAAGACTGCCGTCGCCTCCTGCATCGACAACATTTAATGCACCTGATATAGGTGCTGATGTTGTAAGAGTTGTTCCGTCCCAACTTATAGATGCATTTCCGTTTGTTTGGCTTAGTTGTAAGGTCGCTGTTACACCAGTTCTGTCATAGTTGACAATTATACTGTCATCTGCAACTCTGAGTTCGTCTGCTCTTTCACTGATTGTCTGGGCGTTAAATACGATATCACCCGGTGATCTAAATATACCTTTTTTGTCTGCCATTAATTACTCCGATTGCAACATTGCTTTAACATATTTATCAGATTATGGCATTTTTCTTGGATACAAAAAAAAGCACCTTCCGAAGAAGGTGCTTAATTCGTTTAAGTAAAACTAATACTTACTTGAATGAGACGTTTGAAAGTCCAATTTCACCTAAGTAGTCAGCCGCATTACCCAATGAACTTGCTGTGTTAGTAAGTTCTAAGTAACCGTATCTTGTCATAAATGACACTACTGGTTCGAAACTAGCCGGATCCATAACTGGACCTGTGCTCATTAATGGGATATAAGGACAGTAGAATGCTGGAGCATCTGTTTCAGATGAACCTTTATAACCTACTAGTACTGATGTTCCATCAGCCGCATAGTTGTCAACAAATACTTTAACAGTACCGTTTAATGTACCTACAAACTTACTGTTTGTTGGAGCATCAAAAGGACCTTCAGTACTTCTAACAAATGTTGAAGTTGTCGCTGATTGTAATATTGTTAAAGCCTGTGGACTTACAACAACATAGTTACCTGCGCCTCTTCTTGTTCTAGCGGCAATCAAGTTTGCAACTCTATTAATTAGAATCGCTAAGATTGCATGTCTTTCACCGATATACGTTTGTGTACCTGTGATTCCAGTGTTGAAATCTAATGTTTCGACTGTTGGAGCAAGTGCTCTTAACTTCGCTAACATCTCTTGATCGATCTCTACCGCAATTTCTTGTGCTAAGGCTTGCATAATTTCTGCCTCTACATCAACACCGTGCATTGCGTTTGCGTCTTGTGCACTCTCAAAAGTCCATCTTGCTGATAGACGTCTTGATTTTGCTTCGACTGTTTGTTTTAAGATTTGGATAGACATTTTGCTTCCTGCTGTTCCTTCACTTGCCGCAGTTGCATCAGGTGTTCCTGAATATGCTGTTGCTAATGCGAAAGGACTAAGTGCTTCTTGTCCTGCTGTTACTGAGTCTTTAGACTCTGCGTATCTTACCCTTAATGTGTGGATTTGTCCTACTGGTCCACTCATTGGTTGCACACCAAGTAATTCGTTGGCGATCAAAGAAGGCATAACCCTTCTAATCAATGGTAGCATAACTTTGTTAAGTGATGCAACGTTTCCTGCCATTGTTGACCCTGCTGTCGCTGATTCTTGTAATTGAGTTTTTGCGTTTTCTAAAATTACGTCCATTGTAGACTTTTTAGAACCCTGTAAACCCTCTAGAAGTGCGTCCTTGGTTGCGGACCAATTTGATTCAAATAATGCTTCTGCCATTATAATCTCCTAATATTTAAGTCCGGCTAGTTTTCTGATTTCGTCAAGTTCGACTACGTCAACTTCATTGGTGGAGCCGGTTTGTCCGTCCAACGATCTATTACCAGTGTGTTCTGATGTCACTGATTCTTTAATAACTTCTTTCTTAGTTCTTACAGAACCTTCGTCGTTCATAACACTAGGAAGGTACTTGTTAAATGATTCTTCAAGTTTCTCTGTTTTCACTGATTCTAGAAGTTCCGTCATAAGTTCTTTTTTGCCACTACTTAAAGGTGCAATTAAATCACTCATCACATTGTTTCTGTTGTATCTATCTTCTGCTATTCGCAGTTTAGATTCAACTAATTTTTTCTGTTCTGAACTGTTTTCTGCACTAGCCTTTGCTTCATCAATCTTAGATTTTAATCCAGTGATTGCTGATTTTAGTTTTCTGACTTCTGTATTTTCATTTAAATACGAAGTTGCATACTCACCAGCCATTGCTTCAAATATTCTTCTGCCAAATTCATTTTCACGAGCCTTAGTAATATCCTCTTTAAATTGTGATACTTCACTTTTTAATGAAGATGAAATAGTTTGTTCAACTTTTTCTGCGGCTCTTTTAATAAATTGTTTTTTAGCATCCGCAAGTTGCTCTCTTCCTTCGCGAACTAACTGAACTTTTTTCTCTGCTAGTTCTCGCTTATCGGAGTGGAACTCACGAATTTCATCAGCAACTGCTTCAAGAACAAAGTTTTCAAGTTTAGCAAAGTTTTCACTTTGTGCATTTCTATCTTCTTTGAGTTCCTTGATTTCGTTGGCTAATGTTTCTGAAACGAATTTATTTAAAACGTCAGTGTGTTGACCGACTGCTTTTTTATAATTAACTCTTTCAGCAATAGTTGCCTTCTTATCTTCTGCAAGTTCTTTCAATTCCTCTTCTAAGTTTTGAGTAATGAATGTGTCCATTGCTTCTACTATTTGACCTTTGTCATGTTCGAATCTCTGTGCAAATTCTTCTCTTAACTCAGCAGTGATTTCATCTCTTGCTTCAGCAAGGCGTGTTTCCCATGCTTCTTGTATGTTGACTCTAGTCTCTTCAGACAAGTCACCATTTTCAAGAAGTTCTACGAATTTATCCGCCATGTGCTTTCTCCTATTTGAGTTCCAATTCACGAATGAAGTTTTCCATCATTCGTGCAAGGTGTTTTTGTGCGTTTCTGTCACTTTTTGTTATTTCACGAGCGGCTTCAAATATTTGAGCGCCGCCACGCATATTAAATAAACTTTCGTAAATTGCTTTAGGGTAGGCATCTGGGGCACTTGGTTGTGCTACGATGTCAACAGTTACTATATCAAAATCGCTTACCCTACCGCTTTCATTTACGTTACCACTACCACGACTGCTTACGCCTAGTTTGGCGCCGCCTTTTAGCAATGCTTCAGCAATCTTACCCATTGGAGTATCCAATATTTTAAGTTTACCGAAACCATCAGTGCCATCGACTCGCATGTCTGTTATCATGTGGCTTACTCTATCTAAATTTATTTGTAATTCTGCTGGATGATCTAATTCACCAAGAACAGTTTCGCCAGTTTGGATTCTATTACCAATCGATTCTACAGCAGTCTGTATCTCTTCTTTTGGATATACTCTTCCATTCTGGTTCTTGACTTCGCCTTGTATAAACAGACCGCTCATATGCATAATTTTACCATCGTTAGATGACTCAACTATAATATTTGCTTGATCTGGACTATAATATTCGAATAACTGTCTTGACATTTATATCTCCTTAATTACTTAACTTTTCCTGCAATAGGACTCGTTGACTTATCAGCACTTACTTTATTTGCTGGATGAGCCTTTGGTTTTTCGCCTATGTTATCACTTGTTGGATTACTTTTGGCTGAATCACCTTTCTTACCTTCTGCACCGTCTTTACCAAAAAGTTCTTTTTCGTCTGTTCCGAAATTTTCTTTCTTTGGAAATTTTGGTGATGCATCATGGTCTGAACTTGAGTCATTCTTTGCAGATTGATTTTTACTGAAGTTAGTTGCTTCTTCTAATTCTTCTTCAACTTCTTCATCTAAGTCAATTTCTTCTTCAAAAGATTCCATTTCCATTTCGTCTGCTAAATCATCTTCAGCATCTTCCACTTCATCGTCACCTTCTTCATCTGACATTAACTTTTCAAATTCTGCTTTTAGTTCATCTAATTGTGCTTCTAAATCGTCAACTCTATCTTCGACTTCTTCCTCTTCAGACTCTTCTTCACCGTCCATTTCCATTTCTGGTTCCATTTCGTCTTCCATGTCGTCTTCGTTAACACCTGATTCATCAGCATGAACATTTGCTTCTACTTCATCGTAGAAGTCTTCACTTGGTGAACCTGCAACTGTTTCTTCTACAGCCTCTTCTTCGGATTCTTCAGCCTCTTCGACTGCTTCTTCTTCGGATTCTTCTGCTTCTTCTACAGTTTCTTCAGATTCAGATTCTTCCTCAACAACTTCGTTGTCGATGGCTTCTTCTAGAGCATCTTTATCTAAGAGATCTTCATAAATCTCTCTGGACTTCTCAACCATAAAACTATGTAATAGGTCTTTTGCTTGAGCATCGTCCTCTGCTAAAAGATGTTCCAGTACTTGTTCTAAAACACTTTTATCTGACATCGTAATTTCTCCTTTAAACTCAGGCAACGCCTGATATATCGTAATTGTATTTAATGATAATGTACTGTTTTATGTAAAAAACGGTGTTTTTTTGAGGTATTTTAGTTATAACAAGTTATAAAGACCTGTTATTTACTACCTCTATGATGTGATCTGCATACATTCTATGTGCGTATGGACTGTTATGATTACTTACTGGATAGTGTGTTGTTTCGTTTCCTTGTTCATCTAAGTGCTTTGGATTATGCTGAGCATAATAACCTGCACCATTTTGTAACATATATTTATCAGGAACGAAGTTCCAATTAAAACTGCCTATTTGGTGATGATCTTCTATCAAACCCGTTTTATCAAACTCACTAAATTCGAAGGTATTAGGGGAGAATAAAAACGGCACATTATGATTTAATATACTCAGTAAACCACTTTGCAACACAAAGTAATCATTGTGTGCTTTTATGTTTTCATCAAACACATAGTATGCATAGTCCTTTAGTGCATTTACTCTGTCTTCGTCTATGTGATGATAACGCCTTGCTTCTTGACTTATAACTGTGTAAATGCTGTCGCACCAAATTTGCGGGTCATATGTTTTGCCATAGTTTATATGGTGCTGATGATCAAAGTGATCCCAATCAAAATCACCAAAGCAAATTTGATCATATGCTTTGTTATGATCGTAAGTATTATCTAAGTCTTTGAGTATTTCAAATCTGTTTACACCAGTTGCATTAATGATCATTAAATCTGGTTGTAAGTGTTCTAGTGCGTAATCTATTTGTGTTCGTATGCCAAAGTTACTCATACCACACCGTGCTAAATTAATATAATTATAACCTAGTTCCTTTGCTACTAGGTATCCGTATTCAAAATTGGGATAAAGTGGATCACGGCAACTCCAACTGCAACCGCAAACAACAAGGGTCTTCATTTAATTATATTAAGCCGCCTGCTCCGCCACCTTCAACAGGTTTAGCATACATCACTGACGCAAGTTTTTTATGATTCTTTGCTTCTTCTTTTTTGAGTTCTCTGATTTTTCTAAGTTTACCTAGTTCTTCTAAACTCAACATCTTTTTTCTTGTGTCTGTTTTGTGCCTTTGATTGATAGTGTCTTTTGCTGGCTCGTAAAATTCGTTCAGTTTCATATTATATTCCTAAGTTTCCGCCTTCGTCACCAAGTTCACCTAATGCATCTATGCCACTGCTACCGTCACCAGCATCAACTGGTCCCATATCTATTGGTGCTGTAGTAACATCGCCACCTGGTTGAGGTCTTACACCTACTTGACGTAGGTCTGCAGATGTAGTGTCGTCTATTTCATCGACATCAAATGCGTTTTCTTCTGCCCACAGTAATTCATTCTTTCTAATTTCGTCTTCGCTTAAACCTAGATACTTACCAAGTTTAAACTGTGTAGACAAGTAAGGAATGCCTTCCAGTGTACCAAACAACTGTGTCCTTGCTTGATCTAATTCTAGTTCTCTGTAAGAACTAAAGTTTTGCGGTTCTGCAAATGATATATCAAATAGACTGTTGTCTACTTCAATTCCACTTGCTTTTAAATAAATTTTAAATTCTTCGTTCATGCTTTTGATAATCTGTCTTTGCAGTCTTTCACAATATTTTGCAAATCTATATTCTTGAATATATGCTACACCAACCTTGCCGTCATTGTATGGTGCTGAACCGTCATCTGGTCCTGTTGGCAAGTAACTGCTGGGTATTCTCAAACCTCTTATCAGTTTGTTGTTAAAGAACTTGAGATCGTCGATCTCACCTAAGTTACTACCACCTGGTAGTGTATCAACTTTACTACCACGGCCATCTGCCGTTTGAGCAAAGAAGTAATCTTCTAACATACTCATTGGATTGTAACTGCTGTCTGCTACGTTTTGTCCACCGCCAGTTTTATTAGGTATGCGTTTTTGTTGTACTTCATACTTAACACGTTCTAAATACTGTTGTGCTTTGTGCGGTGGCATATTACCTACATCAATAAAGAACACACGTCTTTCCGGTGCTCTGTGTACCCTGTAAATAATAATAGCATCTTCTAATAATTCTTTTTGTTTGTAAACTTTGAAAATAGGATCCAGTATGCTGTTACCAAAAGGCCAAGTTGTTTCCATGCCTTCGCTCATGCTTATGTGTAATACATGTTGTGCATCAACTGGCATTGCATTGTTGGCATCTGGCCCATATCCTGAACTACTGCTTTTAAACCCTGCACTGGATTGTGGATTTGTGTAGTCACTCATGATAGCACCTGAACCATACGGTCTATCCTGATTAGGTGATACACTGGTAGCCGCTAAATCTTTTAAATGTAAATCCAAGTTCTTGATAAAATACTGTTCTATCTTTTTACCGTTGCTTTCATTTACTAATACTTTTTCTACTTGGTAAGGATCTACCCAATACAGTTTTTTAGTTTCTGGGTCTCTTACAAATAATTGATCTCCGTATTTGAGTGTGCTACGGAAAATTTTGAATATACGTCTTGGAAGTTCGTTTAGTTTACACCATTTTTGTAATCCTTGTTGTATAACTTTAATTTCTGGATTACTGGGAGTATCATTGTAGTCTATTCTGAAAGGCAACTTGGTGTCTTCTTCCTGTGTGCAAAATTCTGCAATAATATCTAATGCGGCATTGATTTCTAAATCCCTGTCCATTGCATCATACTGATAGTATCGCATAACCCTATCAGGTGATCCGCTGTAAACTTCTGGTAGCCAACTGCTGTATCTACTAGCATACATATCTGCTTTACCATCATTGCCTCTAACGCCTGACGGTAAACCGCTGTTTTCTACCGGATTAAAAAATTTTTTCCAACTCATATAATATCTCTAATGTGTTATAATACTATATTTATCACTTGATGTCAATCGATTTGATCTATGTGGCTAAGTCTAAGTGCTATTGCTGTTATCAGCACCTAGGTTCTTATTGGTCTTGGACAGTTCGTTAGTCATATGAGTGACACTTTCTACTAATGCTCTTGCGTTGGCCAGCATTTCTTTGTCTGCAGGGTTGAGGTCGCTATATCTTTTGTCAAGGGTGTTTAGCATTGTGGTTAATTGAGTTGATTCAGCATTGGTTAAACCGTCTACTATCTTTTCCCTAAGTGCTGTTTGGAACTCGCCCATATCTTTGAATGCATTGCTGTTCTTATCAAAATATGCAGATTTATTCTTATCAATACTATTAAACAAATAACTACCTGCGTTACCCTGTTGCATTC
>WLWF01003246.1_pt1 | contig 10845 bp, 5 predicted proteins | sample 6718331 | NCBI WGS metagenome assembly WLWF01 (sample SAMN12718692, study PRJNA515312) | sponge metagenome | isolation source: marine sponge | host: Mycale hentscheli | place: New Zealand: South Island, Marlborough, Capsize Point | collected 2003-05-01
ATCGTAATTTTTAAACATTAATAAATAAAGCAATGAGTTCCATTTACCCATTAACCATATAATAAATTGTTTGAACTTTGATTTTTTCTTTTGGTCAGTCATGATTGTTTTTTTCTTTTGTTAAATACTTCTATTGCTTTTTTTACTTCTTCTTCTGTAATTTTTAATTGAAGATTTATACCAGCCCTCCATTGAGCAACGCTTTTACCGTCATTCATTAGTATTAAAGTTGGTACAGAAATTACGCTTCTTTGTATTGATTCAGGTTGATCTTCTAACCATGCAAATTGTATTTTAATATCCGCAAGTTTATTAACCGGTAAATTGTTGTGTTTATTCCACTTAGCATTTATTTCAAGCAAAGTAAAATTTTGACTATAAGAATTTAAGCATGTTAGCAAGGTTATTAAAATTATAATTTTTTTCATGGTTATTTTTTTTCAATTATTTCATACAGCTTTTCATCTATTTTATCTAATTTATCACTATTTTCTTGAACCTTGTCTTGAGTATTCATAATTGTTTCTCGAATTAACTGATCTTTAAGATCATATTCGGTTCTTGTAATAGTAGGCTTTGGTAATTCTTTGGCAAGCTCTATATCTTTTTGTAATGTAAAATATAACGTTGCTAAAGAAATAGCTCCTCCAATAACTATCCCTATTGTTTTTAAATCTAAGGTTACTTGTGTTTTTTCGCTTAAGTTCATAAAGCTTTTATTATTTTAGTGATTTTTTTCTTTTTTTACTTTTATCTAAAGCCTCTAAGGACATTATCTTATTAATTCTGTCTTCTTCTTTTTTTAATCTATTTATTTCTGTTTTTGTTAACTTAAATTTGTTGTATAATATATCAACCTGTTCTTCCTTTCTAAGTTCTTTAAGATCATATCTTCGTAGTTCACGCCCACTTAAATTCCCTCTTTCTTCTTTTATTTTATTTTCTTTTTTAATATTTTTTCTACGTTCTTTTTCAGCTTCAAAAGTTTCTTTTCCTTTTTTATCTCCAGCTGCTTGTTCTAATTGCCATTCTGGGTAACCTACCGCTAAAAATGGTCGATATATATTTTTTGTTTCTTGTTGCATTGCGTCTATTAAATTAGAAGTTTTAGACAACGCTCTATCTAAAGGTACTCCCGTTGCCGCTGCAGTCATATCCCCTATCATTCTAAGACCTGGTAATTTAGCAAAGTCACCAGCTACACCTTCTAGATCAAATAAAAATTCTTTATTCCATTCGTAAGTGTCCCATGCTCTCATGCCTTTTACTATTTTACTTCCAAGCGGTGGCGAAATTCCTGCTGCGGACTTTATAAAATGTTTAGAGTACTCTGGTCTAGGTTTTTCAGATCGTTCATACATTTTAATACTAACATCTTTTAAAGTTGCAGCTATCGCTCCCCAAAGGCCAAGCCCTCTAAGTAAAGAATTAGACATTGAGTTAGCTACATTTTTAGCTGCATCTTTTTTAGATAAATCTTCGTCTTCCTCATCGTCAAATGCCATAGCAAATAAACCTTGCTGTAAAAATGAAAAAATTAAATTCTGCATTAACCCATAATAAGCTAATTTAGCGATATTATCTTTAGCACTACCTCTACCGTTTTTAAGATCTAAAGCAGCTTTTTTCATTATTCTAGCATATTGCTGAGGTGTATTAGCAAAAGCTAATATAATACGTCCAATTGGCTGAGCTTGTTCTTTACTAATTTTATCAGGTCTACTTGATTGCTGAGATTCCTGAGCTATTTCTGTGAATTCCTGCATTGCTAGTCGCTTAGCTTCTAACGGAGCCACTTTGTCTTTAATTAAAGCGTTATATTTTGTTCTAAAATATGTAGCTCCACCTGATGCAATAGCAAAAGAATCCGCAAATTTAGTAGGCGTAAATCCTAGTTTAAGTAACCTAGCTAAAACACCTTGAACCCCTCGCGTTTTAGCAATATCTGCTAAATCTGCTTCATTTACATTAAGCTTTAATCCATCACGCCTATCAACTAAAAAGTCACTATTCCAAAGCATAACAAAATCTTTCCAATACTGAGGCTGATTTGCAAAAGCTTTACTTGCAGCAAAAATATTGTTTTCTTTAAAGTTAAGAAAATTAGTAGCAGATATTAACTGTAATAGTGCTGATCTTGAGTTAAGGAACATTATGTTACCAACAGAATTGGTAAGCCAAGCTGTCCAAGCGTCTGTTTCTTTATTGCCCATACCTGGCCGTGTATTTCTACCTGTTGCCATACGGCGCAACATATCTTGCAATGCACTTCTATAGTTATTACCAAAAGCGGCTTCTAATTTATTAAGGTTAGCCTCTGAAAATATATTATCTACATTAGCCTGCCATACAGTAAGTAAATCTTTTCTACCTGTAGTATTTAAAGCATTCAATAAATCTGAGGTAATTGTTCCACCAGCCCAAGATTCTTTAGGCTTAGTATCTTCTCCAGTGTTCATTGTTAACAATTCATTAGCAAATGCTCTAAGCTCAGAATTATCAACAACCTCATTTACAAGTATTAATCGGTCTTCTTCTGTTAAACCAGGTATATCTAATCCCTTTTTATTCCACATATAAACTCTAACCGCATGCTCTTTAGTAAAAAAACTTTCTACAGTATCTCCGTTTTCATTTTCGTAAGTAAATGTTTTTTTAAGATCTCCTGGAATTATATTAAGTTCTTGCTTTAACTTTTTATAATCTCTACCAATTTTATTACGAGCCATTTCAATGCCAGTCATTGCTTTAGCATACGGATCTAATAAATTTTTCTTATAATAAGCAAGCATTTTTTCTCCTTGCTTTCCTTTAGGCAAAGTTTTATACAGTAAACCAACAAAATCTTCAGCAGACGGAGGTATGAAAAAATCGAATCTACTTCTAAGTCTTCCTTCTAATCCTCCTCTAACTCTACCAAACTCATCAAAAGAAGGTATTCCTGTTTTGTATTCTAAAAATTTATTAAATTGTCTATCTATTTTTAAAGAATTTTTAACTTCATTGTCTAAAAATTTCTTTTTAGATTTTTTAAATTCTTCATCTAATTTTTTAAAAACTTCTGGTTGCTTTATTTGAGCTTCTATGTCAAATGTAGAGGGTTTACCTAATTTATTTAAAGCTTTTTTAACTTTTGGATCATTATATCTTTCCTCGCCACCTACTTTAGCTAAAAGTTTATCTACAGATTCAGGAATTACATCCACACGGAGTGTGTCAAAAAATTCGTCTAATTGTTCTTCTGATATTTCTTTTTTAATATACTCTCGCAGCTTGTTATTAATATTAGATATTGATGTTACATGTTCTAATATAGCTTTGCCTTCAAAATCATAAGCATTCCTTAATACAGAAAGTTTACGTATAGGAGTTAGTTGTCCTAAAGACATAGCCGCTATATCAGCTAATCCTCTCTGTATATCTTCTAAATCTCTTGATGGAGTTAGTATATCTTTAACTATTTGTTTAGCTATCTGAGCATCTTCAAAAGTTCTATCTCCGATAACATTAGTATTATTGTAAGCCTTATTTTTTAATTGAAGTATTGTTAAAGGTGAATTAATTTTTTCTCCATCTAACAATATAAAACTTTTATTATTTTTTTCTTGCAAAGCGAAACCTAAATCTTTTAGTCTGTCTTTACCTATTCTTTTCTCCATTTCATTAAACAGAGCTTTATTGGTAGACATATCCAAATACTTTTGGTTTCTCATAGATCTACTAAATGCCGCAACAAATAATTTAGCAGCATCTTTTGTGGTATTAGAATCTAATTCCTCAACAGCTTTAGCAAAGCTTTCTTCTTTTAATATATATTTATATGCTTTACCCCATGATTTACCAACCAATGCTTCAATTTCAGCTATAGTATCGGCATCATCTATACCTTTTTTATATTCATAATTAAATATTCTAAGACCGGCTAAACCTAATATATCTTTAGCTTCTTTATTTATAAATTGTATTTGTTTTGCTAAATTAGCTTTTGGATTTTTGCTAACAAAATTATCTACTCTATCCTGAATTTGTCCATAAAGATCGGAATCTAATAATCTTAGCCCTTCAGTTTTTAAGCTAAACATAAGATCATTTTTACCTGCTGCAATATCTTTAATAGTCATAGGATCTAAATCAGCTGATGTTCTACTGAGTTCATTAGAAATCATACGATTTATAAGTTTCATAACACCCAGAAAAGTTTGCCCTTCTGGTGTTTTTCCACTTACATTCATTAGTTGTTGTACATTTCCTTTAGCGTTTACAAATCCGCCTATAGCCTTTAGTATTTCGTCATAAGCTTTTTTATCTACATCAGCCTTACGATTACCAATACCTGTAGTTCCTCTTGTTATATTGTCGTAAGTTAATTTTATTAAATTCTTAGGTATACCCGTTGCCTTGCCAGAGTATCTACCTTTAGTTCCGTCTGCATAACGATAATCATCTGCAGAAAGTTTAGGTAAAAACTTAAAGAAAGTTTGAAGCATACTTTGATTGGCTGTACGCTCAAAAGTAATGCCATCTTCTTTTAAAAGCTTTTCAAATGTATCTGCTTCAGATAAGTCTCGTCTTTGTTCGGTTGTTTTGCCATTTTCGGTTATTTTAAACACTGCATAAGGCTTTGTAATTGCTTTTAAAGCATTTCTATAGCTTTCCTTATTTAGATTCCCTGAACGAGCTGTAAACACATTTAATGACACTCCAAACATATCAGCCATTATTTCATCTACAAAACTAGGTAACTTTTTAAAATTTTCTATAGGTGAATTTCCTGCGTTATCTCTCCAAAAATCAACTGCTGCCGCAACAGCTTGGTTATATCTAGCATCACTAGCTAATAAAGAAGATATTTTAAATTTACCTTCGGTGTCCATTACGGGTTGACCATCTATATCAATGTTACCATTGACATCTTCCAAATTAACTAAAGCTTCACCTCTTTTAGTTATACCCTGTGATTTATCTGCAATACCTAATCTAGTAGCTAAGTTTCTTACACGAAGCCCACCTCTTTGGAATATTATATCTTCAAGATCGTTTATAACTGATTCTCCCTGTCTATTAACTGTTCTCTTTTTAAACTCGTTGATGAGCATCGTAGTTATATCAGATTGTATAGAACTTTTATAATCTTCTCTACTAATTACTTCTTTTGCTGCATCAGGTATTTTATCATAAAACAACTTAGTAAATAAAGTTGAAGCTTTTCCTATAGGAGTTTTAAGTTCTTCGGCTATTCTATTTTCTAGTCTAGTTAGCCCTGCTGTTTTTTGTATTCTAGGTGGATTACTTCTTATTTTTGCTTTAGCTTCAGATTGTTTAGTCCTACTCATTACTGATTCATCTGTAGGTACTTTTGCTAATGCAGCTTCTAATGCTGCTTTTTCTTTAGCTCGTAATTCTTTATTAAGTCGTTGAGCTTTTTCAACTAATGGTTCTATTTTATCTTTAACTTTAGTTTCTAAAGAATACCTTCTGGCTGATTTATCTTTTTTCTCTCTTATTACTTTAGGTTTGTCAGCTGTTGTTTCTACAACAACTTCTTCTCCAGCTTCAGCCCGTGCTTCTGCGGCTTCTAATTCTTCTAAAGCTTTATCTACTTTAGTTTCTAAAGCTGGATTATCAAAGTCTGCATTAAGAGCATCTAAAGCATCGTCATAAGCTTGCTCAGCCTGTTGAACAGTTAACATTATTTCAGGAACAGCTTTAGCTTTTATTTTAGGTTTAACAGCTTGTTTTTTAGTTCCCTCTTTTTCTTCTAACTGCGCAATTTTTTCAGCAATTTCATCTTCTCTAACCTGTAATTCATTAGCATCTATTTCGCCTTCCAACATAAAGATTTCTTCCTGTTGCATAAGAAGCTCTCTCATTTCTGGAGAAGCGTTTTTCATAGACTCCTTAGTAAATGCTACTTTTTCTGCAGTAGTTTTAGGAGTAATAAGTTTTCCTTTAGCTCCTTCTTTTATAGTTTTCTTTTGTCCCCTAGTAAGTTTACCTTTGCTTATAGATCTGTTATAATCTTTTATAAAATTTAGCACGTCTTGATCGGTGTTAAACTCAGCTTTAACTCCAAGAGCACTTAACATTCTTCTTGCGAGTTCTTTAAGACTAGCTATAATGCCTGGGTTATTTTTAACATCAAACTCTCCGTCAAGCATAGCTTCACTAAGCACTACTAATTTTTCTTCAAAAAAGGCTGCTTCTGATATTTCTCCTTTTTCAAAAGCCTCTTTATAGCCTTCTATTCTTTTTTCATAACCTTTTTTGTTTCCTGTTAAATTAGGACTTTTTAGTATATTGTCTATAGAGTTAGATAGTTCTTTAATACTAGCATCCTTGTTGGCATTATTGAACATAGTGTTTAAAGTATAATGCAAAAACTCATGAGCTCCCGTATTAATTACAGCATCTGTAAATATTTGATCTTTATTAAGAACTATTTGACTTTTGTTATTTTTGTCAGTATATATAAAACCATAAGCCGTCGACTCTTTAGGTTTTCCCGCAAGTTCAGATCTTATTTTATTAGCTCCTTCTTGATCTACTTCACTTATTTCTACATTAAAATCTTTTGCGACTTTTTTAAGTTTTTCAACAGAAACTTTTTCTTTTGTGCTAGCTTGTTCCCTAACAGAAATACCTTGCAATTCCGCTATTTGTTTGTTTAAAACATTTACCTCATCTTTAAGAGGGGCACTAAGAACATCGTCGTTTATTTCTTTTATTTGTTTATTTAATTTATTTTTCTTAGCAAGATTTTCAACAATTTCTGGTTGGTAAGTTTGTTTTATATCAGCGGCTTTAGCTTGCTTCGTAGCTAATTGTATTTCTTTAAATTCATTAGATATTGTTTCTGCTTCTTCTTGAGTTATTTCTCCTTTATTAACTTCTTTTTTAGCTTTGTTTTCTACAATACCTAAAGATCCATTAATTTCAACAAGATCTATAATACTTTGATCTAATCCAGTTTCTAAATTAAAAGCATCTTTAAGATCTTTATATTCAGATTCTTTTAGCTTTTTATTAACTTTAATAGTAGCTAATCCTTCTTTTACTCCTTGAGCGGCTGTGGCTATATTAACAGGAGATCCATATAATGCGCCCCCTCCGACACCTTGAACAAAAGATTCTAAAGCATTTTCCATTGGAGGTCTTCCTTTAAGCATGTTTTGACTTACGGTTGTAGCCACCTCTTCAACGCCTTCACCAACCATAGCTGCGGGCGCTCCAAACTTTTTAAGAGCTCCTGTATACATTTCAACAAGACCTTTTTTAAATATTTCAGTGCCTGCTTCTGCACCTTCTTTTTTTATTATGTCTTTATACACCCTGCCTAAAGACCCTTGACTGATAGCACTAAAAACACTTTCAGCTCCAGCTGAAGCTAACCCTTTTACAGTAGCTTCCAATACTCTCATTTCAGGATTATTTTCTTGAAATTCTTTTATTTCTGGTCCGGCAAACGCAACAGTACTAGCAGCAGACAACTTTCCTAAAGAGGTGTAAGCTCCTCCTAACATCATTGACAAACTAATAGGAGCACTTTCAGCAAGGCCAGTTCCTAATTGTTTAAAAGCATCTGAGTAATTTCCTTCTTTTAAGCTATTTACTACTCCTAGCTTTTCGTAGTTAGCTTCGTCGTAAGCTTGGTTTATTTTTTGTAATTTATCAGATTCTTTTTCGTAATACTCTAATATAGGATTTTCAATATCATAATCGTCTTTAAATTTTTCAGCGCTAGCACCTATATCTAACCCAGTAATTTCCGCTAATATATTTTGAGGTGAAGCCGCAATAGTATATAATGACTCAGGCACGGAAGCAAACATTTCTCCTAAGGTTAAACTACCTGATTCAAGCCCAGTACCTACTCTTTCTATGTAAGCCATTTCAGCAGCTTCTCTTATTTTTCTTTTCTCTTCATCTTCTCCCATTTGAGGAGCATCATCTATAACTTTTAGATCATCACCCTCTAGTGGCGCTAACGAATCCAAAGAACCATCTTCCGATGCTGATCCCGTATCTGGTGCTGGTTGTGGACCCGATACTACATCCGCACCTTCTGCAGCATCTTGAAGAAAATCCGGATTAAGGATTGTATCTTCAGCGGTTATTTCGTTATTAGCTTGGTCAATATCATCACTGATCAGCTGTACACTAACTCCGGGTCCTAAAGCAGCTATATAAGCATTAGCTTCTTCTTGAGATCCAAAGGTTTCTTCAATTCCTTCTATTAAGTATTTAATCATTTTCTACTAAATTTAATATTTTATTGTTATTGGTTTAACGGTCCAAATGGCGGCGTTTGTACTGGCCCTGCAATTGGTTTTGAATATCTAGCAACTATAACATCTGCAATCTCGCCTAATTGTTTATAGCGTTTTTCTCCTATGGCCCCCATTTTTTTAAGTAAACTCATTACATTTGCTTTATTAGTAAGGTCATAATTACGTCTGTCTTCAGAAGCATTTGTGTCTTTGGTATTATATTCTCGTAAACCTATTATTGTTGAGCCCTCTGTTGCGGGAAAATATTGTAAAACATAGCTAGAAGTTTTACCGTCCATAGTGGGTGATAATCCTAAAAGATCTTCTATATTGGTATTGCCGGCCATTTCTTTAAATTCTTTAAATTTTTTATTAGCAATAGCCTCTTCTGCCTGAACGGCAAAACTATTACCTTTATTTGTTTTATTACTGGCTACTGGAGTATTTTTTAACTCTCTATAATATCTACCGTCAGCAGATTGCTTCATCTTAAGACGGTTATTAAATACGGTATCGTTAACATCGTTCAAAACTTTACTTTTTTCTTCATCACCTAATTCTTGCCACCCTTCTGGAGTATAGTCAATTAATAAAGTATCTAAATAAAATTGTTGTTGTTGAGAATCACCATCAACACTATCAAGATCAGCTTTGATTTCATCAAAACTTTTTATTTTTTGAGCCTCAACAAATTCAGTGTCAAAATATTGTTTTTCAATTCTTCTATTTTCGCCTGCTTCATTTTTTTCAATTTCTACTTTAGTATCTACTTTAATAGTACTTAGTAAATTTTTACCTTTTCCTCCGTCTTCAAAAAATCCTTCTGCTACTCTTTCTGAAGAATTAACTTCAATATTGTCCATCTGTTTTGTTAAATTTAACATACGCTCTGAAAATTCAGATCTAGGTATTACATATTCTTTATTACCTTCTCCTATTTCTTTTGCGTAAGCAACCATTTCTCCATCTTCATATCTAAACCCTTTCTCATAGCCTTCAGCACCACCCCATGCAAAAAATAAAGTTCTAGATTCGTCTTTAGTACCGTCTTTGCCATTTGCTAAAAATATAGTACGCCCACATTCCTCATAGTTATCAACAGCTTCATTTAAACTAGTTGTTGCACCAATACCTGCTTCAACCATTTCGTTATATCCAGTTATTTTCATTTGCTCTTTAGCTAATTGATTAGATAAAGCCGGATCAGAGTCACCAGATAATTGAGCTTTTTTTATTTCATATATTTTTTGAAGAGCATCTTCGTTTGCTTTTAGCATCTCTTGGCGCATAGATTCAGATACGCCTTTTAATCCTTTATTAAATATGGCTGCGTTTTTAGCTTTTTCATTAGACAATGCTATTAAATCTTTATTAAATTGCTTATCTTCTAGTTCTCTTTTCTCGCGCTCCTTTCTTCTCTGCACCCCTAAAGTTGTAATACCTTGTGCTATTGCTCCCGCAGCTTGGCTAAATCCTTTAGCTAAAATCTCGCCAGACCGGTCTTGTATTATTTGTGGATTTCTATAACTCATTTTTATGTTTTTTAACCTAATACGGTGCCCTGATTATTACTTGCATTAAAGTCACCTACTTGAAAATTATTATCTCTTATTATTGTATCTTCTACTTGAACATCAGTATTGATGAGGGGATTTATTTCGGCTCCGCCTGCGCCTACCCCTTTCCCAAAGAGCCTATTAAAGAGCCTGCTATATTTCCAACCCCTGATATAGCTGCACTTGTGGCGGCTGCTCCGGCTGCATTAGCATTAGCTATGTTTGCATTAGCTTGCGTAAGGCCCGCAGATAATCTATCAAGTTTGGCTTGATCTCTTTGCTCTTGTGCTTGAAATTGAAATGCTTTTCCTTTACCCATTGCTTCTTGAGCTCTACCGCCTTCAGATATTTGTATTGCTTGTATCCTTGCTTTTTCAGCCATTTGTTTAGCTTGTAAATCAGCTTCACCCTGCGCGGCTAACTTTTCATTTTGAGCTTCTTGTTGTTCTATATTAGCAGAAACATCTTTTTTACTTCTTGCAGCAGCATTAGCTAGAGCAGTAGCACCACCAGCACTTGCCCCAGTAGCCTGTAGAGTATCTAGCGTTGCGGCTAAAGCTAAATCAGTTTGTTCCATTTGTATTTCAGCAGCGCTTGTAGCTACTCCTAAATCTGCATAAGGATTAGATAGTTCTCCGCTAAGATCGGTAGCTAAATTAGCTAAAGACTTAACATCGGAATAAGGATTTATAACATCTTGTCTGTTGTTTTCAAAAGCTGTTATTGCTTTATTTATCCTTTTCTTTTCTGCGGCAGCTCTTCTTGCTGCTTTTTTAGCTTTTTTATTGCCAAATATTCCGCCAACTATACTTGTTAATGCGCCAACTCCCGCAGAGACGGCCATCGCTACTCCTGCCATAATTTTTCTTTTTTATTATATTCTTCCATTGTCATTGAAAAAAAATTGTTTTCTACTTCTTCCATATTTCTTGTGTCTGTAGGATTTGCTATTATGTTTATCCAAACACAATCTTCTACACACTTAATTAATCTTTTAGTTCCTTTTAAAGAGTACGACCAAC
>WLWF01003249.1_pt1 | contig 10839 bp, 8 predicted proteins | sample 6718331 | NCBI WGS metagenome assembly WLWF01 (sample SAMN12718692, study PRJNA515312) | sponge metagenome | isolation source: marine sponge | host: Mycale hentscheli | place: New Zealand: South Island, Marlborough, Capsize Point | collected 2003-05-01
GGTAACTTTCCAGCGACTGCGCTGTTCTTGATACGGATCGTGGTAGCCATGCGCTATTCAGCAAAGATTACGCTTATGCAAGCGCAACTCAATTATAAGACCCTAGAAACTTCCACAATCGATCAGATTAGTGTTTTTCCACATGCCATCGCTGCTGTCGTACTTAAACAAATTGCGATCTTCTAGCGCTGATCTAAGCGAGCCGCCTTCCAAGCTCCCAGTTGCAAAGGGTGCAGGACCGCCAAGGTTTACATCCAGCAACTCATTCAAGTATTGGGCACCACCACCACCACCACCGCTACCGGCTGTAGTATCAATGTGATTCCAGCCCTGCGCTGCATCCAGACACAGCGCCCAATCGCCAGGTGTAGATGTCACTCCACTAAGTTGTGGCTGCGTTGTGTTCGCACCACCAACAGCGCAAACCAGATACAGGCCAGACAATGCGTCAGTAGGAACAGGAAATGGATCGCCAGCTATTAACCCCTCGCTGGTGCCAATCGATGTAACGTTAACAAGCGTGTTTGTGTCAGCGTTATAGGTTCCACCCCAACGCAAGTTATTGGCCTGCAGATTTCCAAAACCGACAGGGCTCCAGATGTTTTGCGGTCCTGAACCTCGCGAAAAAACTCTTAGTTGTGCTGTGCTCGGGGTAAACCACAGTTGACCAAGAAAGTCCCCTTTTCCGGGGTTGCCTTCCTGCATGAGGCAGGTTGCATAATCCGCGTGTTTTGGCGCTGTAATAGACCCATCAGCCAAACGCTCAGTTGGAAATGTTCCGCTAGTAATTTTGTCGGCAGGCAAAGACGGGATGTCGCCTGAATTTTGGGTTGAGGCGTTGGTGATAACGCCAAATTCATTGCAGTCAAACTTGGTGTACCCGATCCCAGCGGTTGCACCCGAGGGGGCCATCCGAATAGCACCAGCGGTGACGCGAAGGTTTCCGTCAAGTGGAACATTGACGCCACCAATTGCGGTCTCGGTCGCGGCAGGAATATCAGCAGCTTCAAGCGCAGAAGCTCCAGTGACTAAACCGTGCTGGTCGTAAGTAATTTTCGGGCTAGTTCCAGGTGCAATGGCGTTGTTGATAGAGACAGCACCAGTTCCAGCAACTGCCAATCCACCATCAATCGGGACAGAAACCACACCCACAGTTGAGTTAGTGGCTAAAGGCAGGTCGGAGGCTGGGACAAGTGAAGTCGTTCCAGTGATTAAGCCCTGTTCGTCATACGAAATACCTGCGTGCGAGCCAGGAGCAACGGAATTTGTAATTCCAATTTGATTGGCAGTGCTATCAATCCCTCGGTTGAAAGCTGCAGGGCTGATCTTGGCGCCCGTGACAGCTCCGTTGACGATGTTGAGAGTGTCAACTGCGTTTTGGGCAAGCTTTTGGTTTGTTACGGCGCCGTCTTCTAGGTCATCCGTTTCAATCGAACCGTCTGGAATTTCGGTAACACCAGTAATCAAACCCTGATTGTTAAACGAAACCCCTAGATGCGTTCCAGCGGTGACGGTATTGGTAATACCGATTTTACCGGTTGTTTTATCAATGCCTCGATCAAAGGCGTTGGGGTCAATTTTTGAAGCAGTAATCGACGCATCAACAACGTTGTCGGTGACGACGGCATTGACTGCAAGCTTGTCGGCGGTGACAGCATCATTGGCCAGGTTCCCCGTCTGCACCGCACCAGTGGCGATCTTGGCCCCCGTAACCGCGCCATCAATAATGTTGGCCGTGTCAATTGCATCAGCAGCAACCTTCAGGTTGGTGACTGCACCATCAGCAAGATCGTCTGTATTTACGCTTCCGTTAGGTATATCAAACGTGCTGGGGTCGATCTTGTTAAAAGAGATCGTGCCATCAGGCACCAGCCGGGCTGTTGCTTTTGCTTGGTCTAATGCAGTGATCTTGCGGGTCTCGGTCGCGCTTACGTCCGCTACCGCTAGCAGGTCAGCAGCAACAACCTGAGTGTCAGTTAACGGCCGCAGCTCCGAAATTTTTAGATCTGCCATGCCGTTACGGAGAAGAAATAGCTAGTAAATCAATTCTAGCTCTCGGGATTTTCCAGACTTATGCGGTAGCCATCTTCGTTCAAGATCAGATCGCTGTCTTGCTCCAGTTCTAAGTACCCGGGAACGTAGCCTTCTTTTAAATTAATTTGGCCAGACGTGATAAAACTAATCTCAGCCTGTACTAACTGATCAGGTTGCACTGAAATAACAACGTTATTTACAATACATCTTTCGCATTCATACCAAACTGATTTCTCACCTGCACCTGAGTAGTAGAGGTAGAAAAACCCGTGAAATGTTGCTCCTTGGACAACTCTTATGCAAAGCTTTGCTAGATACGCAGCGAATTCTTGTTCGGAAGATTCATAAACACCGGCTCCAAGACATTCTGTCGGATAGTTCCAAAAACATGACACCTGGCCCTGCCCCTGAATTAAGCCATTTTCATAGGAATGCTTGAACTGTTCGCTTAAACAGGTCGTATCAATATTCTCCCTTGACGTAGTAATCGTAAAGTCTCTGACATGTCCCAAACAGTGGTCATCATCGTTACCTGCAACTTCAACGGATACCTCCAACCCAGGTGCGGCAACGTCACCTAGCTCGACTGCGTTATCGATAGACCCTTGGATGGCATCATCGATGTTGGTGTAGAAACGCATTCCGCCGAGAGCGTCCACATGAACGAACCCGGCATAACTGGATTGCAATTGGCCGGTGCTGTCTACGTTGCTTGGAACAAGAGTTAGGGGAATTTCGTCGACTTCTGGCATCGTCGTTATTTCTACCCTGTCGCCAGTTATAAATTGTTCTTGAGCGCCAATTACGCTAAATCTGCGCTTTTCTATATTGACATCGCTTCCCTGCAATACCGTTAACAGCGCAGCCGATCCACTATTACGACGGATAAGAATGCGTCCATTACTGCCTAGATAAACACCCATTAGAGGTTGCAGAAAAGAAGCTGACCGGATGCCTCGAAGTTCACGTTCACAGAGGTTATTTCATTAACCGTTGAACCATAAGAAACAGACGTAAGACGAGCGTCAAAATCGACATAGTCTCTCGTTGTTGAACTAACTGAACGGAGGAACAATCGAAGACGAACGTTAATAGACGAATTACTTTGCTTGAAGTCGCCGTTATCCGGGTATTGGCCAAGGGCTGCCGCACCGTTTTGGTTGCTAGCCATCGTCAACGCCCCAATAAACCATGAGGCGGCGTTGTTGGTTGGGCTGCTCTGACTCGCATCTGCTGTGTAATACAAAAGAGTCATGCTGCCGGTGTGGCTTCTGATTCCGTACTCAGTCGTGCGATCCCAATCTCCCAACGTCGTGGTCTCTAGCAACTGAACAGATGTGTTCATCGTCCAGTCCGTGATCTTTACGGGCTGTGAGTCTTGCCAACCAGTCTCGCTGCCAGTTACCTGATTCTCATTTGCGAATTGAATACTACCCGAGTTGCCGCTGTAGTAACTCATGACTTACTCGTGGAATAACTGCATTCTAAACGCCATCCAGATATCCAGTTAACTCGACTGTGACTGAGCTCCGACCAGGGAAAACACTGGTGATCTGGGGCGGGTTCGAGTATCGGAACTTTCTATACCCTGGCGTTTCTGCTATCACACGTCGTAGGCCATCACTGTTAATGCCGGTCATCGCACCGTTCACCGCCTCAAATGGGAAGGTCACATAATCCCAATTGCCATCACCATCAACGCCAGAACTATCGATGTAATTCTGGAAGATCTCCATCGCCTGCTCATCTCTGATGTTGTTAAACGCCAGTTGCAGCTTTGAGTCAACAACCCGTTTGCCAAACTGAACGGCAGAAGTTGCGCCATTTTGAGCGCGGAAGATCTCCCTTGGAATAACGCCTGGTGTGTAGCTTCTCGAAGAAGGTTTGATGCTGGGAAAAGGAACGCCTGTCATTATTCTTCCTCGACAAACTCAGCGTCATCCCACTGTAATACCTTTAATTGACCAAAGGGATTGGTCGGCGCATGGGTGGCAGCAATATCCACCATCCCGTCCTCTGTGAGGCTGATCGATTCGACTTTGTATAAGCGGGGCTCGACGCTGTTGGGTTTGAGGCTAAAGACAGAACCCCGAAGACCAGACTCAGTCGCGAGATTGTTGGATAGTTCAAGCCTCGCTGTTCTTACCCCATCCATTCCAGGCTTCCAATAAAAAATCTCTCTGCCGTCTATATCCGCTTGGCCTGACTGGACAACACCGGTTGAGTCGATTGATCCAACGCTGAATCGGGCGCCGTTGTTGTAGTGATGGGTGATTTCAGAAGCAACCCGGATGTAATCACCTGGCTCTAAGGCGGCAGCAGCGTCAGGCGTAGTTTCAAACTCGACCGCGTGATCCACAAACTGGCGAGTGCGCAGAGCGTATTTGGCAAACTGCACGGCGTGGGTTTTACTCGTACAGAACTGCGTCATGTCAAACGTCTCGATTGGATCGTTAAAGGTGCCTTCATTTCTGCTGTCGTTCTCTAAATTTGCAATTCGTAGCCTGAACGATTGCTCTGTCGGAAACCCGTTCTCTGTTTCTTCGCGGTACTTGACCTCAGCAATAAAGTTTTGACGCTCCCCAGGTGAAAGGAATGTCACCTTGTAATTCCGCATATTGCCGTCAGTAAATAACGATTTGATGGGTAACGTCCCATCATTAACGTTTGCACGCTCATTAATCGAAAAGTCGGAGTTATAAGGAAGCGATGGAACCAAGGCGAACATGCCACCCACGATCGTGAAATCCAACATGCAATAGGCAGCCTGCTCAAAAATGAATTGACGTAGGTTTACCCGTTGGGAGATCACCCCATCCCAATAAAAATTATTGGCTTGGCAATACCTGGCCGCAAGTTTCATCTTGCCGTCATGCACCTCGCCTCGGCCCACTAGCTCACCTGCACCTCGGAACTTGTTCGATAGCAGGTCATACGCAACTTCCGGGAACAGACAGGTGGCTGTCTCTGGGACGCCCGCAAAGTTCAGCTCAGGGGAATCAAAGCTCCCGCTGGCATCAATTAATCGGGGCATCTGTATGCCGCGCTTGAAATAAGCGGATAACTCACTGAAATTGCTGTACTCCTTAGAAGACGCCAGTATCAAACCGGCGTAGGCAATCCGCGAATACTGCTCTTTGGGATTTGCGTACCAGCTATCTTTGTTGTCTACAAATTCATTGACCCAAGTAATCTCATGCTCAGGTGCGTTGCGGTGACTTGAATCCTCTGCGTCAAAGGTGTAGTAGTCACACATCGCAGAATTAGGATTTTGGTTTCGGTCCAGGTCATAACTGCCTTTATCCGTTGAATCAAAATCACCGATTGCATAGCACAGTGAATTTGACAGCCTTGTGTCGAGCCGTTTTCTGATGCCTTTAAACGATGCAATATCATTTGGCGACGGTCCATGACGACCGCCTGCTGCTCGCCATGGAGAATCTTCTTGTAACAGGTTGACCTCTATATTTTTAGGCGTTGCCCATCGCCCAAGCTCGCAAAAGACATTTCCGCTGATAGGTATAAATCGGTATTCATATTCGTCTCTTACGCTATGTGAAATACGGATCATGTTGTAAACACCCGCCGGGTTATTGCCATAAACTGCAAATGGTGCCTCAGGCGAAATATCAGACCAAGTTTCCTCATTGCCTGCTTTTCTATATTCGACGCGGAAAAAAGACAAGCGTTCGTGATAAATCTGGGTTGTTCCAAGGTTGAAGGTTGAACCGTCTTTTGCGTAACGGTTGACCTGTCCATATCCCAGGAACTCAGTCACGTTGGGGTAGCCGTTGCACTGGCGCCAAACCGTGCTTTTAATACCAATCTCGACCATATCTACAGCTCTAGTTGTAGAAACCGCCCCAATCGAAACCCTTTGCAGCGGGTAGGCAAGATCAGTACGGGCAATTTGTCTTAGTCCCTTTGACTCTTCGTATGTGTCAATTCGAGTGGCACGGTCTGCGCCTTTATCCGCTTTGTTGTACTCGCCGTATTCTGCAACCTCTTCCAGGGTGTAACGCTTTTCCTGCCTGCGGCCTTCAATCACTTCCCACGGAGTGTTGTTTGATTTACCAATGCAACGAACAATTAAATCGCCCAACAAAAACAAATCGCCAACCTCAATCGAAACGTCTGCATCAATTCGGCTTTGATCGCAAGCATTAATAGCAGAGCCAAAGTTCCCTGAATCCTCTGCCCAATCGGTGCCATTCTCCTCGCGGCTATCAATGTTCAGGTAAAACTTCTTACGTGCATCGTCCCAATGGTTTTCTTGGTTTAACGATGGGTCCAAGTTGTAAGGGTTATCACTTGGCAGGTAAGCAAAAATGGAGCCCTGTCCTGAAAGAACATAGTCATAAGTGCGTTTACGCCTGTCCTCGATAAACGCTTCACGGCTGAAGTAACCAGCAATATGCTTTTGTCGTTTGGCCGCAATTTGATTGCGGGTTTCGCTTTGTTCTCCATCGCCTTTGCCGGGTGCATCAAAGGCGTAGCGGTATCCACTGCCATTAGCCATGGGCTGATATTGCCCAAACTGTGCGCTAGTGGTTGGCGTATGAACGCTGCAAAATATGGCTTTGAATTCTCTGTCGTTGATGTAATAGCTGTCAAACATGTATTCGGTATCTTCTGACTGACCGGCTAATTTGTCAATATAAACGCCTTCGGGGTACTGATTAGAGCTATTTAAAATGGCGGGCCCTTGGTCTCTGGCTCCATCCATAAAGACCATTTCAATCTTGTTGCGGCTATACCCGCCGATCTTCTGGGAGCCAAACGCATAGCTATCAAAATCAGGGCGTTGCTCAATGCGACCGCCGCTGAACATCATGATTGCCTTCAGCGTCTGGTAAGTCTTGCGGTTACGCATCTGCGACCACAACAACTGGCTTTCAACTCTCACCCCGCCGTGGTTATCGGTCCAGCGGGTGTAAACCAAAGGGACAAGACTGCTGAGTGTGGCTAGATCTTGGACGCTATCGAATTGACGCAGCGGCGAAAACTTGGTTTTGCCTTTTACATCTGAACCCTGAAAATTGTTCTGTTCTTTCTGTTCAGGTGCTTTTGGCTTAGGTGCCAACAACGCACCAATTGCAGTTAGTGCAATGCCAATAACCAAGTTAACGACGATAGCGGATACTGATACATTTTCTATATCTGGGATTTGGTCATACTCCGCCGCCCGCTGCTTCCGTTCCTGCGTTAACAGGTCAAAGAATTCAAAATATTCCTCTTTACTAATCCCAAGCGATTCGCAAACCGCTATCTCGTGGGGTAATAAGACTTGACGACTTCCAAAGCCCCGATGGGGCTCCATTTTGCCTCCGACCCTACGAACGAGATCCACCCAGGTTGCTCCGCAAAGTAAGTAATCAGACCGAGAGATCCAGCCGAGCCAGGGCTCAAAGCTACTGTACCTGCTTTAAGTTGTTTGCTCTCAACTCCCCACAGCGACAACTGTTCCTCAAACACTGAATAATCTCGATGCCTTAGACGCCGGTACCAGGAGCGCTGAGCTGGTGGCATTGAAATCCCATACCAGTGCAAGACGGCTCGGGAGAGACTTAGGCAATCTGCGGCACCGTGTTTTTCTGGCTCGGCTCCGAGTCGGTAAGGCAACCCGATTAACTGATACGGGTTCATCGCGCTTGGATGTTGCCTGTTGTTGGCAACGCTCCGACAGTGGCTCGTTTTAGATATTGGTTGGGAATAACCATGCCTACAGCATCGATGCGACTGGCAAGCGTTATCTCTACAGCTTCCACGTCATAACTCATAGATGTGCCGACCCACTGCTCTGTATTAATGATTTTCTGTACTGCGTTAAACGTTGGATCCATTAGGCCGGTCTGAACAACGACCTGGAGCTTTTCTTCTACAACCTTTTGCGCGTGGGCCATGCTGATCGGATTTGTAGACAAGACCAAAGCGGCCTCTAGGTTGTCGCCCGTGCGATTTTTGACGGCGCCTTGATAAATAAAGGACAAGTACGACCAAGACTTACCGTTATGGGAAATCGGTTTCTCCAGATTCCCATTTTGAAATAGATATTCCGTGTTCCATGTATCGGTGTCACTATTCCAGCGACGGATTTCTAGGAAGTTGCAGATGTGGATTAATGCCATTAGATACCTAATCGTGAGCGTTGACCACGGGAGTTTTTGAGCGTGTTCATAGCGCGAGCCTCTCCCTGTTTCGCTGCATCTTTAATGATCGTCGGGATTGCAGCGACCGGAACATAGCGCGAATCGTCAAACTGCATTGTCGGGCCGGTGTAATTCATATTGACGTTCATTGGGCCTCCTGCTCCCATAGAAGAATTGCCCGGGCTGTATTGACTAAGCATGGCCTTGCTTTGGCCCATACTGTGATCAACAACAGTTTCTTGCGGGTGCAAGATTGCTGGGAATCCTCCCTGTCCGTCTACGCCACCTGTTCGAGGGGCGTTGCCTGTATAACCACCACCCGCATAGTTCCGATTCCCTGGCCATCCTGCACCCACCGCTGCCGATACAGGAGCTGTACCTAAACCACCAGCACCAGCACCAGGACCAGCACCAGGACTGAAAAGACTTGCAAATAGCTTGATAAGTTGCTGAGTAATAGCGTCTTGCAGAATCTTCATCGCCATATTCAAGAACTGATCAGCAATGCCCTGCAGCATGTCCGCAAATGCTTCGTTGACGCTCTCGCTGCCGTCAATGATTGACTTAAAGGCAGAGGTAAACTCACCCGCGATGCCAGAAGCAAGGGATGAATACATTTGCTTGAGCTTGGCTGCTTCCTCCACCTGCTCTTTTAACGCGTCACGCTGCTTGACAAGCCCTGACGCAGTATTCGTATCTTCTGCGCTAGGGGCTGAAACGCCACGCGCCTGTGCGATTGACTTAGCCAGCTTCTCAATCTCCTGCAGCTGTTTGATTTCTTTTTCATTGCCATTTAGCTTGGCTTGCAGTAGCTCTAATTCATCTTCGATAGGTCTTAAAACACCCTCCAACGCTTCTTTGCGTTGCTGCTCAAGCTCTTTTAAATCATAAGTCGTATCAAGAACTTGCTTGCGCACTTCGTAGCCAAGCTTTTCCAGCTCAAGCAGTTTTTCTGCAGGCGGAACATTAGACGCAAGGATGTCAGCCTCTTGTTTTTTCAGCTCCAGTAAAGCCTGCTCACCTTGCAGGCGGGTAACAGTCTCTTCATCGCCGCGCAACCTGGCTTCAGCAATCTTCCCATACAAAGGCTCTAGCTGTTTTGCTAGTTCAAGCTCTCTTTGAAGTTGCGGAACTTGCGATTCACGACCTGCACCGCCACTGGCGCTACCACTGGCGCCACCACTTTGCGTTGTAGTGCGCGTTGTCCTTGTTGGCGATGGAAGATTGCCTTGCGGGATATTAGGCAAGTTACCATCAAGCGGCGCAAATATATCGTCAATAATTTCTTTGACGTTGGTTAAACCTTTTGTATCAGGCTCAAGTAGAGCTTTCCAATTGCCCTCGGAGATGTTGCCAACAACTCGACCAAATCCAGCGGCAACTTCCGCGCCAAGCCTAAACAACCCAATAATGGGTCTCATGACAACTTGCGCAATAGTCCCCAAGCCTTGAAATACAGGAGTCAAATCCTTAATTGCAAGACCAATATCTTTAATGGCCTCTGCTAGGTCAGCAATAACGCCAGTGACCAAAGCATTTACAACCTGCTCAGTGACGCGCTGAAATAGCTTTATTTTTTCACCTGGGGTGTCGAGAGATGTGGCAAGCAAGTCAACCCCATCTTTTTTGACCTTTACTAATGCGTTTAACAATGCTTGGCTTGAGACTTTGCCGTCAGATGCAAGTTTTTTGACTTCGCCGGCAGCGACCCCAAGCTCATCAGCCAACGCCACCACAATCGTTGGCGCTTGGTCAATAATTGTGTTCAATTCCTCCGCCTGCACGACTCCTGAGCCCAAAGCCTGCGCAGTCTGCGTAAACAGTGCGTTAGCGGCGCCTGCATCTAATGCGGCAGTCTTTGTGGCTGTAGAGATCCCTTCATATGCGTCAGTGATTTCATCAAGCGTAAAACCAAGCGGCTTCAACCTGGCATAAGCCGTAGCGAATTGCTGCGTTGCTTCCACCTGCGTCAGATTAAATTTATTCTGGATTGCCAAAACACGTCTTTGCGCACTTTCAAACTCTCCATATTGGGAAGTTAAAGCAGCCAAACGCGTGCTAGACCCAATCGAGTCCAAACCCATAGACAAGACTCGCCTTGCCACTTCCGCTGCACCTATCGCAGCCGCAAGCTTCCCCAACCCTGCAGATAGCTTTGAAACGCCGCTTGAAGCCTTGGCTGAGCTTTTGCCGGCGCGATCTGCTGCATTGCTAAAACCGTCAAGCTTGTTATCAGCCTTGACAGCATTGGCGGCTGTGCCTTTTAAAGACGTACCTAGCTGTTTTAGCTTCTGATCACCAACAACCTTGACGACGACGTCAACAACAGTCTGAGCCACACCGTCGCCATCACTCTCTTAAGTTTACCTGCGCCGTCGTTTTGCTTGCTCTAGCTGCTTGCGCTCCTCATCGGCTCTTAACTCGTAAAACAACAACCACACCTGCAGTTCATCTGGCGTGATCTGTTCCCGCAACTCATTCAGCGTTTTGCCCAATTTTTCTGCGACGACGAGTTCCGCTAGAAGCTGGCTGTCCTTCTTCAGCTCCGCCTTCAACGCTTTTCATGTCAGTCTCCTCTTCTTCCTCCTCTTCAACCTCGCCAATCAGCTGCAACATCAACGCTTCAACCACACTGGCAGGCAGTTCATTGCGCAAT
>WLWF01003251.1_pt1 | contig 10835 bp, 10 predicted proteins | sample 6718331 | NCBI WGS metagenome assembly WLWF01 (sample SAMN12718692, study PRJNA515312) | sponge metagenome | isolation source: marine sponge | host: Mycale hentscheli | place: New Zealand: South Island, Marlborough, Capsize Point | collected 2003-05-01
AAGGAAAATGTTATGGGGGGAGTCAAAATGATGTTTTCATCTGAACCTGAAGCTCGAACATTCGTGAGCTGCTTTCCTTTTACGACATTAACAACTAAGTCGTTATCGCGCGAATGAATGCCTACAATCATCCCTTCATAGACCTCATCGCCAGGAGCTACAAATAGAGTTCCTCTATCTGCGTATGCTAAAGTAACAGGGGTAGATGATATCAAAGTTTTCTTTATGATGCGCTCGAATATATCGAAACACATCACTGAATACTAGTTGCGTTTGTGTTGTATTTTCAGTACACAAACAAGAAATATTTTCTTTAAGAACGCTAAAAACTTGTTTGTTTTGTTCTACCCAACATACAGAGGCTGCTCCGCGACTATAGGCTTCCAGTCCAAGAGCACCTGATCCTGCAAACAAGTCGAGCGTCCTGGCTCCTATCAGCTTTTCCCTTAGCATAGAAAAAACAGCTTCTCGCACTCGTTCTTGAGTCGGTCGCACGAAATTCGGAACTTTCAATTTTCGGCCACGTAATATTCCACCTGCAAGACGCATCGGTTAAACCCTAATGTTGTAGTTGGATTTGGTTCCTCGTTATTATATCAACGAATCATGACACAGAAGGTTAAAAAACGTATAGCAACACTCCGCGCTGAAATTGGACGCCACAACTACCTTTACTATGTAGAAGCTGCCCCGCTTATTTCAGACCGTGATTATGATGCACTTTACAGAAAATTGGAAGAATTAGAGGCAGATTTCCCAGCATTTGTAGCTCCTCATTCTCCCACTCAACGTGTTGGCGGTGAGCCCTTAAGCGTTTTTGAAAGTGTTCAACATGCTATACCTATGATGAGTTTATCAAACACCTATAACACAGAAAAACTGATTGAATTTGATAAACGTATTAAAAAACTCCTAAACGAAACACCCTATTCGTATGTGCTTGAACCTAAGATCGATGGTGTGGCGATATCGTTACGTTATGAAAAAGGGAATTTAATCCGTGGGAGTACACGCGGCGACGGGAAAACGGGTGACGATATTACAGAGAATCTGAAAACGATCAGGACCATCCCCATGACCTTAAAAAGTCGAAAGGTGCCAGACATTCTTGAAGTACGCGGTGAGGTTTTTATGGCCAAGCAAGGATTTGCTACACTGAATCAAGAACGACAAAAAGTAGGCCAAGAACCTTTCGCGAACCCTCGCAATGCAGCTGCGGGGTCACTTAAACAACTTGATTCACGTATGGTCAGCGGTCGACCCTTAGCGGCCATTTTTTATGCGGTGGGAGAGGTTCAAGGCCTTGATTTTGAAACCCATGTAGATCTTCTCAACACCCTGCACCTTATGGGATTCGCGGTTAGCGTAAAAACATGGCGCGGAGCAACAATCGAAGAGATATTGTCTGCTCTTGATGATTTGAAACGTCTCCAACATGATTTTTCTTTCGAAATAGATGGTGGAGTCATTAAAATTAATGAACGGCGTACTTATGAAACATTAGGCGCAACTGCTAAGAGTCCGCGATGGGCTGTTGCCTTTAAGTATGAGCCAGAGAGAGCTGAGACCCTCCTTAAAGATATCACGATTCAAGTAGGTCGAACCGGCGTATTAACGCCTGTGGCAGAACTCGAACCTGTAGCCCTTGCTGGCACAACCGTTAGTCGAGCGACCTTACATAATGCTGGAGAGATCGAGCGCAAAGACATTCGGATTGGAGACCTCGTACGTATTCAAAAAGCGGGAGAAATCATTCCCGTTGTTGTCGAAGTCAAAATTTCAGCAAGACCAAAGGATACTCACCCTTTTCAGAGGCCTACATCATGTCCTATTTGCACTGGCCCGGTGACTCAAAAGGAAGATGAAGTAGCTTTGCGATGTGAAAACTTGCAGTGTCCTGCACAACTAAAAAGTTGGCTACGCCATTTTGCCATGCGTGGAGCCATGGATATTGATGGTTTAGGTATAAAGCTGATTGTTCAATTGGTTGATCAAGGACTGGTATCCAGTCCCGCAGACCTTTATCAACTTGAGCAGGCAACCATTATGAATTTAGAAAGAATGGGGGATCAATCGGCTGAAAATTTGATAGATGGGATTGAGGCCAGTAAACAAAGGGAGTTATGGCGACTCATTTTTGCGTTAGGCATTCGTCATGTGGGCGCGCGAATGGCACAAATTTTAGAGGAACATTTTTCTCACATCGATGAACTTATAGAAGCTAAAACAGAAGAGCTCGAACAGATTCCTGAAATCGGTCCGACCCTGGCGCTAAGTATTCAGGCCTATTTTCAACATCTGAAAAATTTAGAAATCGTACGCGTATTAAAAAAGAACGGGGTAAATGTTACTAGACTCACCCCCATGGGTTCTACGTCAGGAAAGTTAACCGGAAAATCATTTGTCTTAACGGGCACTTTACCAGGTCTTACAAGAGATGAAGCAACTGCAAAGATCCGTCAACAGGGTGGAAAGGTGGTCGCGAGCGTATCTAAAAAAACAGATTACGTTATTTCCGGGGACCAGCCTGGATCAAAATTTGAGCAGGCAAAAAAATTGGGTATTGCAACTCTGGATGAGGCTGAGTTTTCAACGCTGATAGGTAATGATTCCGGATAAAATGATGGTGGTGCTGACTGTCCCGTATCAATGGTGGTTGACAAAGTCAATTGACTCTCCCTCTGGGGAAGATGTCTTTGGTCAGAATATCTCTCACTCTCACCTTCACTTTCACTCTCGTGAGCTACGCCGCTTCCTTAGCCGCTTTTCTTTTTTTATGGATTAATTGTTGGGCAATCATGAGAACGTTTTGAGTGGTCCAATAAAGAGCTAATCCCGAAGCAAAGTTATATAAAAAAAATAGCATCATAACCGGCATAATTTTCATCATAGTCTGTTGCATTTGCTGCTGCTGAGAATCTCCTGTTCCGGGACTGGACATGGGGGCTACTTTTTGTTGAACAACCATGGTCACGGCCATAAGGATCGGCAAAATATTTAAGGCATCCCACCCCAGCAAAGGAATCTCAAACCCAAAAGGAATGAGGCGTTCGGGTTCGCTCAGATCTTTAATCCATAAAAAGCTAGCAAATCTAAGTTCAATGGCGCTGCGTAATACATAGAACAAACCAATAAAGACAGGTATTTGAACAACCATGGGGATGCATCCGCCTAATGGATTGACCTTATGCTCTTTGTATAAGCGCATGATCTCTTGCTGTTTCTTTTGGGGGCTATCTTTATATTTTTTGTTAAGCTCCTGCATGAACGGGGATAATTCTTGCATTCGACGCATACTTTCAGTGCCTTTATGCGTAATTGGCCAAAACACAATTTTTATGATAAGGGTTAAAAACATGATGGCCAACCCGTAGTTATAAGGCCAAATGTGATCGTGAAGGAAATTCAGAGCTGTCAATAGATGTTCACTGACCCATGTTAACCACCCTAAATCCATAATCCGGGATTGGTGCATCTTGAGCTTTTTTAGTTCCGAAAGCTTCTTGGGGCCGACATAATAAATAAACTCCCGAGAAAAGGGTTCGCGGGCAAGCACCATGGAAGGGAATTCAAGGCTAGCAGACACTTCATGAAGTGTGCCTGTATCTGACTGTTTGATGGCATAAACCGTACAGTTTTCTGCTCCAGAATCAGGTGTTAATGTTTGAACAAAATATTTATTTTTAGCCGCGACCCAGTCGATATGTTTATCAAGTTTTTGGTGGATAACGCCTTCGTTTGAATCCTTTATCCAACCCGATAGTTTCTTTCCCCAATATTTAACTTTTTCGCCTCCAGGAGAAAGCGTATCTACACCTAATTCCAACTGCCCATATACCGAAGTCCCTTCGAGCTTGTGCATGGACCCCAACTGTACTTTGTAGGCGGACAAAGGAATAGATCCGGTCTGCTCATTCGATAAAACGTCTTGAACGGTAATGACATAGCCTTTACCCAAGGAAACCTTTCTCTTTAAGCGAAGTCCTTCAGATGTTTCTTTTTCAAAAAAAACGGTATTTTTATCTGTCTGGATAAGAGTAAAACTATCGTTTTCAGTGCATTCTGGGATCCCTTGGTAAGCCAGGGCTTTTCGGGAAGTAAAATCCATTTCCAGTGGACTACTATTCTTTTCAATGGTTGACCGATATTTTTTTAATGTTGCGCGAGAAATAGTTCCCCCATAAGAAGATACGACCATGTTCAAAACGTCATTTTCCAAGATGGCGGTTTGTTCTGGTTTAAGGATATTCTTGGTTGGGTCTACCTTTTCAACGGTATCTGTTGGCGGTACCTGGTTCCTTGAAACGGACCTGATTTCAGGCGCAGAAGATGTCACGGTAACTTGATTAGAACCTTTGTTTGAATAGAGGGCTTCAGAAGTGCTTTCAGTGGGGGGAATTGTCTGGGGCACTCCAAAAAAATGCTCATAAATCTTGGGCCATTGCATCCATAAAAGGAATAAAACAACAACAATAAGCAGATCTTTTTTATTCATGACCCTGGACTCTCAGTACGGGACAGCAGATATTTGATGCGAGTCTGATCTCTGTCTTTTGCTCTTTGACCTCTGAATGTTCCGGCACTAAATCTACTCCACCCCGACAAAAAGGATGGCATTTACAAAGTCGCTTTACCCCCAACCAAGCCCCACGCCGTACCCCATATTCCTCAATGGCTTCTATACAATATGCAGAACAAGTGGGATAAAATCGGCAACAAGGTCCCCATACTATAGAGAGTGTGCATTTATAGATTTTGAGAGCTGAAATAACGATTCTTTTCATAATTTTTCTTTACCTAACTGAATGCCAGCCTTTTGAACCAAACCTAAAAACTCTTTCACCACTTCATTCCAAGGAGCCTGATCAAGGCCCCTACGGGCAACCAAGACTACGTCATAAGAACCCGAAAGTTTGTAGCGATTCTGACGAAATATTTCTCGCAACCGACGCTTGGCTCGTCCTCGAATAACAGCCCCTCCAACACGTCGACTGGCTGCAGCACCGACCCTTAAAGAAGCCCCGTCTCCTTCCCGAAGCCATAAAACCATATAGCGTCCTACCCAGCGTCTACCTTGCTGGTAGGTGTCCTGGAATAATGATGACCGAGTAAGTCGTTGGCGACGGGATAAGCCCTGGTCTGGAACTGCCTTGACCATTATTCATAAACCCTAAAGTGTTTCTGCACGGCTAGTTCTGTACGCCTTTTTCTTCGACGTCGTTGCAAAATTTTTCGACCATTTCGAGTGGCCATACGGCTTCGAAATCCATGCTTTCTCTTACGTTTTATTTTCGAAGGTTGATATGTACGTTTTGTCATGTTTTATCTTTCCTTATAAAATGAAGGGTCACACGGTACCAATTTTTACTATGAAGTCAATACTGGATGCTGGACGAATAACTGGATGCTGGATAAACTAAGAAAGAACCCCTTTTAGGTTCCCAGCATTCTCGCATCTAAAACGGTGTTGCTGTCCCTATTTTTGTATTGATTGTAGCCTCGGCAATAGAACGACCATCGATCAATACAGGAATTTTACGACTTCTCCACATGTGTCGTTGCGCTCTAGCTACGAGGGTATACCCTTTTGTAAAAAAGAACAACAGATCCAGTTTTGATGCTACCCAATAAAGGGGATAGGTGACAGAATGGATGCGATACATTCTATCGATCGAGGGTGGATTTGGCTCATCTGAATCATGGTCAAGGTCTCTGGACGTTACAATCAGACTCACTAACGTATGAACAAACTCGACAAAAAAGCGTGAATAGCTACGGACTTCATGTACGTCAAATCCATCTTTTAAAAGGTCAAATAAATGTCGGGCTGTATATCCCTTTTCTTCAATAAACCCGAATAATCTTCTTAATAGACGAATCAAAGACAGTTGCTTTGCATGAGCCGTTACAATAACAAGTTGACCGTCAGACTTCAATATACGATGACATTCAGTTATGAAAAAGGGCACATTACTAATTCGGGACATACGATCTGCAACAACAATCACATCGAAACATGCATCTTCAAAGGGGAGTTTATCCTCTTGGATCTGTTGGACGGTTCCGCCGATGAGATGCTCTAGATCCTTGATATTTTTTGCCGAAAAGTCCGCATGGGCCCATGCCCCCTGTTGCTGATGAACATGATAGCTTAAACCACTATCAAGGCCTCCAATCTCAAGACCTTTTTGATCCGACAAGATGACGACTTCAGATAAAATCTGACGGCGCTTTTCTCGGGTCATCCATGCTTTTTCAAACAGTAAAAGATGTGATTTAGATTTAATGTCTATACCCATTTTCTCGTTTTACGGGAAAGATTCTATTACGCGTATTAGGCATTTCGCGGTCCAAATACAGGTCATGCAAGGCGATGATTCTTTCCGCATAATTTTGAGTGTGAGCAGACAGGTTTTTCACCTTGAAACTCGCCTTCGACAACGTTTGTGGACCTGCATTGTAACAAGCTAATATGAGCATCCTCTCGTCATCTTTCCAGAGATCTTTATAGCGTAAAAGATAAAGATTGTAGCTCAACCAAATAACGTTTGCCAACCCGTTTATTGATTTCCGGATCAAAAGCTTTATCAAAAGACAGGACATTTCCATATAACTTTTTAGACATTTGGTTCCATGTAGCTTTTCTAATTTGCATCAAGCCTCGCTCACCAACGTTCCCCACTCGCAGGGGATTTCCGGCTGATTCGACTTGTATAATTGCGTCAACTAACAAGTCTGAAATTCGACGTGTATCTATTTCTTTAACGTTGGAACGATGCTCGTTAAATATTAATACATGTTGGTCTTTACTTAACGTCTCATCGGACTTTTTGAAAGATAAAATAATCTGTATACTTAAAGCCGTCCCCCCTAGAAACAGAATAAAACCCCACGTTATTTTTTCACTTGTTGATAAAGCAAACATGCTGCACGTTTTTTTTTGACCCCGATCATGTGCGCAAGCCACGTCATTTTGCAAGCGCCTCAAATTAACGGATTTTTTTTATTGCTTTACAGCGTTGCATGTCCTTAATTGCAAAAGGAAAGAATTAGATCCCTTTTTTTGTTAAAAATCTTATGACTGTGTCAGAACTTCAATCCCAAAAAATGTCTGACAAACGTTTGCCTCTTTTTATGTCACCCGCTCAATGGCCTTTTTCTGTCAAGATTTCCGCGCACATTATCAGCATGATTCTTCTCACAGGCATTCTTATTACAGTGGTGCTCGCTTTTCAGTATAGAAAGGAAATCTATCGTCGACAATACAATGCTTCCTTTTCGGCTTATATAACGATGGTCAATTATTTAAGCAACCATTATAAATCTAATAACCATCAATTTCTTGTCGAAGGTATAGACCGTATCCTAAATAAAAAATTTATCGGCGTTCAAGATATCGGCGACGAACTTATTACCTATCAGCCTTCCCATCTCATCCTTTATAACGATCAGGGACACGTATTGTATGAATATAAACAAGGGGCCCCGGGAAAACCAGCTGAAAATAAGCCTCCCAACATCCTTCCCCGAAAATACCAGAAAGAGTATGACAAAATAAGCGAAGTGATTCATGGTGAGGGACCGATCTATTTAGGCAATCAGCCTATTGGGTTTCTAAAAGCCGAGTTCCCCGCAAAAATTGAGATAGAAATCATATCTCTATACAAAAAATCAGTTGGCATTATGATATTCGTTATTATGATTGCTGTACTTTTTTCCCTACCCTTTGCACGCCATACGCTCAAACCCATTACCGCTTTAAGGCAAGCGGCCCGAAGCATTCGTCGAGGAGATTTGAGTTTACAAGTTCCCGTGACCTCTGAGGATGAAATTGGGGAATTAACCACTACATTTAATAAAATGGTTACGACACTATCAAAACGGATTACCAATATACACACGATGGAAGAATACACGGTACGTATCAGCCGCGAACTCCATAAAGAACGGTTATTTGAGTTAATGGCTAATCTCTTTTCGCGCATGTCGGGATGTCAATCATTCCGTTTTTATCTGTATAGTGAAGAAAAACATGATCTTCTCGTTTGTTCTCAACGCCACGATGAAGAACTTCCTCCTCCCGATCAAGACATGTTGGCACAATTGGCCTTACAAGAAAGATGGTCTGTGTTTCTAAAACCCAATGGGAACATGAATAGTGAACCCGATGATGTCATTGAACTCGCCATTCCCTTATTATCGGGCCAGAATCGTATTGGTGTGATTCGTTTAGGCCCTCAACCTGAACAGATTTTTTATGATGATGAAGCGATCACATTACTTCAAACATTAGCTCAACATGCATCGATTTCTATCGATAACGCGCAGCTGTACGAGCAACTCGCTGAAAAGGGACGTATCGAGCAAGAGATGTCATTAGCCAAGGAAATCCAAAAAAACATGTTACCCACGCATGTCCCATCGCTTCCTGGATATGATGTATATGGAGGAAGCACCCCTGCATTTGAAGTGGGGGGTGATTATTACGACTATGTTATGACCGCTAAACATCATTGGCACTTTATTATCGGAGATGTTTCCGGTAAAGGAGTCCCGGCCGCACTCATTATGAGCATTGTTCGTTCTTTATTTCATACCTACGTCGAATTTGAGTCCTCCCCACAAAAGATCCTAAAGCTAGTCAACAAAAGCATTTCTAGAGATATGGAACCGGAAATGTTTGTTACCGTTGCCACATTGGATTTAGATCCAAAAGCCCACACGATAAAAATAGCCCGAGCTGGTCACGAACCGGTTCTCATGCTAAACGCAGCAAGAGAAATAAAGCGTCTAGGACCCGCAGGCGCTGCCGTGGGTATGTTGGAAGTTTCTGTCTTTGATCATTTGTTGGAGGAAACCAAATATAAGCTAAAACCCTATGATACCTTATTACTTTTCACCGATGGGATCACAGAAACTCAAAACGAACATGATGAAGAATTTGGGCTTGAACGGTTGGAGCACGTATTAAAAGAAAACAGCCATCTTAAAGCCCAAGAACTTTACGAGAAAGTCGTAAAAACACTTTCTGACTTTAGAGGGGATATCCCTCAAAATGATGATATAACCCTGCTTATACTAAAACGAAATGGGTCGTCATAAGCTTCTAAAAATTCGTCTATGCTTTCTTTTCACGATGGGCCCATAGCATAACCGGTGTTGCTACAAAAACAGAAGAATAGGTACCCACCAAAATGCCTATAAATAAGGCGAGCGCAAAATCATGGATGGCCCCACCTCCGAATACTAATAACATGATAACCGTTAATAGGGTGGTAATAGATGTCAACAGCGTTCGGCTTAAGATTTGATTGAGACTTATATTCGAAATTTCTGAACGGCTTTTCCCGCGAATCAAGCTTAGATTTTCACGGATACGATCAAAAACAACAATGGTGTCATTAACCGAATATCCTACAACCGTTAGCAATGCAGCAATAATCGGGAGGCTAAGTTGATGACCCAGCAACGAATAGATACCCACTGTAATCAATATATCATGAACTAAGGCGATGATCGAGCCCAAAGCAAAGGAGAACTCAAATCGAAATGAAATATAAATAATAATTCCTATCAATGCCCAAATAATCGCCCAAACACCTTTTTTGCGAAGTTCACTGCCTACCTGAGCGCCGACACTATCTTCTTGAATCACTTTAAATCCACTACTAGCAAATTCAGATTCCAACGTCTTTTTAACGACCTTTCCCTGTTCAAAAGCTACTTTCACATCTACCGATTCTTTGATGTTTCCCTGGGCGTCAGGCGCTAACTCTCTATTATATTGGATAAAAGCTTCTTTGATGCCTGCCTGCATCAAACTAGCCCGTATGGTTTCTACAGGTTGACGTGTGTCAAATTTAAATGAAACGGAATCTCCTCCTGTAAAATCTACACCAAAATTCTCTTTTCCCTTGGAGATAAACACGGTCCATGTCGCGATAATCAAGACGATGGAAACAATACCCGCTACCATTTTCTTTCCAAGAAAATCTATATTCGATCCCTTAATAAACGAAAGCATGTTAAGTTTTTGGAGAGAGGTTGATGAGATAAGCCCATCAAAAAATAACCGGGTTATCACCAAAGCGGTATACATACTCACCAGAATACCTGCACTTAAAGTAATCGCAAATCCACGAATGGGTCCTGACCCTTGCCAAAACAGAATAATGGCCGTTAGCAACGTAGTGATGTTCGCATCAAAGATAGTGCTAAACACTTTGCCATATCCTGCTGATACGGCACTCCCAAACCGTTTACCCACCTTTTGTTCCTCTCGTATACGTTCAAAAATAAGCACATTTGCATCCACAGCCATCCCAATGGTTAAGATAAGCCCAGCTACACCAGGAAGGGTTAATGTAGGCAACCCTGTAGCCCCCCCTCCGCCGCCGCCTGAACTCGTAAAGAGGCTTAGGAAACCAGCGGCAACCATCATTCCGAGGGGAATCAAAATTATGTCTAAAAGGAGGGCTAGATTTGCAACAAGACCCGCTAACATATAATAAACCAACATAAAGATGAGTACAGTAACACCCCCGTAGATAGCTGCGCGTTTTCCACTGTCAATGGAATCGCGGCCTAGCGTTGGATCAACCACTCGTTCCTCGAGAACTTTAATAGGGGCTGGCAACGCACCTGCGCGAAGAACAACGGCTAATTCTTGGGCTTCCGCAAAACTGAAGCTGCCTTCAATAATCGCTTGCCCTCCATAGATGGCTTGACGAATAAAGGGAGCTGAATAAAGGGTTTGATCTAATACAACGCCTAAATAACGTCTGCCATCTAAACTAGGATTTTTTTGACCACCGGGCGCATAATCCTCGGTTACT
>WLWF01003253.1_pt1 | contig 10826 bp, 6 predicted proteins | sample 6718331 | NCBI WGS metagenome assembly WLWF01 (sample SAMN12718692, study PRJNA515312) | sponge metagenome | isolation source: marine sponge | host: Mycale hentscheli | place: New Zealand: South Island, Marlborough, Capsize Point | collected 2003-05-01
GCAGGAGAGCAAGGCGTGCTTACGCTGGAATTATCTGGTCGTGAGGTTGTGTTGGATCAAGAGCTACGAGACGCGCTTCCTGCCAGTGTCGGTCGATTCTGGGACGACCTTGCGCCGCGAGGAAAAGCAGATTTTATTGCAACCGTAAAACATACTGTTGGACAAAAAAAAACAGAAGTCATTCTTGATGCAACTCCACACGCAAACACCGTGTCGATCGAGCCGGCTTGGTTTCCATATCGCTTAGAGCAGCTACAAGGCAGGCTGAGCTGGAATAACGGTCTTCTACAGCTTTCTGGGTGGCGGGGTGTCCATGCCCGCACGACAGTTTCTACGGAAGGAAACTGTCGGTTTTTGCCGGACGGAAGCTGGCATGTGTCACTTTCCCATCTGTCAGCTGACCGGTTTCGGGCTGACCACGAGTTATTGCGTGCTTTGCCGAGTGGTTTGCAGGATGCATTATCAACCGTAGGTCCGAGTGGATTGCTTTCAATTGATGGTAGCCTCGATGTTTACTCAACGAACGCTGAGCACCAAGGCGACGTGACAAAGCGTCGTTATGCGGCTTCTTGGAATTGCCACCTTGATGTTGAGCAGGGATGCTTTGACGTAGGCGTGGCACTGAATAATGTCCATGGTGGCTTAAGTCTTCAAGGAAATACTGACGGACAGCGGTGGTCGGCTGCTGGAGAAATAGATTTAGATAGCGCAATCTGGCGAGGCATTCAGCTTACTCAAGTGAGGGGACCGATTCTTATGGATCAGTCAGGAGTCCGATTTGGTGCCATGACGATGTCAGACGGCATAACACCTCGTCGACTTTCCGCAAAGGTAGCTGGAGGAAAAATAGAAGTTGATGGTATAGCGTCCTCTTCAGGACTCGGTGGGTTTACGGTCGCAGCCTCCCTTGTCGATGCAGATCTTGAGCGACTTGCATGCGATTCCCATGGAACTCCTCATCGTTCTAAAGGGAAGGTTTTTGGATCTGTTGAGATTAGTGGCACTCGTGCCGGAACACACTCGCTCCGAGGTCATGGTCAATTGCGAATTCGAGATGCAGATGTTTATGAACTTCCCCTTGTAGTAGCAATGCTTAAGATGCTCCGAGTAAAATCACCTGATCGCAATGCTTTTGGATCAAGCTTTATTGAGTTTCGTATTGCGGGCCCGCATGCATATCTTGATGAAATTGAGTTAGCGGGTGATGCGATAAGTCTTGTTGGGAATGGAGAGGTTGGTTTTGATGGTGACGTGCAGATGACTTTTCGGTCGATAATGGGAGATGCAGAGGAACAACTTCCAGCGATGAAGCGCATGCTTGGTGGTGCCAGCGGGCAATTTCTCCTCTTGCACGTCGACGGATCTCTGGGTTCACCTGAGCTTTCTACTGAAGCGTTTCCGACACTTGCCGCAGCAATACAGAAGTTGCAGTCGCAGCGGCAAGAAAAGACCAGGCCTCGGCGGACTGCTAGTCGGCCGGCCCAGCAGGAAGTACGTGGTGCAAGTGATTTATAGATATGGTAGTAGGTTCGTCGTACGATATACGACTGTCGTGATGGGTGTTCCTGATTGGCTACTTAATAAGGTGAAAGAGTAGTAGTATTCATTGGGTAGTTGTACGGTAAGGGAGAATTTGTTTTAGGATTGGGATGAAATTGATCCAGGATGGCAGGATGAGTTGTCAAAGTCTTTCATTTATAAAAATGCATGGCCTCGGTAACGACTATATTTATATTGATCGTTTCACCGAATCGGCATCATTTGATCCAGCCGCTCTTGCACGACTGCTTGCGGATAGGCACCGAGGCATCGGTGGAGATGGTTTGATACTTGTTGAACCGTCGGATAAAGCGGCAGCAAGAATGCGGATGTTTAATGCAGATGGGAGTGAATCTGCAATGTGCGGAAATGGTGTGAGGTGTGTCGGGCACATAGTGGTCTCACGTGGCTATGCAGCAACTGGTAACTTGACTATTGAGACCGGGCGAGGAATCCTCGACCTTGTTGTATCACCTTCAAACTCGAGGCTTAGTCAGGTGCGGGTTGATATGGGGCAGCCTCTACTTGAGCCGGAGGATATTCCGGTTGACTCTTCTCTTGTGAATGGCCCCGTTATTGATTTTAGTTCAGCAGTTATCGGTAATCATTCAGACTGGTGGGATTCGGCAATCTTAGACGCTCGCATGACGTGCGTTTCGATGGGCAATCCTCATGCAATCTTTTATTGTGGTGATGTTGAAGAAGTCCCGCTGGAAACCGTTGGGCCAATCATTGAAAATCACAGTTTCTTTCCTCATCGGGTGAATGTCCATTTTGTCGAGTGCCAATCAACTGATCGCGTGAAGATGGTGACATGGGAGCGAGGGAGCGGGCCCACTCAAGCATGTGGTACCGGTGCTTCAGCGGTATGTGTTGCCGGGAGGCTTACTGGCCGTACTGATGAAACAATAAGGGCAGAGTTGCCAGGGGGGGAACTGGAGTTATCTTGGGATGGGCACGGTTCCGTCTTCATGTCTGGCCCTGCGGAAGAAGTTTTTCAGGGGGTTTGGGAAGGTTTGGTTCCTAAGTCGGTTGGTTCTCGAGGTGGCTAGCGTAATCTGAGACGTGTAGTTTCTCCTTATTTCTTGAAGGTGTCAGTTAACTAGTCAAATATTCGGCGCACAAAAAGCCGATAAGTTTTGCCATGAAAGTACAATCTCAATTGGCTATTGGTAGCTGCTCTCTTGTAGCGGCGGCTGTTATTCACCGATGGCTCGGAACGGTACGCTCTCGGGTGCAATATGGTGATCGATTAGTAGATCCTGTTCATCAAGATTTTCGTGGTCCAAAAATATATGTTTTTTGGCATGAAAATATTTTGTTGCCACTTTACTTGCGTGGGCATTGCAACATAGCAATGCTTTTATCTCGTCATGCCGATGCCAATGTCCTTGATCGAGTTGCACGGATGATGGGTTTTGGTGTGGTTCGTGGAAGTACATTCCGTGGTGGCTCCACTGCTCTACGCGAATTAGCTCACAGGGCGAGAAATGAAAGTCTCACGATAACTCCTGATGGTCCTCGTGGTCCTCGTCGTCGTCTTGCTGTTGGATGCGTGTTTCTTGCAAGCACCCTGAAGATTCCAATTGTCGCGATGGGCTTTGGGTATGATCGGCCATGGCGGTTGGGCACGTGGGATAAATTTGCAATTCCTAGGCCAGGTAGTCGGAGTCGTGCCGTAGTCAGCCGACCAATTTATATTCCTCCGAACCTTGGCCGAGATGGCCTCGAGGTACATCGTGGTGGGGTGGAAAAGATATTGAATTACTTGAGTAATGATGCTGAAAAATGGGCTCTTGCAGGAGGTCGTCGAAGCGGGGACTGCTCTGCGCGACCTGAAGTTTCACGAGTTGCAAAATGGTCAACCTCTTTAGGGGGGCCTCAAGGCATTTCTCTTGCCGAGGAATTCGATCGTCTAGAGATTGATCCGAGTATGCAACAGAAACTCTCGAAGGCTATCGGATAAACTTCTGATGGTAAGCCGGGTAGTCAAAGAAGTTTTCGGTACTGACTGTTTTGATCTAAATGATTAATCTGTTCGAGTGTCTCGATTCGTCTTCTCAATCGCAGAACTTCCTCTCTGAGCACTTGGATTTCCGTTTCGATCAGAAGAGGTTTTGCAGCAGTGTTCGTTGGCTTTTTCTGAAGCAGTTCTGAGTTCGCTGGTTCAGACAAGCGTCGTCGAACTGTCTGAGTGTTAAAAGTTTCAGGATGTAAATCGTTCGCAGGCACGCCAATGAGTGCTTGTTCCAATGCCGGATCGATGCTTTGTAAAGCAACATCTGTCTGCCTTGATTGGCCACCAGGCAAGACATACTGAAGCGAAATCAATGTGCCTGGCGCGGTGTTCCTGACAAAATGATTTAGCTCATCAGGCGATCGCACGGGGCGATTGCCAAAAGCAACGATGACACTTCCGGGAGGTAAACCTGCATTAGATGCAGGAAGGCTCTGCACAACGCCAAAGACGTAAGCCCCTGTCTGGCTTGGCAGCCTGTATCGCGTTTGAGTTGCTGGATCAATCGGTAAGGTTCGGACTCCTAGTGCAGTTCGGCCCTGATAACTATCAGGAGTTGTGCGCCCCGAAGGCTTAATTGCTGGAGGTTGCTCAAGTGCCGGTGGTTGTGAAGGAACTGCCTGCGGAGCAGGAGTCGGTTGTGTGCTGTTTGGCGAGGAAAATCGAGAGGACAGGTTCGTCTCGGATTGCCGGGGTTGTGTTGAGGCGATTTGCGGAGGGATTGTGACTGAGGGTGGACTGAAGAGAGGAGCTTCTGACGTACTTGGACCAGCTGTTTGCGTCTGTGATTGAGAGAATCGAGAAGCGCCTTTTTCCGAAGCAGACAATCCACGCCTATCAGCCAACTGAGAAGGTGAAATCTGGGAAGGTGAACGACTTTCGGGAGGCCTGGTACGAGATGTCATAGTGACTTCGTTGACCCCTTCAGTGCGACCAATAAGAGCACGCACTTGTTTGTCTGGTGGAATCGCTGCCAAGAGTGCTGCCAGCTGATCCGCTGTTTGAACAGGCTCGCCATCTATTGCCAAGAGTACGTCTTGGGCTTGGATACCAGCTTGCATCGCTGGGCTTGGATCAGAAACCTTCACGATGACAAGTCTTCCAGTGATGATCGAGTCATCAACAATAAGCCCAAGCCAGCCAGAACCTTGTGGTCCTTTCTTGGTTTTTAATAGATTCTTTTTTGTTGATTTGTCGTCAGTCGTTTCGTCTTGATTCGACAGCACGGGCACTGTTTTTGATTGCTTGTCTGTCTTTTTTTCATCGACATCGTTGCTGTTTGTAGTACTACGCTTCGGGGGAATCAGTTCTTCAGGTGAGACTGGTTCGGAATCCTCAGTTTTCGAGCCCTTCTCAACTGGAATTGCTTCCTGCTCCGAATGTAATGGAATTTGGAGTGGTTCTCCAATTGAGATATCCTCTGCACCAAGTTTTTCAGGTGATTCCTTGGCGAAGGAACGCAGGTCACTGGTTGTAGCGAGTGCAAGAAAAACAGGAAGTGCACATGTGAAAAACCAGTGCTTCAAACGGATACCACCGCAACAACCAAAAAAGGATTTAAGCATGGTGATCTACCAGTGAGATGTTAATAGGAAGAAGTGCCTAGATATAGCTTAGTGGACTTGAGCTCGGTTTTCAGGAGTCAGTAGGAAATAACGTCATTTTTGATCAAATCTGTTTAAAATTCAGAGAGGAAACACGCTGAGAAGCCTATGGCACGCTTGGTTTGAGGAGTAAAAATACTTCATGCATCAAACCCACAACTTTTCCACCAACGGTTTCAATAACATCATGACTACGAGACCACCATGAACAGCGATTATTTGCAAGGTTGTTTGACAGCAGTGCTAGCACTTCTATACTCACCGCCGAGCGGGAGAGTTTTTTTCATGAGACCTGTGTCATGAATGGCAGGTGATCTCGCTCGGAGTGAAAAAAAGATTGATTGCATTGGATTAATGCCGGGAGCTGCCCCGGGACATGGAGTGTCGCAAAACGTGGCAAAAATGAACTCTCATCACCCTTCAGGTCAGTTTCAAAAAGCATCCCAAACTTCTCGAGGATGTTCAAAGAGAGGTCAGCTTCGACCTATCGGGGAAGTAACCCTTCCGGAAGTTCCTGACCCAATCACATCGACGCCACCAAGAGAATCATGTGAGGAGGGAAGTCCCTCGTTTGGTGCGTCATGTGCGACGGGTGAACGAATAAAAGAGGCACTTTTTTCCAGGCTTGGAAATGAGCGTTTTGAAGTATGGTTTGGAGATAACTTTGAGGTTTATATCTCTGAAGCCGGAGCAAAAGAGAGCGCCTCCCAGGTGGAAGTCCTGTATGACCCTGATTACCCCGGAGACTGGCTCAGGAAGACGTTCAACGGAGATGTGGTCCAATGTGCCAGCGAAATCTTGGGTGGGCCTGTGGTGGTGAAATGGAGCCCTCTTGAGCAGGTTCCCTTAGATGTTGCGTCACCCGCTGACGATATGAGAAAGGCGGGTACTCCTAAGAGCTCTATTCCCAGTTTGAATAGATCGGAAGTACACAATGTACGAGCGAGTCCGAAAAAATTGCTCCCAAAAGGGACGAACTGTTCCAATCCGCGAGAAACGTTGCTGAGGAATACCGAAAAAGCCAGTTTACGACGCCCTGCGGTCAGGTTAGATGAATTTTCGGTCGGCCCGAGCAATCGGATGGCATACGCAGCAGTTGAGCTGGCAGCCAGCCGTCTCGGTGAAATGTCTCCAGTGCTTGTGCATGGTCCGAGTGGTGTTGGCAAAAGTCATCTATTGGCAGGAATATGCCACCATGCTCGTCAATCCCGGCCTGGCTTGACCGTCGCCATGTTCTCAGCTGAGCAATTTACTACGAATTTCCTGCAAGCCCTGCATGGAAGTGGTCTTCCTGGCTTTCGGAGAAGTTGCCGAGCAGTTGATTTACTAGCTATTGACGATCTGCAATTCTTCGTTGGAAAGCGAGCGACCTTGCTTGAGTTGCAAAGCACGGTGGATACGCTTCACCGGGCTGGCAAGCAGATAGTATTTGCGAGTGATCGCGATATTGAAAGTCTCTCCGGTCTTGGAAGTGAGCTAACCAGCCGATTGCGCGGGGGAATGACGGCAGGAATCATGCCTCCGGATTACGAAGTCCGGAGGGGTATCGTTTCTGGCTTGGCTGAGAAGAGAAAAATCGATTTGCCCGCTGATGTCGTTGATTTTCTTGCTAACAGCCTTACTCGCCATGCCAGAGAGTTAATTGGTGGGATCAACAGGCTGGAGGCTACAAGTCACATGCTAGGTGCCCCTGTGACCCTAGATTTAGCCAGAGAGGCTCTTACTGACCTTGTCCGATCAAGTGCCCGAAGTCTACGCCTTGCTGACATAGAACAAGCTGTATGTGCAGCATTTGGAATTTCTGAGTCCGACCTCAAGTCAACGCGTCGCTCACGAGCGGTCAATCAACCTCGAATGTTGGCCATGTTTCTTGCTCGCAAGCATACTGCCGCCGCTCTTGCTGATATCGGTCGCCATTTTGGTCGCCGAAGTCATTCTACCGTTCTTGCAGCTGAGAAAACCGTCCGTAAATGGATGACATCTCAATCAAGTATTGTGCTTGCAGATGCAACGTGGGATGTTGATCAGGCAATTCGCCGTGTTGAAGACGTTTTGCGAGCCGGCTGAGGCAATCACCTCTGGTTTCAGCGCTTCCACGAATCCCTGCCACTTATTTTAATCGCGGGGAGTCGGAGACAAGTTGCTCTTTTCGGCTCGCCTTGTAGCGAATACTCGATGCCGGTCCGTGAAATCCGACAACGCGTCTGTCGACGCTTACTGACCGTTTCAGCACGCAACCACGAACGATATCAAATGTAATTTGTCCCGACCAGATTCTCTCAAGGAGACGTGACTCTGTCTGGGTGTCGTGGATGGGTGTGAGGACTGTCGTATCTACTTTGATGATGGCACGAACATCGTCAAGTTGCGAAACCTGATACCGAAGTCGTGTTCTAACAGATTTTCGGGCTCCTTCTGGGAGATCGACGACTACAGTATCAGGGACAGTCCAGAACGTCCCTACAGTCACTGGGTCGTCGGGCAAGGGTACGACCATGAGGTCACCAGTATTCGAAGGAGGGCTTGGGAAGAAGTTTTTACGATTCATTATCCGCCCACACGAGTCAATCGTTAGTTCGGAAAGAGGCTTGCCGAGTCCAAGCTGTACACCTCCGTACCCTTCCGGTGGTGTTTCTGGACTGTCACTATCCCAACGCACTGTCTCCGTGCCACTCGTTCGTGTCATCATTTTGACGTGGTCGACTAGATGCTCCAATGTCGCGGATCCATCCTGGTCGACATCAATTATTTTCCAGGACTTAATTGAATCAGTTGCAGTTTCAACATGCTGAGTGGTGCCATTAATTGTTGTCTCTGTAATCGCGCGATGAGATACTTCTGCTGCAATAGTTTCCCCTTGGCTAAATTTATAGCGGAGGAGTTGCGGAGGCTTTTCTGGTGCAGTCCCATCTTGGGCATTCAGCTTTCCGCTGCAAGTGAGTAGTCCTGCAAGGAAAATAAAAACAAAGTACTTCATGTCAGTCTTTTCCTGGAGCCGGGCTGGTATGTCAAACTTCACGGTAGTCAATCTCTGATGCTGTGTTCTGAATATCGCCTCCCCATGCCAATTTGTCACGGAGAGTGGAGTAATAACCATGCTGGTTTGTTTCAATGAGGGAAAATTTTGGTTCAGCGCGTGATATTCGTACTTTGTCCCCAGCTTTCAGTGATAGCAGCAGGCGGCCGTCAACGACACAGGAGGAGCCGTTGTGAGGAGATGGTATCACTAGGCTGTAGCTCCGAGATGCTGTGTCGATAACCGTGCGATGAGTGAGAGTGTGAGGATTCAGCGGAGTGAAGATAAAGGCTTCCAGTGATTTTCTGACAATCGGACCTCCGGCAGACATGTTGTATGCGGTGGACCCAACTGGAGTACTAATGATTAAGCCGTCGCCACGGTAAACAGTCGCCAATTCATCGTCCACGTGGAGTTCAACTTCAAAAAGTGAGAAAGGTGGGCCGGCAAGAAGTGAGGTCTCGTTGAGGCCAAGATCACTGGCGACAATTTCATTTTCTCGTACAACACATGTCTCAAACATCATGTGTTCGACCAGACGAAACCTCCCAGCAATGAGTTCACTGATGGCCGTTTCGACTTCATTTGGTGAAAAATCAGCAAGAAATCCAAGTCGGCCAAGATTGACTCCGAGCACGGGTGTCTGCTGGTAACCCATCCACCGGGCAGTTCGAAGAATCGAACCATCTCCACCTAAGACGATGACCAGGTCGGCATCATGAGCGATATTGGAAACTGATCCTTCTCTGGGAGATGGCTCCCACGCAGTTCTGGCTGCAAGCATGGTTTCGACATCGTGGCCAAGAGTAGTCAGAAGATTTTGGATTTCGTTGGCGAGTGGCTTCGTTTCGAGAACCTCTTCTGGGCCAACTACTGCTACACGAAGGCTTTCAGTCACTGGATTACCTGAGTAAAGTCGGCTTCCAGTCATGGGTTTAGTGGTATTGGCGTCCGTCGATGAAAGCTTGGTGTCATCAGCCATAAGGATTGAGCCTGGGGGGCAAGATCACAAATTGTTCACTTGTGATCAGTCTTGAAGTGGAGTGGCGACGGCAGTTGTTGCAGTGTGCCCTGAAAGCTCTCTGCAAACATCAGCAATTCCGCTTGCATCGAGCGTGAGGCTTGAAAGTAGATCGGCTCGGTCTCCGTGCTCAATAAATTGATCAGGAATACCAAGCCGTCGTATCGGGCCAGTATGAAGAGCAGCGTCATGAATGGCCTCGAGAATCGCCGAACCAAATCCAGCTTGGAGAGTGTTTTCTTCAACAGTGACAACCCAAGGGCTCATTTGTATTCGCTTGAGGAGCGTGTCTTTGTCCAATGGTTTGATAAATCGCGCGTTGATTAGGCCGACATTGAGCCCTTCTTTTTTGAGTTTTTCAACTGCTGCCAAACATGATCCAGCAAGACTGCCGCATCCGATAATCAGGCCATCTGGTCCATCAATAAGTGGTTCGCACTGCCCCATGGTTACGGGCAGTCGGTCTTCTCCGAAGCGGTCATTGAGGCTCGGTTCGAGAACTGCTTTTGGATACCGAATGGCAACAGGTCCGTCATGCTTAAGTGCCCAGGCAACCATTGACTTGAGGTCATGTTCGTCGGCGGGGGCGAGAACGGTCATGTTTGGGAAAAGTCGCATGTAACCTAGATCAAAGACGCCGTGATGTGTTGGGCCATCTGGTCCAGTGAGTCCGGCACGGTCTAGCATAAATACGACTGGTAAATTCTGTAAGCAGACCTCTTGAAAGATTTGGTCATAGGATCGCTGGAGAAATGTACTATAGATGTCAACGATAGGTCGGCATCCAGCTTTCGCTTGACCGGCAGCAAAAGCAACTGCATGTGATTCACAAATGCCGACATCAAAAAAGCGATCAGGAAATTCTTCTCGTACAGCCTCAAGTTTGTTTCCTTGACACATAGCAGCCGTCATGACGGTCACTCGATCATCATGCTTCATGCAATCGGCAATAGCAGCACTCGCAGCATCTGTGTAGCCCCGAACCGAGGATTTCTTGACCGCAACAATACAATCGTCATCATCGCATTCGAACGGAGCAGGTGTGTGGAAAAAGACAGGATCATCTTCTGCAGGTTTGAATCCATGCCCTTTTTCTGTCAAAACATGTAAAAGAATGGGACCTTCTTCATCTTTGACGAGTTCGAGGTATCGAATTAGGTTCGGGAGCGTGTGCCCTTCTACAGGGCCGAAATATCGAACCCCGAGAGCTTCGAATAACATGCCGCCGTGAAGTGTGGCTTTGAGTGAATCCTTCACATTGACGAGCATTCGCTCCATGGATTCCCCAACCATGGGCACGCCTTTAATAAGATTCCCTGCTTTGTCTCGTAGGCCTCGGTACCAAGGATTGGTTCGAACCACATCAAGGTACTCCGCCAGAGCGCCTACCCGTGGGCAGATCGACATCCGGTTGTCATTGAGGATGATGATGAGACGCTTTTTCAAAAATCCAGCGTTGTTGAGTGCTTCAAAAACAATTCCAGATGGGAGTGCCCCGTCTCCAATGACTGCAACACTGTGGCGATCGTCGTGGCCCCGCAATGAGTCTCCACTGGCGAGGCCGAGAGCTGCGGACACACTGCAGCCAGCATGGCCAGTCATGAACAAGTCGTAAGGGCTTTCAGAAGG
>WLWF01003256.1_pt1 | contig 10812 bp, 15 predicted proteins | sample 6718331 | NCBI WGS metagenome assembly WLWF01 (sample SAMN12718692, study PRJNA515312) | sponge metagenome | isolation source: marine sponge | host: Mycale hentscheli | place: New Zealand: South Island, Marlborough, Capsize Point | collected 2003-05-01
ACCACATCATACATTCTTTTAATAATTTCTTTGTTTCTTGGTTCATTATCAAATATCTATGTTATATTATCAGGTTCTATTCTTAATGTCAAGTCTGCACCGGCAGCTGCTAAACAATTATTTAAAAACATACTGTCGATAGGACCCTCAACTATAGTCACAGGTTCCTGTAAGTTCACAGTATCTAAACCGTAAACCTTTTGTTTATTCTCGTCTAACTTAATTGTTAGATATTTTGGTTGTTCTTTGCCGAATGCTCGGCCTTGGAAAGCGAACACTTTACCATCTGCGTCATAGAAAGGAATAATTAATCTAGGATGTTCACCTTTCGTGTGACTAAAAGTATTTGGCTTCGTTTTGTTAACAAAAGCCATAAACTTATTACATAAAAATAATTTAGAATGATACGATTCGGGTATCTTTCTATTTAAAACATAATCTAAAACTGGATGGCCTTCTTTCAGTTCACTTACCGGTAGAAGACCCTCTAGCATGTCTACCTCTTTAAATTCTGGTTTAAAGTTTGTAAACTTCGGCTGAGGCGTGGAGGGTGCCGACCCTTTGTATCTTTCTAATAAGTATTGTTCATATTTCTTATTGTCTATAAATTTTAGAAAATTTGAAAAAGATTATGCCGGAAGAAATTTAGAATATAAATTTTTAAATGCAGGAACAATAATAGGAAATAAAAAGGGATATAAATCATTAATAGACAATTGTATTAAAACATTTGAAGAATATAAAGATGGAAATGACCAGGGAATATTAGGTTATGAAGTATCAAAAATATTACAAAAAAAAAAGGATATAAAACTAGATATAAACAATGAATTATTTTGGGTGACTATTAAAGATACAGATTTACTAAAAAAAAATAATAATTATAATTTAATAACAAAAACAAAACCAGCGATCCTACATATAATAAATAGAAGACGTGAAAATAAAGATATATGCAAATTAATTTATAATAATATAATGGAATCTAAGTTAATAATAAATAACGATATAATTTATACAGCAGTCATTAATTTAAAAGAAAGAAAAAAAAGACTAAACAATTTTTATACTAGATATAAAAAAGAAAAATATTTATTTGGACCACTATCCTACTTTGAAGCAATAAATGGTAAGAATATTGACATCCCAGAGTACTGGTTTAACTTTGATACATATACAGACCATTACACAAAAGTAGTTCCAGAAAGTGCTTATGGTTGCTATCAATCACACTATAAAATATTAAATTATTTTACAAAGCAACCTATTATGAATAATTTACTTATATTAGAAGATGATGCAAAATTTACAGATGATTTTGCTATATATTTAAATAAGTTTTTAAATGAAGTCCCTACAAATTGGGATGTGTTATATTTAGGCTGGACAAATAATGGACATAAACCAAATCCGTATAAAGAACATTCTATGACACCAGGAAAAGAAGGAGTATTAACAACAATAGGATATATTATTAATAAAAAAGGAGCTAAGAAATATTTAAAAGAGCTAGATAAAAATCCATCAAAGACAAACTTCCTAGCAAATGAGCCTTTAGATTGTCAATTAACAAGATTCATGACAAAAATGAATGTTTATATAACAAAAAAACCAATCATAGTGTCAGATGGAAGTAAATCGTCTATTTATAAATAATACAATTAAGATTTTGTTTCCCATAAAGTTAATGTTCCCCAACCACCATCTGGAGAAATAACTTCATTTATATCAGTTGATTTTGCAGCAAAACCATTTGATGTAATAGAAATAGGATTGCCATTTGCAGTATTATATTTTATATCAGAATGTAAATTTTTTCTAAACCACTGATTAATATTATCTCTATCTTGTTGTGGTACAATTTTATGTGAAAAAAAAGGATGCGTATCAGGATCTCCATATGCACCTTGTTTACCCATAACCTTAAGATAATTAAAATTATCAACAATAGCAACTCTTGCATCATTGATATCTGGTGGTCTACATTTTACATCCCTAACACATTTATTATTTTCAAATTTACATCTATAAAAATTACCTTCATTATCTTTTGTATAAGTGCCACCTCCAGGACTATCAAATGCCTGACATTGATCTTTATTATTTCCAGCTGTATGCCATGTAATTCTACAATCACCTCCTCCATCAGTAGGACATTGACCATTTATTTCATCAATTTTCCATTTTGTTTTTAAAACGCGCATATTATTCTGCTCAGTTAAATTAGGTATATAATTCATTTCTCCATTTTTAGACACCTTTGAAAAAGTAATAGGTTGTCCTTGATTAGACCCAGAAGATACAAAAGTTAAAGGATCATTAGAATCTGATATAGTTGGATAAATATCAGTTCCAAATCGTTCACAATAATCAGAAAATCCAGAACCCATATCATAAGTTTGTGCTAGATTTCCACTAGTATCTACTCTTTGATAAAATAAAGGACTGCAAAGTGGCAAATCTTCATCATTTTTATATTTTATTTCATCACTCATCTATAAAATATAAATATATTATAAATATTATTCTAACCAATCTATTGTACTAAGCTTACATTGCAATAAAGCCGCATTACATCTTGAAAAACATTTTGAACCAATAAAAGGCATATTTGTTTTAAAAGCACCCAAAGGTGAAGGATGAGAACTTTTAATCACACAATGTTTTTCTAAGTTAATCTTTGAACATTTTTTTTCTGCTGAACGACCCCAGAGGATAAATACAAGAAACTCCTTTTCCTTATCAAGCAATTCAATTACTTTATCCGTAAATATTTCCCACCCTTTACCTTTATGAGAATTAGGTTTGCCTTTTTGTACTGTCAAAACCTGATTTAATAACAAAACACCTTGCTTCGACCAAGCATCTAAATTACCATCTTTATCAATCTTTGAATTAAAATCCGTACCAAGTTCTTTATAAATATTTTTTAAACTAGGCGGTATTTTCACCCCAGAACATACAGAGAAAGATAAACCATTTGCTTGATTATCTCCATGATAGGGGTCCTGGCCTATAATTACAACTTTTACATCATTAAACGCACATTGATTAAAACAACTAAATATTTTATTTTCTGGTGGATAACAAATAACACCATTATGTTTTTCTTGATAGAGAAAGTCAGATAATTTCATAAAATACTCTTTATTAAATTCATCACTAAGTTTCATAGCCCAATCTTTATCTGTCATAAAAGTTGAATAAGATAAATCACATGAATTAAATGAATCACATTTTGTAGAATTTATTGTGCTTTGAACAGTATCTTCAACAGCCTCCAGAAATAATGAATCCTTAACATCAAGAGTAATAGGACAATGGTCAGAGCCATAATAATTTGCTAAGATAGTAGAACCAATGACAGATTCAATTAGAGATGGTTGAATAAGGAAATAATCAATACGCCAGCCTCTATTTGTTTTTCGTAAATTTGGATGTCTTTGATCCCAATAGGTAAATTCATTATGGCCTTGATGAAACTTTCTAAAAATATCACTAAACCCAGAATCAATTAATTGTTTAAAGTTAGAACGCTCAAGATCATATAGTCCAGCCATTTTATTTCGTTTAGCTTTAATATTATAATGATCGTAATCATGTAAAACCACATTAAAATCTCCACAAACAATAACAGGTTTTATAAAACCATGTAAATATTCATTAAATGCAGCATCCCACTGCTGTGTTCTAAATGAATATCGTTCACTATCTAAATGCTGTGAGTTTGGAACATATACACAAATAAGCACAACACCACTATATTCAATTGCAGTAATACGTCCTTCTAAATCAAAATCTGGACTAGCATACATTTGTACTGGCTTAATAGAACTCCATATAGAAGTACCACTAAGTCCTTTACGTTGTGTAATACCTTTTGTTGAATTCCAATAACGAAACGGATATTTATCCATAAAGGCCTTAGGCACATTTACTTGTGCTTCCTCGGCCTTTGTTTCCTGAAAACAGAGTATATCAAAGTCAAGCCCATCATCATTATTTAGAAGACAATGAAGCTTTGAATTATTAATTGTTGCACGAATACCATTAACATTCCAACTAAGGATCTTCATACAAAAACATAAAAAAATAAAATACATATCAATTTTTATGAAAACCATAAACCAAAAGTATAATCTTAAGCATAATCATTAAGTATAATATCTTAAGTATAATATCTTAAGTATAAATAAAATGATAAAACTAGTAGGAAGAATTCATCTCAAACACAAAACTAAACCAAATAAATTTATTACCTTACCAGAACCAATAAAGAAACCCCCAAAGCTATTTTGCAATTATATAAATTGCCAATACATAAATTATGAAAAAATGATTCCAGAAGAAGTATGTTCACATATAAACCCAGAAAATATATCCATATGTGAAAACTGTAATTTCTATTTACGTATAAATAACCATAAGGAATAATGATTCATAAAATTATAAAAATTGAAGATAAATATAAAACCAAAAAAACATGCATGTATTATATTTATCAACAACAGTCAGGTGGCTACGATCTAACAATGAAATACTATAAAACTGAGAAAGTATTTAAAGAACATTTAAAAGAGTTTTTAAAAGCATGGGTCCATCTCAGACCTTTCAAGCACAGCGATGATAGTGACACAAGCGATGATAGTGACACAAGCGATGATGATGAAGTTTATACAAAAAAAGAAAATTATAATATTGAAGATGTTATAAAAAATATGTGGGTAACAACTTATATTACAATTCAAGATGAATACGGATTTAATACATTAGATTGGGGAAAAATAGAATTTGAGGATGAAGATAAATAATCATAAGGAATAGATATCAATCAACATACCTGCTTATGATTTTTATATATCAATCTTTGCATAATAACCAGATTGTTTAACATAAGTTTCCATTCTTTATCTTTTTTCACTACTTCAGCCATATTAATAGTATCTTCTTTTCGCTTATTTACAGCAGATAATCCATGCCAGATTAAATACTTAATCCTATCTTTTGTTAAATAACTTTTCTTTTGTATAAAATTAAGAATCCAAGGACAAGGATGATAATCAATCGCTGATGCCAACAACTTATATTTAAAATCAATACAGGTAGGAATAGTATAGTCATCAACTAGATTCATAACATCCTCAATCTTATTATGACTAAAAGTAATAATAGATTGCTGCAACATAATTAAATCTGATTGCATACCTCCATAAGCATAACGGATATATACAGCAGCAACTTCTGCACTATTAGTAGCAGAAGCATCATTTAAGATAGTTTTAAAATCTAATTCAGGAGGAGATAATAAATGATCATAATGAAATGTTCGCTCTAGATAACATAAAGCAATAACATATTTGATAATAAATTGTATTTCCTTTAAATAGAGAAAGTTCTTATTTTGCATCATTAACCAAATGATGACAGCTGTGCCTTTAATTAATGTAACATCTTCAATAGCAATAATTGGTAGTCTTCTTAATAAGGCACCAGGGTCAATAATAGCTAATTGTAATGTAGATTGAATAGCATGTTCAACATCCATTAATCGAATAGCTTTTTGAAGATTAGATTTAAGAATAGGAACACTCCATTTTAAATCAACATTCTTACTTTCTGGACACCATTTAGTGGATTTATCACCACAACTGTAAAGTTTCCAATAACTGTGTATGGATTTATTTTTATTTTTTCTATTTTTAACCTTTTTTTCAAATGTTGATTCACTTGTCTCAGAAAGACTAACAAATTTAGTTTCCATAGAATCATAATCTAAAACAAAATAAAATGCCTCTTCGTCTTTAGACATGATAAGCTATAAATAAAATAGATAATATAATCAATTTTATTCATTTTTATTTAACAAGAGAGAATTTATTACGACTAGTAAGTTTAAAATTAACACAATAACACGGAAAATTATAATTATTTTGTACATAAATACCACTTGGACCACCCCTATAAGTTCTATTTGGTATTACACCAACACCAGCTCGTAAAGTACCAGCAAGACCCTGTTTAAACATCATTTTTCTTGTTGGATGATTTGTATAAGTAGTTGAATGCACACCCCTAGAAGATTGTAATTTTGCTGACATAGTATATATTAAAAGAAGAAAAACTTTAATTACTATATAGATGAAAGATATGAAAAAGATTATATATATAATCACAATTTATATTATATGTATCCATATTTTACCTGCAGGATATATAAGAATATTACCATCCATACCTATTTATCCAGATAATATGAAAGAAGCAATAGAAGTAAAAGAATTTATAAAACACAGAACAAAGAAAGATATAAAATTTTTTCATTTAACCAATAAATCAGTTATCTATGCATTTCTACCACATGTAAATATGAGCTATAAAGCATTAGAAACATTAGAATTATCTGTCGTTCCAACTATACTATTCTTTAAATACTTAATAAATAGAGCAAGACCAGAACAAATAGATAAAACAATAATACCATTAGACAAATCAACAGCAAGAACTCCAGCCTATCCAGCCGGTCATGCTTATCAAGCATATTTTCTAGCAAAGAGTCTATCAAAAAAATATCCAGAAAAGAGAGACATACTAAATAAAATAGCATTAGAATGTGATCTAACAAGAGTAAAGGCTGGTTTACATTATCCCTCTGATGGTAGATTTGCTAGACAATTAGTTGATATGTTAGAATAGTATAAACTAATAGTATAAACAAATAATAGAAGAAAGCTATTTTTTTTTCCGAGTATGTTTATTTTTTTTAGGATGTCTCTTTGATTTCTTGTATTTGTTATTACCTCTACCATGAATGCCTTTTTGTGTAAAATTATACTTAGCTTTACTTAATGCATTTTGTTTTAAAGTAAGTCGTCTTTTAATATCTTTAGTTATAGCATTGATAAAGTCCTCTGAATTATGCATATTAACTAATTGATGCTGGTCCATTCTTCTATATGGGATCCTATCTAATGGAACTTGTCGTTTATTAAATTGAGTCGAATAATCATATTTATCCGTAATAGGATATTTCTCTAAACTAACTAACGGAGTGACTCCATGATTAAGGTTTGACATAAAAAGTAAAACAGCCTTTATCATGAAGTTATCTTCATTTGTATGAATTTCAATACTAGATTTATGTTTAGATGACAAGTAATCATTCATAAGTTTTTTTTTGCTATTTAAGGTAATAGCCTCTAAATTATTATGTTGTAAATTATGATCTCCAACAAGTAATGCACTTTTATTATCTTTCACTAAAGAATCAATCGTTTTAACAATTATTTCTTGGGTTTGCCTTTTATCTGGAGGTAATAAATGGACGTTAAGAAGAGATAATTCTGGTTTATTTGGATGAGTCATTAATGTAAGAACATTTCTTATAGGCCGCAAGGTAGTTGAAGTAGGCACAAAGTTTTTTATTTCATGGTGAAACCCTTTTTCTTTCAAACTATTTATATTATAATAGGTTACTAATCCATGCTTAGCTTTTGGTCTAATAGGCTCAATATTATCATAAGCTACTTTCCACAAAGTAGAAAGCCCGTTACTAGTTTTATTATTAATATCTAAAGCCTCAGGAGAAACATGATTCCATATATCATCTTCATATGGATTAAGGTCAGTATTATACGCTTCTTGTAAGAAAATAAAGTCTAGTGTTCCTAATGCCATTAAGTTTTTTAAATAAAAGTTAATAGATGCATAAATATATGGTATAACATCATCTCTAAATTTAACTTGTTGAGATTCAAATCCTTTCTTAGCCTGCATAAGATTCCAACTAATAAAATTAATCTTAGTGCCATAAAAATGAATAGAGCCAGCAAGTGGTGGATGATCTGTTAATAAATCAAAAGGAAAGATAATATTATTTTCACCAAGTGGATATTCAGGTGCAGCAATAGCCATTTCTAATAAGTCATTGAAATAATCAGTTGATTGCATTAATATAACTAGATAATTATTTTTTGGTCGAGCCGTGTTAAAAGTTCATCAATACGAATCGTAGTCATACGTTTAATAAATTTAAGCCGTTTTAAATTTTCATGTCCGGAATGATTAATATTATTAATAATTGTCAACCAATCATTATCTAGGTCTTGAGTAAAAGACCAATAGTCTTCGCCATATGTATTCTTAATATTTTGTATAATATCATAATATCTAAAATTATCTAACAGCCAGTGGATAAAACAACTCCTATTTCTTAGAGAAATATAAATTTCATCATTAATAAGATGTTCTATTTCACTAGTCCAATCTTGTAATAAATAAAAATTATCTAATGTTGTAATTTGACTGGATAAATGAGTTGAAGGTATTTTATTATAACCATTTATTTTAGTAGGAGCATGAGCTAATTGTGTAATAATATTTTCAGTCAAATCAGGACAAACAAGACCCCATGGCTGTTTATATTTCCATTCATTCCAAGCTTTTACCATAAGTTCATCAATATTAGGTTGTTCTTGTGATAAAACTAAAAAAGATAATGTATAATTAGTAGATTTAGTGAATGCTTTGTATCTATCTAGAGAGATCCCATATTTATCTGCATCACGATTTAATGCAAGTAATTCATTTCTACACATACGAATGTTATTTTTTTTACCAAAACAACAACCCATACTAAGAGTTTATAATATAATTTTATATTATAAAAATAGGATAAATATAATCATGATACTAATTATTTTATAAAAAATATATATGAATGAAAAGATCATAAAATTTTCTAGAGGACCTTTTCCAAAGAAATATAGAGTCACCCTAAAAAATAAAAAGACAGGTAAAATTCGGCATTTAGTATTTGGAGACAGTCGTTATGCTCAATATAAAGACCGTACACCACTAGGTTTATATACAAAAAAAAATCACAATGATAGAGCAAGAATGTCAAGATATTATAATAGACATTCAGGAACAAAAACGCGTAGAGAAGGAATAAAAAAAGAAAGAAAAAAGGCAAAAGGATTTTATACACCAAAGTTATTAAGCCATATTTATCTATGGTAAATATATATCAATGCCAGTGCCTAGAGACCAAACACTTTATAATAAAATAAAAAAACACATTTGGAAAAAGATACCAAAACATAGTGCATATCGTAGCGGAGTTTTAGTACAAACATATAAAAAAAGATATAGTAAGAAACATGGTAAATATTCAAATCCTTATATTGGTAAAAAACAAACAAAAAAAGGATTAAGTAGATGGTTTAAAGAAGACTGGAGAAATCAAAGAGGTAAGATAGGCTATAAATATAAAAGTGATATATATAGACCTACAAAAAGAATAACAAAAAACACACCAACAACTTATCATGAATTAACTAGAAAGCAAATAAAAAAGGCTAGAAAAGAAAAAAGTAAAACAGGACATGTTAAACGATTTAAATCAATTTAAGTAAGAAAATATTTCTAATCATAAAAAGAGAAAGATAGATTTGTAGTAAAACAGTAATACCAACAATAACAGAATAGATAACTCTAGAGCGTACAATTAAATTATAAATATAAGAAACAGAATGATTATTTTTTTTATAAATATCTAAGATATAAGTTGTTCTAATCCAAAAGGATATAATAGCATTTACAATAAATGAAATGCCTACTAATAACATAAGACATGAAACAATTGAAATATGTTTTTTAGTTATAAAAAGTAATTTATCATTTTTATTTACAGACATACGATAAAAAAGTATTGCTGTAGTAGAAATAGCAAAGGTAACCATAATCCATTGTGATAACAAGGCTTCTTGTTCTTCTAGTTGTAAGTTAATAAATTTTTCAAAATTGTCTTCAGTATTTTTAATATCAGAGTTCATATATATATTAAATATATATATATGGTAAAATCTTGTTGCAATGCAACAAAAAAAATGAAAAGTTGTATAAGAGAAAAAGATAAAAAGATATTTACCTTACCAAGAAAATTTAGTAAAGCCAAGTGTAAAAATCCAAAAGGATTTACAATGCGTTCATCATGTGCTCCATATAAATATTGTAGTAAAGGAGGAACCCCACAGAAAAAAAAAACAAAAAAACAATTTTTATTTAATCCTAATAATCCAAAAAAATCATTTGATGTATATATTGATAAAAATCCAAAAGATACTATCAATATAAAATATACTACAGTTAATGATGTCAAAAATACAATTAAACAGTTAGAAAAATTATATAAAACAAAACGATATCCCCATAAGAGAATTTGGCAAGTTGGAATGATAATGAAAGTACGTTTAGAAGCTATTAAACGCCATAAAACCAGAAAATTTAAAAAGGCTAAAAATGTAAATCAAAGATATAATTTAGCTAATCGTTATTTTAAATTTTTAGGAAATCGCACAAAAAAACAAACATTTAAAGAGAGAAAAAACCTGAGTTTTACTTTTTAAAAAATTCTGATAATAATAGTTTAAAACTAAATGGTGTCGAATCATTTATTGTTAAATTTGGAATAATTTCTCCAGCTTTTGTAATCATATTAAGTTGTAACCAAAATCCAGTATTAAAAAGAATTACTGCAAATGCATGAATTTTTTGATCAAATATAGTTTCTGCGAATAAACCTTCGATAACACCTCCCAACGCTATAAATGTAGGTGGGGCCAACGAATTAATAATATGGAATGTACCAGGATAAACTAATTTACCTAATTCAGAAAAAGCATATAGATTTAATGAAGCTGACATAATAAATGGTATTAATGTTGTCCAAGCTAAAGGAAATGTTGATCCTCCTGCTGTGTTACCCCATTTAAAATTAAAAGTAGCTTTACATTGTTGATCCCCCAAATAACC
>WLWF01003262.1_pt1 | contig 10796 bp, 19 predicted proteins | sample 6718331 | NCBI WGS metagenome assembly WLWF01 (sample SAMN12718692, study PRJNA515312) | sponge metagenome | isolation source: marine sponge | host: Mycale hentscheli | place: New Zealand: South Island, Marlborough, Capsize Point | collected 2003-05-01
CATCAGATTTTTCCCACCAAGATATAGTATGCACTGTTCCTAAGTTAACTAAACTACCTAGTTCTACATAATCTGCTACTCCATCAAAATTAAAACTTTGCGGGTATGCTGATCTATTATCTGGTATGTCCCAGTGATCGGTTGAAACAACTGCTGGTGGTGGGTTTGATATTGAACCTCCATATGCACCAGTATAATTTGTTTGTCCAAAAGTCTCTGTTAATAACGTACCACTACTAGCTGATATAGTCATATCATATAGTGATATATAAGACTGTGGATAAGCACTTCCATGCATTTGAGCTCTTAGTTCATAGCTACTACTACAGTTTACACTTGAAGGAGCTGTAAAAGTCCAAGCACCCGTACCAGGGCCATCTACTTCTTGAAACTGAACCCAAGATCCGCCATCTATCCTATATTGAAGTCTAATACCTCCGTCTGTATCCTTATATCCACCTGTACTTGTTAGTGTTATATTGTTGTGAGCGCCTGTTATAGTTCTAAATGTTAAATAAAAACTGTCACTAAAATCATAAGCTCCAGTGTCACGACATCTAAACTCGCCATTAAATGTATAAGCGCCATCATCAGTATTGGTATAATCTGGATTACCAGTAGCAACCGAAACCCTCCAAGGTTCAGCTGTAATACCCGGTGTTAAAACAGCTGATTGGTTTAGTTTATACCAAGCTAATAAATTATTATTTTGAGGTATTTCAGACAGTTCTGATAAAGGTAAACCGTTATTGTATAATTCAGCTACTTCACCTGCTGCTACGTCACCTAGAACTGAAGCTGTTCCATATGTTAAGTTATTATTCCAAATTTGAATATTACTTAATTCACCGTTCATATCATAAGTAGCATTATTACCTCCAATCATTCCAGTTACATCGTCATTGCTTCTATCAGTTTTGCTTGCTGTTAATTTTCCTCTTAATACACCATCTACAAATATTTTCATACTATCTGTATTAGTAGTACCATCCCATACAAATACTCCGTGATGCCAATTTCCATCATTAACAGTTATAGCGCTTGTGTTAAGTACATTACTACCTCCACTGTCATAAAACTGCGCAAATCTTAATACATTGTTTACTGTACTAAAAAACCAATTTCTATCAGGACCATTTGGACTTCTTACTGCTTCATCTTCTTGGTAAATCATATTATAACCAGTGTCAGTAGTTTTAAACCAACCTGAAATAGACATTGCTCCTGTCATATCAATATGAGGAGATTCTATATTATCTTCAGTGCTAAAATTAAAAACAGCGTCTGCATCAGATATTATATTAGGATAACCAGCATTTGCTGTAGGATTTGAATTGTCACCTAATGGCCAATACGCTATAGGTTCTGCACCTGATATAACCAGGGGGTTGTTTAGGTTGTATAAATAAGTTACTTGATCTTGATCTATAGCGTAATCAAATATACATACTTGACCTATTTCTCCTTCAAAATAAGATTGATTTAATCTTCTACCTATATACATTGGTTGCGCGCTAGCATATGAATCTGACAGAGCACTATCTGTCGCTACTGGAGTACCATCAATATAAAGAGTAATATCAGAACCATCATATACGCCAACAGCATGATACCATTGACCAGTATTAATACCATAAGATACGGTGTTTCTTCCAGCTCTCCATCTTATTTCACCGCTTAATAAATCGAAGAAGTATTGAGCGTACGTCTGCTGTGCTGCTGCATCATTTTTACATACTATTCCTCTAGCGCCTTCTGTACTATCGGCATTAAACCAAACAGATATACTTATTGGTCCAGTTATATTAACATCACTGCCAGTACCGCAGTTTATTTCATGACTACTACCGTCGAAATATAAACTATAGTTACTTAACCTATCTTTGTTGGCGTTTCTTGGCATTCGCCATGTTGGCGCAATATAATTTGTTCCCATAATTAATCTCCCATTCTATACCAGGCTAAGGGTAAGCCTTCAGGTGTTTCACTTAAATCAGCTACCTTACCAGGATTATTTGTTGTAGTATCGTATATAGCTTGTACTGTAGATTCTGATATAACAGATCCACTCCAAATAGCTAATTCATCTAAATTACCTTGTAAATATTCTCTAGGTGCGTAATCTCTCGTTGCCCCTATAGTTGTACCTACATTAGAAGTACTTCTAATACCAGTGCTTAACGCTGTTGCAGATGTTTTTACAGTGTCAATATATACATTTATGCCGTCAGTGTTTGTTGTGCCATCATAAGTAGCAACTATGTGGTGCCATTGATTGTCAACTAAAGAAGTGTTTGCAACAGTAAGCGTATTTTGTGTTCCATCTGTATTCCAAACTTCAAAAACTATGGCTTTTAGAGAACCGCCGCCTTGAAAACGAAAATTAAAATTTCTACCAGTTCCACCAACAACGTCTTCTGAAACGATAGTTGCTCTTCTTGGGTTAGGTCCACCACTATAGTTTAAAGGAAATTTGACCCAAACTGAAATTGATATTGAATCTGTAATACCTAAACTTTGTTGCCGAGCTATACTATAATAACTAGATAGTCCATCAAACTCCATTGAAAAACTATTATCAATAGCAGTGTATTCAAAAGAGCCGCCTCCGCCTCCGCTTCCGCCTTGGCCAGGTAGATTAGCCAGATCATATATTGGAGTACCTATACCTATACCCATCTTAGAATAAAGCTACTATATCACCTGCTGAAGCTGGGGTTGTTTCATCTGCTAAAGTAGCGCTAGTTACATGAGTAACTAATATAGGCAGGAAAGATCCAGCTGCAACACCTTTAAAGTTTACAGTTGTACCACCTTCCATTATAACTTGAATAACACTCATAGCAACACCTACATATAAACAACAACCTCTTTCAGTTGTGTTAGCTATTTGTGTAGCTCCAGGTGTTAGACCTATAGCATCATGAGCAAAAACCCTAGGTTGAGCTTGAAAATTTCCTTCTAATCCTCTCATTTTTATTTTTTTATTTTTGTAATTTTTTCTGCGCCTCTAGATCCAAAGTACGCTACATATACTGTGATTAGTAAGGCTTCCATTAGTGAAACCCAACCGTCTTTTATCTCTAATAGTATAGTTGAATCTAATACTATAAATATTGTCATTGCTAGAGTTAGAAATATAAGTGTCATAGGTCTTGTATTTTTACTAAGCCATGAGTCACTTTTCATATCGCTATTCCAGCGCGCAGACACATTGTTCATCTCTGCGATATCTTGCTCTAGTAGTTTTAAAGCCATTTCTTTATCTTCTGGCTTAATACTACTATCACTTGAAATAAGATTTTTTACAACGCCAAACGCTCCATTGTCTGGAAGTACGTCTCCGATTGTATCTAAAATTTTAGGGGCCTTGTCTTTTAGGAAAGCCCCTATTTTAGTTTCTTTAAACTTTTTCTTACCACTCATTTGATAGGTGTTTCTTTTACCCATTTAGCATTGGGAAAATGATAATCATGACCTGGATACATAACTTTAGCATAGCCATTGTTGTCAACGCCTAATACTTTAAAGTCTACACCTTTCATAGTAATATGCCCACCAGCTATTACGTTGGTAGGCTTATTAATATCAGGTGAGTTTCTTTTGTATCCTTTAGTAGATTTATTTATCATTTTGAATATTGAGCTAAAATGTCTGCTGGAATATTATAAAAGGATCCACCATACTTAAACTTAGTTTTACCTTCTTTAGCAGCAGCTATTGCAGCAATTATACCGGCTCTCTCTTTACCTTTCTTCATTTCCGCTTCAGTATAGCCTTGGTAGTTAGATTTTAAGGTGTCTGTTTCTTTCTTTTCAGAAGCTTTTTCAGCTTTTTTCTGAGCTTCTTGAGGATCAAACTTCTGATATGCCATAGTATTCCCATCGTCGGTAGAAGGGCTGTCATTTAACAACCCTTTCTTCTTCATTCCAGAATAAGAACACTTTTTTATTCCAGATGGTTTCATCTTGAAAGCCATATTACTTTCTGAAATGTTTAGATAATACAGAACCTTTTTTCTTAGCCATAGAATCACCTTTCATTGATCCATCCATATGAGCCATGCTGCCATATTTTTTACCCATTGACTTCATATCATGCTGAGCATTTTTAGCATAGTGATTTCTAGCTGATTGAGATAAATTAGAATTAGAAGCTTCTTTTATATCATAATTAATTTTTTGCTTGAAATACTTAATTGGAGCTTCACCAGCTGTAGCCATTGCATTTTTAGAATCCATTTGGTCAAAAGAAGGCATGTCACCTTCGTACATTTTAGCAGGAGAGTTAGCTGCGTCTTTATATTTGTCTGGATTTGCTTTTTTGTAAGCCTTCATTTTAGCTTGATCCATATCCATTTCAGTAATATCAGCTTTTTTCTGCTTTTTAGCTTTAGCAGCTTGATCTGCAAGATAAGCTCTTTTACGGCCTTCTTTCATTTCCTCTTTAGTAACAACATGTCCTTTTTGAGTTGCAGGAGAAAAATCTTCCATAGCTTGTTTTTTAGCATCTCTTCCAGCTTTTCTTCTACCTTTTCTATTATCTGAAGCTACATCTCTGCTTCTTTTTCTAGTAGCTTTTTTATCTGTATAGTCTAAGTCTTTCGCAGTTGCTTCAGCTGTTTTAGTTTTTTTCTTAGTGTCTTTAGATTTTTTTCTGTCTTCTAAACGAGCTATTTTTCTATCAAGTCTAGTAGTTCCTTCTCTATCAACTTTCTTTTGTGCTCTAGCAGTTTTTTTATCTTCTCTACCTTGCACCCTCTTTACTTTAGCTTCATCCTTTTTTTCAGCTTTGTTATAAGATTTAATATCTTTATCAGCTTGTTTTTTAATTTTACTAGAAGATTTTTTTATTTCTTTAGTTTTTGCTTTCTCAGCTCTGTCAGCTAATCTTTCTGATTTTGTTGCCATTTTGTTTGTTTTTGTTACGTAACGTTATTTTTCGTTGTTATATGCTTCTTGTTCCCAGGGAAAGCTTTTGTGGCCTTCTATTAACCATTTCCCATTGTATTTTATTTTACCGTTTTCCCTTGGGTAAGTTTTACCTTGCCAAGTCACACTATCACTAGTATAATCAAGTCCTTTTTTACCGTTTGAATCTTCAAACTTTTTAAATTGTTCTACATGAACTTTTTCGTGAGCTTCAACTTCAGCATGTTGAGCATCGTCTTTGATGTCCATGTTCATTACTATAGTTCCATTTCTATTAGCTCTACCTAATACACCTTCTTCTTCCTTTTTGTGATAAATAGGTGTATTATCTATATTGTATGGTGCTTTAAGCTTAAATGCCATTACTCTGATTTAAAAGCTAATAAAACTTCTCTAAATGCGTATCCAAAAGCTACACCAGCATACATTGGATGTGCTTCTAGTAATAATGTAGCACCAACCATTCCAGCTAATATAGCTTTAGCTAATGGGTGATTTATAATTGCTTTTACTTTTTCCATAATTTTTTTTTTAACAGTTCCATCTTCTTCTTGCTGCTTTACCTCTTTTACTTTTCCAAGACTTAGACCTAGCGCAAAAAGCTTTTCTTTTTTTCCATTTTTTACCGCCTTTTTTTAACTCAGACGGTGGAGTAGTTACAGCTGTTGTAAGTTTACTGTCAGGATTGTTTCTTTTATATTCATCAACACCTTTTTGAGTCATACCACCACCAGCTGCAGCGCCCGTGCCGGTATCATTGGCTTTGTTGAAGTTTTTGCCTTTACCTATAGTTCTTCTTACATCTCCTTTTTTATCAGCAGGTGATTTTTCACAGCTGCCTTTAGCTCCAGCTGCTGTGCCCGGAACTCTTCTATAGCCATCCCAACATTTAGCAGGTGATTCTTTTTCACTAGGTGATTTTTCACCACACTTTAAACTAGGATTAGCAACTTGCCTCCAGTCTTGCTTAACCCAGTCTTTTAAACTATTGCTTTTAGTTCCTGTAACGTTACTTTTAGAACTTCTTTTGTATTCACCTTTTTCTCCTGCAGATCTTTTAGCTCTAATAACGCTTTGCTTTTCAGAATTGCTCATGCCTCTAATTTTTGCTAAAGGTAAACAAACTTTTTTAGTTCCGCCACCAGAGGCTTTTGTTTTTTTAAATTTTAAAAGTGGAGATTTCATAAATTAACATTTACCAGCTTTTTGGTTTTTAGAAGCCCATATATTAGCGTAAGCAGATGGGTATACTTTAAATTTATTTTTCGCTGCTGCTTTACACGAAGACGATATCTTTAATAAAACTGGTGACTTAATATTTTTCATTATCTTCTTTTTTCGGTTTCTTTGTAATGTATAAACTTATTTGCATTTTTAAGTTCTTCTTCTATTTCTTTCACTTTAGATTCCAACTCTAAAATATGCGATTCTGTCCATTGTCTTTTAAGATCGTATTCTAATCTTTTCACTTCAGCAGGTGGTAGTTTCTTAGCTTCTTCTATATCTGACTCTAAAGTATAATACATACCTACCAAAGTTGTTGTAAAAACAATTATACTTATAATCGTTTTTAAGTCTAATTTAAACTCAGTTCCTTCTCCTATTTTCATTTTATTCTACTATTATAGTAACAGGACCACATTCTTCTATATGATCTGCTATTATAGGATATATTCTTTTATAAGCTTGTGTAGAGTAACTTCCTGTAAACTTACTGGCATCTACTACATCATTTAGCAGTAAGCAACCAGCGGTGTGTTTATCAGTATTACCTGTATGTATTAATATGTATTGAAAACTAATGCCTGCGTTTACTAGAGTCCAGTTAGGTTTGTTATATAGACATAACATACCTTTATGATCAGAAAACCTCTTAGAGTATCTAGAATGGAACCCTCCTTCAGATCTTAATCCTATTTCATACATGCCGTTAGGTATACGAGTTTCTCCATAAACTTTTTTAGTTCTATACTCATCCTCTATTACAAAACATTGAAAGACGTCATCTATATATAATAAACTTATAGATGCGTCTCCATTGTCTGCAATACGTTTGAGTCTTATTTCCATTAGCCTATTACTAAGTCGTCGTCCTCTTCTTTATCGTATTCAGATAAGTCCTTATCATTAGACATCTGCCCTTTAATTTCTTGATCAATCGGATAAAGTTTTCTAGCGTCTTTCTTTGCTAGTTTACCAGCTCGTCTTCTTTCACCATCTTCTTTTATTTTAGCTTTTTGTTCGTTACTTAATGGAGCACCGTTGTCTGTTATCTCCTTAGGTGTTGATGGACCTGGTATTTCACTTGCTTGCAACGAAGTACTTTTTGATTTCTGCTTCATAACAGCCGCAGGAGTTGGTTCTATGAATTTAGCTATACTACCGCAAGGGCTTTTTATTTTTCTTGCTATAGATTTCATAGCCTCTATATCTCTGCGCTTTTTCATTATTTGTTCTTTTTAAGATTCCACCATTTATGAGCAGTATAACCAATAGTTAATACTAGTAGCGTAACTTTTAAAGTAGGTTCTAACCAGTCGATACTTGCAACTGTGAAAGAAGTTATATTTAAACAATATAACTTAAGATCAGCCAAACCCATTTTACTTGTTGGCGTTAAGTACCGCATTAGACTGTAATTTGTGAGGAATATTATCTATCTTTAAAGATGAGGTAACATTAGTATTTCTAGATTTCATGTTTCTAGTACCTAACTCTTTAGAGCCACATGGTAATTTAATTCCTGCTGGCTTTTGTTTTTCTCCGTAACTTGGCATAATTTTTTATTTTTCGTTTTTTAATATCTTGTTTTGAACCTCTTTTGGTAACTTTACAAACCCAGCATTCATTTTGGCTACAGAACCATATTTAGCTGCCATAGTTTGAGGTACTTGCATTCCTGGTACATTACCTCCACCTGATAAAGCCGCATTGTTAGAAGCTTGATTATTTTTAAAATTGCTCGTGTTAGGATCTACACCAATACCCATATTTAAATTTGCAGTATTTCTAGGTGGTGCACCAGCTCTATTTGGTTGAGGTGGGGTGACAGAAGCGTTAAAAGCATTATTAGGGGCAGCATCACCTATTCCAGTAGGAATTACTTGTCCTGCATTATTTACTGTTTCTCCAGTTTGTTTGGCTATTGAGCTTGAACCAGACATTCTTCTTTTATACTCTTCGTTGCTAATAATGTTTTTTTTGGTTCCTCCTGTTTCTGTTGGTCTGAATTCGAAACTAGTAGTGTCACCTTTAGTGCTAATCGCTTGACCTAATCTAAAAGAATTATCTTTTTTCATTTTTTGCATGCGTGCTTTTTCTACTTGTTTAGCAGGAGAATTTCTTGCTTCAACTCTTCTAGTTTTTTCACCTTGTCTTATACCTATTCTTTTAGTTCTTTCTTCTCGCCTTGAACTTGATTTAGCTTCTTTTACAGCTTGTTTTTTAGCCATTCTATTTGCCTTTTCAGATGCGTTGTAAACTTTCTTAGCATCTTTATACAATGATTTTTCAGCAGCTTTAGCTTTTTGTTTATCTGTTTGTTTAGCTGGAGAATTTTCCATATTATCTTGTTTTATCGTTATTAACATTTGCTATAGCAAAAGCCATAACTTTATCTGTATATGTTTTTTTATTTTTAACATCTGGTAAATCTTCTTCACCTAGCATTATTCTATACATCCTACTTAGTAAATGCTTGAACTTAAACGATGTTTTATAAATATTATACTTCTGTGTAGTTCTGTTTCTGTGCCGCCAAACTACTATCCAGTCATTTTTTAGTAGCTTGTTCCATCTTCTATTGTCCCAAGAATAAGAATACTGACCTTTTTTAAAATCTTCTCTTTTAAAGTGCTCAATTGAGTCTAAATATATCAATAACTCAAGGTCTGCATCCTTAAGATCACATGTTTTACACGCCCATTTACGTATAATTCTGTAATGCTTTAAAAAATGCAGATCTTTTAGGTCTTTTGACGTTAATTTTCTCATAAAACTACTACAACGTCAACTTCTTTTATAACTTTAAACTGTTTTTTGTCTAATTCTATGCCAAAACCAGCGTGTCTGTCATAATATATTGTATCTCCATCTTTTACCCCAACAACGGCTGTTCCTATTGTCTCAACTTTGGCCATTCTGTAGCGTATATCTTCTCTATTGACCTCAGCTAGTAACAATCCGCCTTTAGTTATGGTATCTACCTCTTTTATAGGCGAGACTACTATGTTTTTTCCAATTGCTTTCATGCTCTCAAGTTATTGATTACACAATCAGTTGATAATATTGTAGTAGCTACTGAAGCCGCGTTCTTTAGTGCACTTTTTGTAACAAGTAAGGGATCGATTATTCCGGACTTTACCATATTTACCGTTTTCCCTGTAACCACATTCAATCCTCTACCTTTTACTTTTGGAACTTCGTAGTCTTCTATACCAGCATTTTCTAGTATTGTTCTATATGGAGCTTTAATAGCTTCAAGAAGAACTTGTTCTGACACAGACTTAGGCGTTATGCTACTTGCTGCATTTAGCAGAGCAATACCTCCTCCTGGCACTATTCCTTCTTTGATCGCGGCTTTTGTAGCACATATAGCGTCTTCTACACGATCTCTTTTTTCTTTTAACTCTACTTGAGAATTAGCACCAACTTTTACAACTGCTACTTTAGCAGATAATCTAGCTAATCTTTTCTCATGTCTTATTATTAAATTAGAATTATTAGTTTCTTTTATACTTTCTTGTATATGTGATGTTAATTCTTCAACTGCTAATGGTATTTCGTTAACTTGTATTATAGTTTCTGTTTTACTAGTTACTACTTTTAAAGCTTCTCCTAAATGCTCTGGTTGTATTAAATCCATATCATCTCCTAAATCTTCATTTATAACAGTAGCACCTGTTAATAAAGCTAAGTCATCTAGTGTTTCTTTTTTATTAACACCGTAAGGAGGAGCATCGACTAAGTTTACTTTTATGTTACCTTTAGTCTTATTCATTGCTAAAGCAGTAACAACTTGAGGGTCTATATTAGCTATTATAAACAAAGCTCTATTGTTTTTTATAACGTGCTCTAATACACCTTGAATTTTTCTAATATTATCTATTTGACTTTCTATTATTAAAATTAAAGGATTTTCTAATTCAGCAGTTCCAGTTTCTTTGTTTGTTATGAAATGAGCGTTATGTAGTACTCCATCATACTGTACTCCTTCAATATTTTCTACTATTGTTTCAGGTAAATCATGCGTTTCCATCATTACAATACCTGTTTCATCAACTGATCTAAATGCTTGACCAATGAGTTGGCCTAACTCACGGTCGTTATTGGCTGATATAGTAGCTACTTGTTCAATTACATCTCCTTTTACTTCTGAGGAATGTTTCTCAAGATACTGCACTACTTTGTCTACAGCCAAATTAATACCATTTTTTAAATCTCTAGAATTTAAATTATTATGCTTGTAAGCTTCAGTTAATATAGCATGTGCTAAAACTGTAGCAGTGGTTGTTCCGTCTCCAGCTTCTGACACTGTTTTTCTAGCTGCTTCTTTTAATAGTTTAGCACCCATGTTTTCTACTGGATCTAGTAATATAACTGAATCAGCTACGGTAACTCCATCTTTAGTGATCTGTGGGTTACCATTGCCATCTTCTAGTATTACACATTTACCGCTAGCTCCAAGCGTAGAGCTAACGGCTTTTGTGAGTTTTTCTATACCGCCAAACACAGCGGACTTAGCGTCTTCACCGAAGTTAAGATGCTTTACAATTGTTTCGTTCATTTGATTTAATTAAATTAGATTTGGTTTTACTCGAATGTTTTGACTACTTTTGGTCCTTCAAGGAATTCTAGTTTTTTAGC
>WLWF01003264.1_pt1 | contig 10789 bp, 6 predicted proteins | sample 6718331 | NCBI WGS metagenome assembly WLWF01 (sample SAMN12718692, study PRJNA515312) | sponge metagenome | isolation source: marine sponge | host: Mycale hentscheli | place: New Zealand: South Island, Marlborough, Capsize Point | collected 2003-05-01
TGGTAGAAAAAAAAAATAAATAATTATTATATAAATGCAGAATGAATTACTACCAATGCTAGGTATAATTGCACTAGCTATAATTCTTATCTATTTTAAAATTATTATTATTAGTCATGTATTTATTATTTTATTAATTTATATTTTGATATCTCTTAGTAAAACACCAAGAGAAGATTTCTTACGTTGGGTAAATAATAATCAGCAGATTTCTGCAGGAATCTTATTTTGTATCTTATTTATTGATATTGTAATTTTATAATTTATTTCACTACTATTTATAATGAAGCCCAAATTAGTTATTTTAATTATAACTGGATTACTTATTGTAAATACTTATTATGATAATAAATATTTAAAACAATTAGTAAAATTTAAAAAATATTATGTTATGGGGTTCTGGGCATTTATGGGATTAAGTTTATATCTTTTTTATACAAGACATCCTGGTAAAAGTAAAGAAATGTTGCAATATGCTAATACATGTATAAAATTTGCCCCTATTGATAGAGACACAAAAGATTTTATAACACCTTTATTTAATTTTAACCAATTTGGTTCTAATACTTCATCTCAAGAAAATAAAATATTACATTCTGGTAAAAAATCTAATAAAAGAAGTGTCAGTGAAACAAAAAAAAAATATGTTGCTGCAAATCAAAACTGGAAATGTGATAATTGTAAGAAGCAACTACCAGCATGGTTTGAGGTTGATCATAAAGTACGATTAGAATATGGTGGCACTAATCATATTAGTAATTTAGTAGCATTATGTAGAGATTGTCATGGACAGAAAACTGCTTTAGAAAACTTATAATATCTATATTATTTAATATGATTGATATTATATTAAAAAAATTAAAAAAATATGCTGCATTAATATTTATTATAGGTATTATCATAATATATTATATAACAGAATCTAATAGTGATTATATAATAAATAGTAATACTAGTTATAAACCAATTATTCAAAATAGAGAACAAAAAATAAAAGAACTAGTAAATTTTTATGAAAAACAAGATATTTCTGTAAAACCTACAAGGAGTGAATTACAAGAAGTACTTAATCTATATAATAATGATATATCAAAAATTGCTGATAGATTAAAAAATCAATATGGAACAGCACCTGAGTCATGGCTCCATAATGATTTTAACACCTGGAATAATTACAGAAAAATGGGTGAAGGTATAGTATTTATTTTCATTCTAATATTTGGTATATACACTTTACCAAATAGTATTATTAATAAAAAATTTAGTAATGGAATTATAGTATTTATTTTATTAATAAGTCTAGGCTTTGTAATAGATTATATTACTATCAATTATTCTCTAATGAATCTTATAATTTATTTAATTATTATTTTAGGATTAATTTTTATATTAAAATACAATAAAACTAATTTACATTTAGCATATATTTATTTGAAACTTGAACTTCAACAAATAAAATTAAGTCATTTATTAATATTACTTCTATTACTAGTCATTTTTATGTTAATGCTATTTGGACTCCCAACTAATAATCTATACTTTTGGTTTTATTTACCAAAATATTATATAATTCAAAAAGAACCTATATATTTAAATTATGAAACTGTTTTTAATACACAAACAAAAAAAATTATTCAAGAGAATAATACTAACAATAATAACACAATAGATACATTTAATTATAATTATTATGATTTAGATGGGAAGTTAATAAGAACCACTGACAAAATTGGTCGAATGGTTGTTGTAGGGGCTTCTGATAAAACTTTTAAAGATGGTGAAAAAGTTAACGTGTTAGTTAATGCTGATGGCACTGCTACTTTGGAACATGGTGGAACTACGGGTACTGGTACATCAACAACTACTGTTACAGGCACTATTGTTGCAGGGGTTCCAAACATAATTATACCTAATACGGGTACAGTAACGGGTACAGTAACGGCTGCACCAACAACTACGGGTACTGGTACATCAACAACTACTGTTACAGGCACTACTGTTACAGGGGTTCCAAACATAATTATACCTACTGGTGGAGTTGCCCCTACTGGTGGAGTTGCCCCTACTGGTGGAGTTGCTCCTACTGGTGCGGGTACTACTGGTACTACGGGGACAGGTACAGGTACAGGAACAGGCACAGGAACAGGTACAGGTACAGGAACAGGCACAGGGACGGGTACAGGAACAGGAACGGGTACAGGAACGGGTACAGGAACAGGAACAGGGACGGGAACAGGGACAGGGACAGGGACAGGAACAGGAACAGGAACAGGGACGGGTACAGGAACAGGAACGGGTACAGGAACGGGTACAGGAACAGGAACAGGCACAGGGACGGGAACAGGGACAGGGACAGGGACAGGAACAGGAACGGGTACAGGAACGGGTACAGGTAGAGCGGCACCTGCTAGTACCTTTCAACCTCAATTTCGTATAGTGCGAGAAGAACCAGGAGAATTAGTAGATATTGGTTCTATATATGGATCTCCATATGGCGAAGCGGGTATCTTAGACGCTAATGTAGATAGTGAACTTGACCCTGTTGCAGCTCTATATTCTACTTTAAGAGATGATGGTATAGTTGGGGCTAAAGAATTTGACGATTTATTACGGTATTTAAGAGGATAATATGGCGATTACCATACCTGATTATAGGGGTGTTCGATCAGTTGTACCTAATACTTACGATGTTGATCGCAGACCAGGTAGTGGTGGGCAACGATATTTTACCGATATGGAGTTTGTGCGAGGTCCACAATTAGATAGGCTAACAGAAACTACTGAAAAGTATGATGGGCCAGGGCAAGCTGCGTATGAAGCGCGTTATAACACTGCAATGGATGCATTACTGCAAGGCGCTAACACTCGTGCGACTAACCAACAAGCTAGTCTAGCTGCGGCTAATGCGGCCAACCCAGCTCGACAAGGTTTGTCTAGTTTACAACGAGTTACGGACACTGCTCTAGCTAAAGATATAAGTGGCATACTGAATAGTAATACCACGGATCGACAACAAATAAATCAAACAATTGGGTACATGAACGAAAATGCTATTTCACCTTATAGGCTTTCAAAAGCTACTACCACGCCACTAGCTACCATACAAACTGGTATGGAGCCCTATTTTCAAACCCCTGCGGAAGAAAAACTTAGTGCTACTCCTAATTTAAATATACAAAATACGCTTAAGAGTGCTATGGCTTCAACAAAAAATCGAGCTTATGGTAACCCGTTAAACTCTATACCTAGGGATAACGATTACTCGCCAGCAGAAATTTCAGCTGTGATTGAAATGTTTAAAAATGGGGCAGTTACAAGTGGACAAATATCCAATTATTTTGGTCTTCCTGTAGAAAAAATTGAAGAGTTTTTTGCTGCTCAAACTCCTACTTTTGAAAAAGGTGGTTTAGCTTCATTAGGTGGTAACGGCTACTATTTAGGTGGCGCAACCGATGGTATGGCAGATCAAATACCCGCTTCTATTAATGGTACCCAAGAAGCTAGATTAAGTGATGGTGAATTTGTAATACCGGCTGATGTAGTAAGTCACTTGGGCAATGGGAACTCGGAGGCAGGAGCTACTCAATTGCATGGGATGATGGACCGAATACGCAAAGCTCGTACTGGTAATACTAAACAGGGTAGAGAAATAAACCCTAACAATTTTTTAGCGTGAGGAAACATTAATGACAACACCATTGGTAGCTGGAGATCCAGTTGGTCAGGTAGCAGGTACTGAAGAAACTTTGTCTTCGTGGGCTGCACCTTATGTAACGGACATGCTTGCAAAAGGTAAGGCTTTAGCGAACCAACCGTATCAAGCTTATACAGGCCCACTTACAGCGGGGCAATCTGATTTACAAACTAAGGCTTTTCAAGGTATTGCTGGGTTGACCGTGCCTACTGCACAGATGGGAGCTTTTACCCCCACATCGTTTACAGCTGGTACTAATGCTACCGATTATATGAACCCCTACCTTCAAGCTTCGTTGGAGCCCCAGTTAGCTGAAGCGCAAAGGCAAGCCCAAATACAACAACGACAAAATGCTTCTAGGTTGAGTAGAGCTGGTGCATACGGTGGCTCACGACAAGCAATTATGGATGCAGAAACGCAACGTAGTTTGTTAAATAATCTTTCAGGCATCACTGCTACAGGATATAACACGGCATTTGATAAAGCCCAAGAGCAATTCAACACTGAACAAGATAGGTTGCGCACCGCTCAACAAGACAATAATAGGTATGGTTTGTTAGCACTAGATCAAATGCTTAATTTTGGTGACAACCAACGTGGTATTGAAAGTGAAGGTGTTGCAGCTGATTATGCGCAGTTTAAAGAAGAAAGAGATTTTCCGTATAAGCAAGTTAACTACCAACAAGCTTTGCTTGATGGGTTGCCTGTACAAAAACAAACAAGAGATTATGTTGAACCTAGTGGGCTTTCTGAAATATTAGGGACTATAGGTGCAGTAGGAACTGCGGGCGAAGGTATTAACACCTTTTTAAATGCCGCATTTCCTTGTCCCCAAGGTCAAACACGCAATGTATTCGGTATATGTAAATAATTAAGAGGTTGGCGCAATGGCGTATGGTATTGGTCAAGAAATAGAAGAACTAACTGAATTAGGTGTACCTGCACTTACTCAGATGCAGTCTGTTAACCCTCAGTTAAAATATGCTTTAGCGTTGCAAGAAGCAACTAACATTGTTAATGCGGCTGCTCGTGAGCGGGACATGGCGATGGAGCAACCTCAACCACCTCAAGTAGTAGGTCAACTAGAACAAGGTTTGGCTGAAAGATTAATGCCTAGAGCCCAGCAAATGGCTCAACAGATGCCTCCTCAACCCATGCCTATGCAGCCAGGAGTAGCCGGTTTGCCCGCCCCTAACATGATGATGGCCGGTGGTGGGATTGTTTCTTTTGCGGATGGTGGTATGCCCGTGGGTAATAACCAACCCATACCTAAGTTAATGCAAAAGTATGGCAGTGATGTAGTAATGAGATTTCTTGAAGGGCAACAACGTTTTAGGAATATTGAAGGCAACGTGTCTCCTCAAGCTAGGGAACAGTTTGAAATGGAGAAAGCTAACTTCATGTCAGGTTTCCCTGTTGAATTTATACAAGACGTACTTCAGACACAAAGTGGTTCCCTAGACATCAGTGAAGAAATGGCTTCTGGGGGAATAGTTGGCTTCGCTGGTCCAGATGGTAGTTATGTTTCAAAAGCATTGATGGATAGTTTGATAGATGCAGAAAGTGGTGGAAATCCTAATGCGGTTAGTCGCGTAGGTGCTCAAGGACTTACCCAAGTAATGCCGAAAACTGGTAGGCAACCAGGCTTTGGCGTTACGCCTCTAGAAGATCCTTTTGATCCAGAGCAAAATCGAGCTTTTGGTGAGGAATATTTAAGCGCCATGATATCTCGATATGACGGGGATGTAGAGACTGCTCTAGTGGCATACAATGCGGGATACGGTAACGCAGATAACTTTCTAGAAGCTGGAAAAAATTACGATGTGCTTCCAAGACCAGGCGAAACTAGACCATACGTAGACAAAGTGTTGCGTAATGCTGAGACTAACAGTGTTAAAGACTTAGCTATGTCAGCTGCTGATTCAGCTAAAGATCTTATTGCTAGGAGAACTTTAAACCAAGAAGCTGAACGAGGCGACACAAGTTTTTCTATGGATGGAATTACGAATGCTTTGGAAAATATAGTGGGCGCAACTAGCTCTGGAGAAAGAGTATCGCCTGGAGAAGAAGCGGCTATTAGGAGAAGGGCTTTACGCGAGGAAGGGGTTCCGCTTGGCGCACCAGACAGAGAGTTGCGCATGTTGTTGCCAGAACTAGCTGAAAGCTACGATGCAGAACAGCAAGCTGCTGCTGAAGCAGAAATGAATTTGCTTGATGCAGCGCAAGGTAGAAGGGATGCGTTCTTTGACCTAATTAATAAGGGTATGGAATCCTCAGAAGCTGAACCAGTAAACTACGCAGATGAAATTGGAAGCGCCTATAGAGATTTAACTGGTGGTGCTGGCTTGAACACCTTGGCTCAACAGATGGTAGCTACGCCAACAATGGCTCCCGTTGGTGTTGATGCAGATGCTGAAGCAGAAATAAATTTGCTTAATGCGGCACAAGGTAGAAGAGATTCTTTTTTAGAATTGCTTGGAAATGCAATGGGACCTGCTGAGTCAGAAGAAGTATCTAGCTACGTTCCTCCTAACAAAGGAGATTATGGAATGGTGTACGGCCCAGGGGACATGCTTAGGGACGCAAATGTGCCAAATGAATACAACCCATTTAGCGTGTTATCACCGGGAAACATTAGTGACACAGTAAGAAGTATGCGGCAAAAAGGTGCAGAAACAGTTGAAAGAAGAAGCGCTTTAGCCGAAGCAAACCCCTCTTTAAGTACTGAGGATATTGCGGCATTAGATGAACAACTACAAAGCAATGTTACTTCCGAAAGAAATCAAACAGCCCCTAATCTTTACCAATACGGAACTGAAGATATAGTAGAGGAAGGCCAGGTTTCTCCTAATCTTTACCAATACGGAACTGAAGAGATAGTAGAGGAAGATCAGAACGGTAATAATGTAGTAGACGAAATTATTGAGCAACAAATGGAAAGTGAGGCTATAGGCGGTCCGGGTTCGGATGCTAAGTATAGAACATCAGAAGAAATTATTGCCGCAGAAGAGGGCAAAGATGGTGTAAATACTGGGTCAGGTAGGTATGAAGTTATTGGCACTGATGACAATAATTTGACTGCGCAACGTCCTATGTCTATACAAGAACAGTATAGTCAACTTACACAACCACAAAGCGGCACCGAAGCTTTCTTTGATTTGCTTCAGACGTTAGGTGGGGGTGCTGGTAGAAGTAAAGGGTATGAAGCAGCGGGTATTATGCAACAGGCTCAGGATCGTGACCAGTTAGAGCAAGTAGAAGCGTTATCACTTATCGAAGCACAAAACAGAGCAGATGCTATTACTGCCCAAAATCAAACTGATATGTCACGTTTTGTAGAAAACTACATAACCGCTAATGCAAGGGAAGGACAAACCCGTGCCGATTTGTTTGTAGAAGCTTCTCAACTATATCTTACTTCTCGTAATATTTACGCAGGACAAATTGATAAAGCGGCAGATTTTAGAGCGTTAGTTGCAGATCGTATAGCAGATCTTACAGATTCCCGAAGTCGTGATTACAAGCGTGTACGTGATGCTCAAGGGGCTAATTCCCCTGAAGCTAAAGCATTGCTAGATAGTATTATCCAAGAAAGCCGAACAATTTTTGAGGCTGGTGAAGAATTTGGTGCAAACTAAATGCCTGAATATACTATACAAGATGATGCTACGGGGCGTGAGCTGCGAGTTAGGGGGCCAAAGCCCCCCACGCCTGAAGACATGGCTACCATCTTTGCTGAGACTTATAAGCGTGAAGGGTTTACGCCACCGCCGTTTGAACCAAGGGAACCTGTTGTCCCTCCTCCTATCGAAGAAGTGGTTCCCCAGGCAGTTCTCGAACCTGTAGTTGAAGCACCTCCTGAACCACCCCCTGAAATAGAAGATCAGTCTTTCTTACGTCCTGTTGCTGACGTACCTTTGGAGGTTGGTAAAGGTGCTACCTACGGCGTGCGTGCTATAACTGAAGCTTTTGGTGCAGATAACGTAGTATCAGAAAACTTACGGGGCATTGAGGATTTATTAGATAATTTATTATCAGCGCAATCTAAAGGTGATAGTGCTGAAGTTGCAAGACTACAACAAGAAGCCGAAGACAAAGGCGCAGGTGCCCAAGTAGTGGCGGCTTTGCAAGGCATTGCTACTGCACCTATAGACTTTATGGCTAACGCGGTAGGTACAGTTATCCCCGTAGCTGCCGCTGCTTTATTGGCTGGTTTGGCAGCTCCTGCACTAGGAGTCGCAGTCCCTGTAGCAGCAGGTGCAGCTGCGTTAGGCATGGGTACCATAATGGGAGCCGGTATTGTTAAGGGAAGTATTTTTGATGCTGTTAACGAAGAGTTAATAAAGCAGGGAATCTCAGAAGAAGATGCGGAACGAGTAGCTCAAGAAGCTCAAGCTTATGGTGGAGAAAACTTAGACCAAATTGCTTTAGGTGCACTACTAGGGGCTTACGCTTCCAGGGCAGGTTTGGAACCCTTGTTGGCTAAGACATTGACCAAAGAAGTCGCAGAAAATGTAGCAAAGCGAGGCGTGTTAGCTAGTGGCGCTGTAGCCGCAGCAAAAGAAGCAGGGCCTGAAGCATTACAAGGTGCACAAGAACAACTCGCTAGAAACATAGCTTTGGGACGCGAAGAAGCTGTAGAAGCCGAAGTGCCTTTGATGCGGGGTGTAGTCGGTGCGGGAACTTTAGAAGGGTTAGCCGGTGCATTAGCAGCGGGTCCACTGGGAGCTTTGCAAGCGGCACAACAAACAGAAGACACTGAAGGGCTGGATACTCCTCCTGATGATACTACCCCTCCTCCTCCTCCTCCTCCTCCTCCTCCTGATGATCCTCAAGAATCGGGAGAACCGGGAGCAGCTGATGGAGCAGCTAGTAGGGACGCGGATGTTGCTGCGGGCAACATAGACCCAGAAACTGGGGAGATAATAACGGAGCCTCCACCCGCTGGAGAAGAAACAGACGCGACTGTAACAGCCAAGAAAGAAGCAACTGATTTCCCTGATTTTGATGCTGAAGATGCCGCAAGTGGTAGCAGAGCAGCTAGTGCAACGGCAGCTAGGCTGAGTGATGAAGAAGGGGAAGGAACATTCGCCGCAAAGAAAATAGACGGCAATCTCCCTCCTTTATCTAATTCTCAAAAAACACAATTAGCAGGGCAATGCACTGAGCCCAGCTACATAAAAGCAAAAGAAATTCTGGGTGAAGGAAAAACATTAGACTTTGGAGCTGGCAGAGGTGAAGGAGCCGAACGTATAGGCGCGGATACTTTTGAGCCGTTTCCAAGAGAAGAATTTGACCCTATGTTTAGTAACGTGACAGATATACCTAGTGAGTCTTATGAAAACGTTACGTCTTTAAATGTTCTTAACGTAATGCCTAAAAATGTAAGGGATCAAGCGGTAGCTAATATTGGCAGAGTGTTAAAACCAGGTGGTAGAGCAGTTGTATCTACTAGGGGCGCAGATGTAATGGGTGCCCAAGGTAGAAATGGTCCTGAACCTATGTCAATCATAACAACTGCTGATACTTACCAAAAAGGTTTCACGCAACCGGAGCTTAGGGGGTACATACAAGAGCAATTAGGGGAAGGTTTTGTTGTAAGCGATTTGCCTAGTAAAGTTAAAATTGGTAAAGCTGCTGTCTTTATAGAAAAAGCTGGTGCTACAGCACTTAATGGTGAAACTACTCAAACCCCGACAATTGTACCTGATGCAAAGAAAAGCTCTGGTGTGGATACAGCTGCCGAACCTAATTCAGCTTTTGCAAATATCCGTAATGCACGGCAAGCCGTAGAGTACATTAAGAAAAACACATCCAACAAATTACTTAGGAATTTGGCAAACCGATTAGCTCCTCTCATGGGCAATACTAATTTTGTGGTTGTCACTGATCCTGAAACTCAAATAGCCAACCCTGCTACCCGTGCTTTATACAATGAAGCTGATACTCAAGGGGTATATGAGAACAGCTCAGACACTATGTACTTACATCCTGAAAAAGGGTTGAACGAAGAAGTAATACTCCATGAAGCTACCCACAAAGGGACAGTAGCTAAAGTAAACATCTATGAAAACCAAGACCCAACTAATGAGGGCTTGACTAGCAAAGAAGTCGAATCCTTGGACAAATTAAAAAGTCTAATGGAAAAAGCTGAAGCACGGTATAAAGCTAAGGATAAAGCGGGCACCTTAACAGACACTGACAGAAACTTGTTTAATGCCGGTGCATTCAATGACTTAAATGAATTCATAGCTTACGCAAGAACTAACGAAGCCATGCAGCAGTTCCTTAACGGGGAGCCCAGTAGGGATGGTAAGACCACATTGTTTGGTGAATTCGTAGAGTTGTTGCGCCAACTGTTTAACATACCCTCTTCCCAAAAAGCAGCCTTTATGGAACTCATTAAAGCAAGTGATGCTTTGTTTGTACCCGAAACAGCTGCCAATGCTGGACAAGTATTAGCTGCCAAAAAAATTAGTGACAAGAAAGAGTTCCGTGTCAAAAAACTAGTAGAAGCTATTCGCGATAATATCGGTGGGGCGAGAGGCACCTTGTCCAATATGGGTAAGTTGATGATGGAAACTAGGAATGGTGAACAGGCCATAAAAAGTTTACGAGAATCGCTTGGTCGTATGAGTGATTCGGCAGTTGTAGCCATATCCAAAGTGCTTACCACAACTGATATTACTCGGTGGGTGAATGGTAAATTTGACGCAATAAAAATAAACAAAGTTATTCAAGAGTTTAACAAACAACGTAACATTGCAATGGGTTTAATTCACAAACGAATTCAACCTTGGGTAGAGTTTACTAAGAATTTTCCTGCGCAAGCCAAAACTCTCGCGGATATAATGCATAGGTCTACTATATTAGGTTTAGATATGGCCGAACACGCCACTGTTGAAGAAGCTATTGCTAATGATGAAGTATTGAATGGGAAGCCTAGTGTAGAAAATCCTGATACACGCACAGGAGGGTTGTATGAGGCAACAGAAAATCCCGATTTATCAAATAGTGAACGAGCACGGATAGATAGTGAAATAACACAACGAATTGCTGATATTGAAGCTATGTACAGGTTGTGGAACGAAGTGG
>WLWF01003266.1_pt1 | contig 10787 bp, 14 predicted proteins | sample 6718331 | NCBI WGS metagenome assembly WLWF01 (sample SAMN12718692, study PRJNA515312) | sponge metagenome | isolation source: marine sponge | host: Mycale hentscheli | place: New Zealand: South Island, Marlborough, Capsize Point | collected 2003-05-01
TGTTTTCCGTAATCAGCACCAAGGTCTGTTACGTATTGTTGTGGTAAATTTTGTACTTGTTCTATTGCCATTATACTACGTCTCCTAATCTTTGTGAAGTTGCAAACATATCTCTAGCACCAGCCATACCTTGTGACTCTTCTGATACCTGTCCACCCGCTTCTAAATGTTTCATCATGTTCTCCATAACTTTTGCTCCCTGATCTATATCTCCACCACCTGCGTTTCTAACAGCATCTGCAGTAAATACAAACTCATTTACACTTAATCTTGCAGGTACGTCATCTGCTTTTTCTTCTCTTCCTATAGGTACAAACCCACCTTCAGCTCTGTAATCTTTTTCCATACCACCAAGGTCCATAATTCCACCTTCTGCCATACCAATTCTTCCACCGTTAGCTGCGTTTTGATATACCTCTAACATTTCTGATGGTGAATATTTTCTAGACGCTACTGTTGGTAAGAAATTTAATCCTGCTGCCATACCTTGTTTTTGATCTAATATGTTTGCAGATTTTTTAAGATCATCTAATGCTAGTGCTGTTGTATCACTTGGTAAACCTGGTGTATCAGACTCTGTATTTTTAGTAAATAATCCTGCTGCAGCTCCACCAATTATTGGTATGATATTTTTTGCTACTGTGCTGGTAATACCACCTTCACGCACACCTTTTTCATTTTTTTCACCTTTAAATAAAGTATCAAAAAAACCTTCATAACCTTCAGGTTGACTATCAACTCTTGCTTGTGATGCTGCTTTTATTGCATCATAATCTTTAGCTTTTTTTAAATTACCATCTTGATCATACTCATCAGGTAGTCCTAATACTTTTACTTTAAGTGGATCCATAACATTTTCTTGAAACCATGATCCAATACCATATTGTTTTCTTCCATCTAGACCCATGATACCACCATAGGCTGCCATCTGTCTGTCAGGTAAAGCTGGTCCTGTAGGTTTAGGTTGAAAAGGATTAACTGGTTTAGTTGGATCTTGTGGTAAAGGTTGACCACCAGCTAAACCTCTAAAATAATCTTCTAACATATCCATGTATTCTTCAGTTCCTCGTAACTCTTTCATTTCAGGAAATACATTTTCAAACTCTATTATATATTCTTGCATATCATACTCAGCTTTTTGTTGCATTTCTTGTGGAGATTTAGGACCTTCATTACCACTATACTTTATAGATGGTGCGTTAGTCTCTAGTTCTTCTGAAATTTGAATATCTGTTATTGCCATAATTGCCTTATTTTATAGAGTTTCTCATACTACTTGGTTTTTGCAAACAAATCAAGAGCTGGCATGATGACTTTTACATCTCGTCTAACATCTTCTACAGGGATATTAGCAGCTTTTAAAGCTTCTTCATCCTTGTAGACCTCTCCTGTTTTTAAATTGCTTATTGTTGTTATTATTTTTTCTGGTGTTAAATGTATTTCTCTCATTATGTTGTTACCTCTTTCTTAATATTTAGATAGCTAATAGCTACATCAAACGAATCAGAATTGCTTGCTTGTACTGTAAAGGTTTTACCACCTTCTACTATTAGCGGTTGGGTTAATAATTCTGTTGTAGTATTAGCTGTTAATTGTGCTGATTTTATAGCTGTAATACTATTGTTTATAATAGTCACTGTTGGTGTACCAGCTGATGTAACTAATATTGATTTAATAACAATAGTTTCATTAACTGCAGGAACACCAGATCCTAATGGTGTAAGTGCACTACCACTTGTACTGTTTTCTATTCCTACAAATTTATATTGGTTTACTACTGCCATTAATCTAAAAAGAAACTTCTAGCTTCTATCTCCTGTTTTAATTCTTCTTGAAATGTAGTGTTAAGTTTTTCAAGAACAGCATCTAAATCTCTTACTAAAGACTGAGCAACATCTGGTTCATATTCATTACTTGCTCTAGTTAATGTTTGTACTATTTTTGCCATTATATTCCTAACGTATTTTTTAACACATTATATCTATTTCGTTCTGATTCAGAAATATTTCCTGACTGTAATTTTTGTAATAATAATATATACTCATCATAATTACCTGCTTGATTTTCTAGTGTTGCTATTCCTTCTCTATCATCTTTAACACCGTTATCAGTATTATTATTAGTTGATGTAGTTCCTTTAGATGTTCTTTTATCAAAACTATTAAACATACTATTAATTGGATTTTTAAAACCAAATTGATCTGCTATCGATGTTACTGTGTCTATACCTGTTTTTGCTCTTTTACCTAAACTGATGGCTGAAGCTAATGTTTTTCCTTTTGCCCCTGCTATACCAAGCGGTCCTAATGCAAATAAAGCTATATCAAATAAACTAGGTCCTTGTTTTGTAGGTCCAAAAGGATCTATAAAGCTGTTTGATATAGGATCAAATATTTTATTTCTTTTAACAGTCGGATTTAATATTGCTTGTTTAACTTTTGCTCTTTCTCTAATAGCTTTTGTAGCTGGTGTTACATCATATGCTACACCACCTATAAATTCTTTAGCCTCTGGTGCATCAATTGTATTAACTGTTCTAGTTGTAACTCCTAAATCAGCAGGTCCTTTGTAGTTGTAATCATTATCATTTCCCTTAGGTGAACTGCTAGTAGTTTTTGGTCCAGCTACGTCTGCCATAGTTGGTTTATCATTATTGCCACCACCACCTTTTGATCCACTTGGAGAACCAAAATCACCTCTAGATGCATCCCTACCACCACCTTGAAATCTAACTCTTTGACCCATTGCGTAAAGCTGTCTAGCTTGTTGTAATCTTGTAATTGACATTATCGTCTTCCTCCAGTTTGTATATCTAATCTAAAAGTTCCTAGTTTCCAACTGGTATCTACGGCTGTATTAGATATTTTAAGAGCTATAGCTCTTCCTCTAGCACGTGTGTCTACTTTATCTGTACTTGTTGTTACTGTAAAAGGACCAAGTGATGAGCTAGCTGCTGCATCATTTGGATAATTTCTTAAATCTAATTGTATAATAGCGCTTCCTTGTTGTGATATAAAGTCAGGTATAATTCTACTAACTCTCATAATATTTTCACCATCACCTCTAAGATCACCTAAGTTAGTTGCAGCTCCTCTTATAACTTTTTGTGTAATATCATAATCACCAGAAGTAATGTCAGCTGGAATAGCTGTTGTTACTCCTAGTCTTACTTGATTAACTCCTGTTTCGTGTTCATAGTAATATGAAATACCTTCAGTATTTCCTGTTACATCAAATGAATCATCATCTCCTGCATCGTATTGAGTTGCATGAGGCAATCCAAATACAGCAGAATCAACCCATGTAGTTCTAATAAACAAAGAACTTGCGTTTACAAACCATATAGGTCGTTTAGATGTTGAATCTAAATAACTATAAGTAACTGATTGTGTGTTAACATTAGATCCAGCTTCTGGATAAAACCATGTAACTTCTCCAAACAAATTATTAATACCTGCATAAACCATTTGATTAGAAGTTGTATTTAAATTGTCATAAACATAGTCTTCAACTAAACAGTCCATAGATTCTAACTTACCAGTATATCTAAAAAAACCATTATCAGACATCCAATAAGCAGCACCATCAACTTCAACAGCTGCGTTTTTACCAATTAATCCACAGTTAGTACCAACTTGTTCGAAGGCAAAAGTAAATGGAGTACCAACAAAACGCATAGTAAATAACGATGTGTCACTCCAAATATAAATTGCATTCCTACCTAACTTACCACCCATGATCCGTGATCCGGCGGCCAGTCTTTGTGTACCAGCACTATTCTCAGCTGTTGGTGTGTAGTCATTAATATTTTCTTGAGATGAGAATCTTATAAACATATCATCTTGTGTTGTTTTATCACCAATAGTTGTTTCTGTTCCAAAAAATACTAAGTGACGATCTGGTGTTGATACTAACATATCTCTAGACGCTGTGGGTGCACCAGATATAATAGTTGCACGTGTTGCCGTTGCATTAGATGCATCAGCATTCCATTCAAAACATTCTCCGTTAAATATTAAAGCAATTAATGTGCTACCTAAATTATCTAAAGACCACATACCAGGTTCTGCAACTTTATCCGTGGTCGATGCTGCTTGGCCCCAAGCTGAATAACTACTAAAATTAGTAACTGTTGCACCATTACTGTGAGAAGCGTTAGTTGTTCCCCTAACATTTCTAGTAATTCCAGTAAAACTTGTAGATGTAATTCCTGTGTAAGATATTTCTTCATTATCTACTTGTATAAAATTTGTGCCGGTGCTTGGAAAACCGGTTGTGCTGGCTACATTAATTGTAGTTCCTGAACCACCAGTTCCAGCAGAGTCAGCATTTAATGCTCCATTTAAAGTTGTTGTTTGTGGATTTGTAACTGTACCACCCCATTGTGATATACCATAACCGAAGACTCCAACTTGTTCAGCTGGTCCTACGTGATAGTATTGAAAAAAAGTTATGCCTCCAGATGTAGTTGCTCCTGCTCCTCCTTCATTACTACCAGCATTTATTTCTAAAGTTGTAGTTGTAGGTACAGCATTTACCATAAATTTTTTATCACAAAAAGTTGCAGAAGAAAAATTAGAACCTGTAATAGAAGTAAATGTAGATACGTCTCCAAACAATATTATATCACCTACTTGAAAATTGTGTGCAGAAGAAAAAGTTAAGGTGACAGTTGGTTGTCCGTTAGTTGTACTAAATGCATTTGTAATAGCACTTCCTGATGGATTAACTAAAGGATGTATATCGTAGTAAACTCCTCCAGAGTATACATATAAAATTCTGTTTGTACCAATAGCTGCATATTTAATACCTTCTTTGTTAACCATGTGATGCAATCCTCTTGCAGCGCCGGTTAATTTTTTATCTCCTAATTGAGCCCAGCCACCTATTTTTTCTGGAGTGCCGTATCTAAAACGTACATTTGTACCTCCAGTCCACTGTGATTCAGCGCCGGTAGATGTAACTTGTTTGTTAAATCCTGGTAAAAACCCTAATTTTTGTAACATATAAAATCCCTATAAAGAAGGCAGTAGGTATGGTGGATTACTGCCTTCATCATAAAGTATATATCATCGTTTAAACCAAGAAGGAAGTCCTAAATGTAGACGCTTGTCAAACATATTATCCTTAGACCCTGGAGTTTTACGATTGTTATAATGAAGAAATACTTGAGTACAGTCTTTGCCATTAAATTTTTCTCGCCAATGTTCTAATTCACAACCAGAATAAACTAGCATATCACCTGGTTTTAAATTTACTTTAATTCCTTTTTTATTTACTTCTCCAGAAGGTTCTAAATATATTGGCCAGTCATTGCCGCCAAGATTCATAGTGGTAGAAATCTCACAACTAAATCTATCTTTGTGTCTTTTAAGTTTATCACCTTTTTTATAAATTCTTGCATAAGTGTAAGCTGGATATAATTTTAATCCTGTTACTTCTTCCATTTTAGGTTGACACTTTAACATTAAAGTCTCCATTGCTATATCAGAATAATTTGAATAGGTGTGTGGAATTTGACTGTCTGCTCCTTCGTATTCACCTAATAATGTTTCATAGGGTGAAATATATCTAGCATTACGACAGGTATCTAACACTTGTCTTTTCATGTGAAAGTAATTGTATAAAAATAAAGCTAAATCTTTATTAATTACTTTTCTGATAACTGTATATTTATTTTTTTTAAACGACATCTTTAGCCATTTCTTTTGGCACTGCTTGTATATTCCAATGTATAAATCTAAAAGGTTCAAGTCCAAAATCCATACTAAACTCGTGTTCTAAAAATCCTGGAAAAATAAGCAATGTTCCTGGTTGAGGTCTAAAATGAACTAGTTCATTACCATTAAGAATTTCTTTTAAATTAGTTTTCATTTTTAATTTTGTAGATCTAGCCCCTGTTCGAGGGTCGTGAAATACAGGGTAAGATGTTTTATTATTACATTTTAAAAAGTAAAAACCCGATACGTGTTGATTCCAATGTATGTGTGCTGAATGATGACCGCCACCTTTTTTAGCAAACTCTTGTACCCACATTTCACTAAACATAGTAGTGTATTGAGACATATCAAAACCTTGATGATCTAAATACTCCAAAGATTTTTGACCAATGTAATTTCTAAAATCTATAAAATCGTTATCGGCTGTAAGTGGTGTTGAATGATATGATCTTCCAAAGTCTCCAAATTTTTTTATATGTAATTTAGCTTCTGGAAAATTTTTAGCAGCTTTAATATATTTATCAGATGCTTTTGTTAATGATTTTATAAACTCTGGTTTTTGTTCTGACCAAATGGTCGTGTTAAAGTAATTATTAATGTTCATTTTTATTTATATTGAAAGCAAATGTTATTCTTTCATACTCCTTTTTTTGTTTATTAACTTTATGTTGTAATGAAGATGGAAACATTATCATATCTCCTTTTTTTCCTATAAAACTAAATTTTTCTTTTGGAAAAATAGTTTCATCTTTTTTATTATTTAAAAAAATAACTCCTGAAAAAAAACCAGCGTGATTGTGTTCGCAGTTACTATTATTTTTATATGAGTAATTTATCCAAACATCATAACCATCAAAATGTCCATCCCATTTTCTTATAAAAAATTTTCTATGCTCTTCATTTGTTAAAAGAGCCGATAATCTTATAACATAAGAAAGCCAATAAGAATCCTCTATTAATTTAGACGGCACAGAAACTTGATAATTATTTGTTTTAGATCCTGTATTTTCATGTAGTCTTAAAAAAGAAAGAGGGTGTTTTTTTATTTTATCACATTCTTTTTTCCAACAAGATATTTCTTTTAATATTTGTTTTGGAAGTTTTGTATAAACTATATTTTTAGATATTATTTTATACTCTATCATTTAAATGGTTTTCCTAAATGCCAAACAACAAGACTATATCTTGTGCCAGCGGTTACGGGTTTAACTCTATGCCAAACAAAAGAAGGAAACACAATAATAGATCCTTTAGGTAAAATTTCTTTTGCTTTTCTTAAATGTTTAACTTCATCTCTCATATGTGGATCGTAGTTTCTAAAATCAAATTCTAATTCACCACCTGTGTATTCTGAACCATCTGTTAATTGACAAGTCATAGATAGTTTTCGAATCTTACCATTGTCAGGTCCTTCTCTTTCGTAAGGTTTATTCCAACTATCACAATGCCAATCATAGTATTGGTTGTGCTTATATTTTGTAAACTGACACGATTCAGATCTTTCCCAATCAAAATTCCAACCAGCATTTTTGTTAGCCGTATGAACGTAGGGATGTAATTCTTTATATATCCAAGCATCATTTAACCAAACTAAATCAGAATTTCTTTTTCTTTTTAAATTTTTTATTTCTTCTTTTTTTAATTTTCTATCACTATAACCGCCTACTCTAGCCATAACTTCTTTTTGTGAATTTGCATAAGCTATTACATCATCGCAAAACTTCGGTGTCAGTGCTGCAGGAAAATACCAATAGTAATTAGATATATTCATAAGTTATTGTTTGAACAAAATTTAATGAATCTTTTTGATTGTTAGTTAGATAATACATATTAGTAGATGGAAACATTATAAATTTATTATTTTCTAATGGTATATCCCAACTTCTACCCTTACGTCTGTTATCTTCATAGTGTATTCTAACCATACAGTCTTTAACTTTTACACCATATAGTAATGTATAATCTGGAGAGTTTTGTAAATCTACTGGATTTATATTTAATAAAGGAATAGTTGTTTCTGCAGGTTTATAAATATTTCCCCACGTTTCTTTGTCAACTAAATTAATTTTATATTCAAGATTAATAAAGTCTTTAATATAAGTATTTAATTTAGCGTAAGTTTTTGAAAATTGTAGTTGTTCATTATTTAAACAAGAGTGTAAAATGTGATGAGCTAATTCAGTTTTATCTATTTCCCAATGTTTCGGCATTGAAACATCTCCAAAATAAATTGACTGTTCACTTAATACTTTCTTTTGCATACCACTATTATTTTTAATTTATGCTAAAGCGTCTGTCAAGTCCCAAGTTGTATTAGCTTCATTCCAATGGTAATACCATTCGTGAGTTTTAGCTTCGATTTGTGAAGTTTGTTCAGCTGTTAATGCTGGAGCATCACCAATAGGTGATTTCCAAGAAGCTGATGCATTATGTTTTACCCAAGATGCATAAGGTTTTATAGGCCAAAAGATTTGATCATCCTCATTCCAAGTCATACCTATACATGCGTAGTTTCCTCTAAAAGGTGTACCACCATTATTGTGTACTCCACAATATGTATTATAAGATGTTTGAATCCACATTTGTGCAGGCCAATTACTATGTTTTTCTAAATATGCTTGCCCTACAGTTTCATCTTCAATACCATCAGCGTTTAACATATCAGAATTATTAACTACATGGACTGTAAGAACTTGTGATGTATCTGATATTTTTGCAAAGTGTGCCATAATTTTTACCTATTGAAATTTATACCTTATTATTACAATTCCTGAACCGCCAGCTCCAGGGGTTGCGTTTCTTTGACCACCTCCGCCGCCACCAGTATTTACAGTTGCATTTGCCCCGCCACTGGCTGCAGCTCCACCGCCATCTCCACCACCTCCAGATTCTTTAGTTCCGCCGCCACCAGAAAAATATCTGCCTGATGCTGGACCAGCTGTACCATAACTAGGTGCCGTTGGTCCTATCATAGCACAAGCAATAAAAGATCCAACTCCTCCGGATCCACCAGTACTACCAGATTGATTTCCTCCTACAGCGCCTGCACCGCCGCCTCCGCCTCCAGCGAATGAAGGGGATGCTCCACCATCACCAGCATTATTTCCTTGAGGTGGACTTACAGGAGGCGTATTACCTGCTCCTGTTCCTGTTGGTGAAGAAGAACCTTGAGATCCTCCTCCCGAACCACCTTTAGTAGTGGTTCCTGGTGAATCTGCCGTTGGACTATGTCCCATTCCACCGCCACCACCAGCTGATGTTATTGTACTTGAACCTGCAAAAATTGAATTACCACCTTGTGCTCCTCCAACAGAAGGAGGTGTTCCGGCTGCACCGCCAGCACCAACTGTTACTGGATATGCTGCTACTGAAACTGGTAAACCTGTTGGATTTGATAAAGGAGACATTGCTGGTGCTGGTAAGCAACCTACGGAATTAGATAGTCTAAATCCACCTGCGCCACCACCTGCTCCAACTCTACAAGCTCCAAAATTATCTCTACCACCACCGCCACCACCAGCGACTACAAAATAATCTACTGTGTTAGATCCAGAAGCTTTACCTGCATTTGATACACAAAAAGTTCCATCACCTGTAAAAATATGAGTTTTAAAATTTCCACATGTTACAATTGTTCCACCTGTTGCTACAACAAAAGGTGAAGCTGAACCTCCAGCACCAAATCCTAAGACTTGATAACCAAAAGATTTACCTTTTCGTGGTTGTATATTTTTTGTATTCTTACCAGGTGTAAGATTATTATTTATATCCTTCATATTTAAATTCCTTATGCGTCGTTAGCCGCATCAGTAGTAAAGAATAATTTAACACCAAGAACTCTACATTCACCAGTGAACGTATCACTACCATCTGCTGCGTCTCTATATAATTGAAAGTAAGATTGTTCGCCTGCTGCAGGAGAACCCGCAACCGTCATTGCACTACTTTCAGATGTAACTTGTTGATCCTCTACTGTTCCTATACCAGCGTCTGTAACTTCTATGGCTGTTCCATATGCAACATCGATAGTATCACCATCTGCACATGCAACACCTTGTAAACCAAAAATAGCATTTCCTGTATTAGTTGTGCTTGGAGACCAGTAAACTTGATAAGTTAAAGTACCTTCGTTCCATGATTTAGGCATAGCTATTGTAAATTGTGTGTATTGTTTTGTACTAGCATCAAAGTCCATAACTTTCATATCTGGTCTTATAGCTGTTGTTTCAACTTGTTCTGCATCAGCTCCATTAGTTGTCGCTGCATACATAGCTGCAGCAGGAACCCATATAGTTTCTTTACCAGCAATTTTTAATGCTGAACCATTTCCTTGTAAAACACCTGATCCTTTTGGAACTAAATTTATACCTACATTAGTTTCACCAGATGCCGTAAAGCTAGGGTTATTACCAGTAGCTGCATTAGCGTATGTTAATTCATTAACTGCAGAACTTGTAGCAGTTAATAAAAATAATTCGTTTCCGTTAGTGTCTAAGATTGAAGTTCCAATTTTAGGTGCTGTTAAAGTTTTGTTTGTTAAAGTTTGTGTTCCAGTAAGAGTTACATCACCATCACCAAAAGCCATAGTATATATGTCTGGGTTAGTTCCATCATTTGCAGTAGCAAATACTACTTGATCACCTTTATCAGTTGCTGAAAAAGTAAATGTATCTCCTGAACCAGAAGCGTATTTAAATTGTACTGTGTAAGCACCTGATGTTGAATTTCTTAAAAAATAAAATGTTTGTGCATCTAAAGGAATTGTTACAATTTGGTTTCCAGTAATTGAACCTGTAAACTCAATCATTCTGTGAGACATAACTGCTCCAGTTGATCCATCAGAAACTGATAAAGCTGTAGTTTGTGCACCACCTGCTATAGATTGTGCAGAAAAACCACCTGAAATTTGTTCGATTATATTTAAGTTAGTGTTAGTTTTCGTTCCCCATGTACCGGCGTTTTCACCAGTTGCCATTAGTTCTACACCGAGAGCCGTATAAGTTGATGCCATAATTTTGTTCTCCTAATTAATATCTTTTTTTATTTGGTTTTATACTTAATGTCAAT
>WLWF01003269.1_pt1 | contig 10784 bp, 8 predicted proteins | sample 6718331 | NCBI WGS metagenome assembly WLWF01 (sample SAMN12718692, study PRJNA515312) | sponge metagenome | isolation source: marine sponge | host: Mycale hentscheli | place: New Zealand: South Island, Marlborough, Capsize Point | collected 2003-05-01
GGCTGTTCACCGGGCTGGGTCGCATGCCTGGCACTACGTGACGAACCGCGGCGCGGGTCGGAACATCGGGCGCCCCAAGTTCAAATGGACGGGGTCGCTCCGCCCAGCCCGGGTGGGACCTGAGCGGGACCTCCCCGACTCGATACCGAAGACGGACTACTACGACCGGGGCATTCCCATGTCGGAGATCCAATCTCCACAGAATAAACTCGGCGTCGTCAAAGAGTGGGAGGGGGAGGGCGAGGCGGGTATCAGGGAGGCTTGCAGGATCGGCCGACTCGTCCTCGACAGGGCGCACGCCGCGATCAACGTGGGCGTCACGACCGACCACATCGACGAAGTGGTGCATAATGCGTGCATCGAGCTTGGCGCGTACCCATCGCCGCTGCACTATTACGATTTTCCCAAATCAGTGTGCACCTCTGTCAACGAGGTCATCTGCCACGGGATCCCCGACTCACGACCTTTGCAGGACGGCGACATCTGCAACATCGATGTGACAGGCTGGACCGGCGGTGTGCACGGCGACACCAACGCAACCTTCTTCGTCGGCGAGGTTGACCCCGAAAGTCGCCAACTGGTCAAGGTGACCGAGGAATGCATGTGGCTCGGGATTGAGGCGGCGAGGGCCGGACGGCCACTGTCCGACATCGGTCGGGCAATCGAAGACCACGCCAAGCAGTTCAAGTACGGCGTTGTCCGGGCCTTCGTCGGGCACGGCATCGGCGAGCAGTTCCACACAGATATCCAAGTCCTGCATTACTACGACAGCCGTGCGAGCGTGATCATCCGCCCAGGGATGACGTTCACGATCGAACCGATGATCACCCTCGGCACGATTAACTACAAGATCTGGGACGACGACTGGACTGCGGTGACGTCCGACGGCAAACGCACCGCCCAGTTTGAACACACCATCCTCATCACCGATGGCGAACCCGAGGTTCTCACTGGCGGCGAGGGTGCTACGAGCGGATACGCCCCCTGGAAACGCTGAACCTTTCGTGACGAACCATCATGCCTCGTCGCTCGTCAGCTCTTTTATGTACCTGATCACATTCGAAGCTTCGTCCTCGTTGAGTCCGTTGGTCGGCATCCTGATCGAGTATCCGGCGACTACCTCAACTTCAGGCTCAAGGATCGCCCGCAGTAGGTAGTCGTCGTCTGCGACGACCGTGGTTCCATCGGTCAACTCGCGGGAACTCCCGGCTAGATCGATCCAGCTGGGCCCGACCCCACCCTGCCCGTTCGCGCCATGGCATGACGCGCAGCCGTTGGCATTCGCAGTGTCCTTACCCCGTTTCCCGAGCTCGGAAAGACTCGAGTCCTCTCCGCCACCGCAGGACGCAGCCCCGCCCGCCAGCATTAACGAGACCAGTCCGGCGACGATCGGCCGTCTCGTAAGTGTCCAACGTGTTACTCTCACCATTCCATTGTCGCAGCGAGCTACTCGATTTCACGCCCACCGATCGAGGAACGCGACCACATTCGCACCGAGTGTCTCAACGGCATAGCCACCCTCCTGCACGATGACGGTTGCCAGACCCAGTGATCGGATCCAGTCGCCAGCTTGCGCGAAGTCCGACGTGGTCAACGCAAACGTGCCCAGCGGATCATGTTCGTACGCATCGACGCCGAGCGACACGACCAACGCATCGAGCCGGGCACTGGTGAGGAACCTTAGAGCTGTCTCGAGGGCGGAAAACCATGCACCGGATGTCGCTCCCTTCGGCAGCGGTAGGTTGAGATTCGCGCCCCTGCCAGAACCGGTCCCGCGCTCGTCGGCGAAACCGGCGAACCATGGAAACTCGTCGCGCGGATCGGCATGGAGCGACACGAACACAACATCGCCACGATCGAGGAAGATCGACTCAGTGCCATTGCCGTGGTGGTAATCGATGTCGATGATCCCCACCCGATTTGCTCCACGGTCGCGGAGTCGTTGCGCCGCGACCGCTGCGTTGTTGAAAAAGCAGTATCCCCCGAACTGGTCGACCATGGCGTGGTGCCCGGGTGGGCGGCAGAGCCCGTACGTCGGTGCGCTCGTGTCGAGCATCCGATCAGCAGCAGTCGTAGCGATCGCGACGGCACCGGTCGCTGCGCTGAACGTACCTGCGACTATCGAGGTGTCCGCCGTGAAGCTGTAATGGCCGAGCGCCCCGACAATGTCGTCAGGGCACACGGACCGAAACCCACGGGTCGGCCACATGAGCCCCATCGCCGACGGCGCCGTCTTTCCCTCAACGACCCAACGATCCCATGCCGTTGCAAGGAAATCGACGTATTCACCGGCGTGAACCCGTCGAAGCAGACCGAGATCGACTGCATCGGGTACCACAAAGTCGTGGCTGGCCGCACGTAGCGCGCCGCTGATGATGTCAGCCCGCTCCGGGCTCTCGACTGATGGGCCCATAGCTCCGTCGTCGAGTTCAAGTGCCGCATGGGCACGGTGGGCCTCCGAGGCAATCACCAGCACCGAGTCAGTATGCACCCCGCGCAGTCACTCGCTCATAGATCGGCAACCACCAGTCGAGCAGCACCGATCGTTCGTCGATGCCAATACCGAAAGCAGCATCGACCAGCCGTCCGCACGCAACCACGTCACCGGCGCGCAGCGCCTCGACTGCAGGCGCGAGCGATCCTGTGGGCCAAGCAAGCTCGGCGAGCATCGTAGGTCCGACCCGAATGGTATTCGGTGACAACCCGGTGCCGCCGCGTCGGTGCCATGCCCACGCAGAAACCGCTGGCGAGGTCAACACCGCAGCGATCTCCCAGACCAGGTCGGTTTGAGCCGTCGGGTCGGTTGGGTACGCGGCGACGACAGGGACACCCGGCAGCCAGTGGCCTGCCGGGTCGCAGACGGCTTCGATGATCGGTGTCTGATTGGCAATGAGGACTTTAGGGACGAGGCGCTGCTCGGCCCACGTAACCATCTTCGCAGCGAGCACCGATACGTCGACCCGCGGCGCATCGAACCGTTGCTTCGCAAATCGGACGGATCGATCACCCCACATGCAGCGACCCGGATCGATCAGTCCACTCGTCACGAGTGGAGGTCCAGTGGCATGGTCACCGACTGCAGCAATCATGCCGTAGTACTCGTCGCGGAAGTTGGCGTTTAACCGTGCTCGGTTCCCCAATCGGCCCGCCGCCGGCGACAGTTCCTCGAAGACGCCAGGCATCGGCGGCACACCGGATCGACTGGTCACCACGTGGGACCACGCGGTCGCTGCCGCCGGGGGTTGTTCAGCTCCCTGCCCAAAATCGAATGCCAGGGCACATGTTACGACCTGGGCATCGAAGTCACGCTCCCCGGTCCATGCCGACCAGAACATCGTCGAACGCAAGTCGATCCGCTGTCTGACATCGGACGCATCGCGCGCCGACAGGATCGACTGCGGGAGCACGAACGCCACCCGGCCGCCGTTTGGATCAACCAGATCGGCAGCAAGGGCAAGGAATTCGACCGCGGCGTCGGCGTATGGCCCGCCGCCGCGTGTCGAGGCGCCGCCGCGTGTCGTCGATGCGGCAAGCTGTGACAGGTACGGAGGATTGCCAATCACCAGGTCGAAGGTGCCGGCCCGCTCGATCAACCAGCTCGCCGAGAGCGCGTCGTCACAGATTGCATCGACCTCGGTCGAGATTGCCACCATGTCGGCGGTGTCAGGATCAATGTCGATCCCCAGGGCGGTGGCTTCGCCTCCGGCCCGCCGCACAGCCGCGATCGCCGCAGTCAGAAACCGGCCGTCACCGCATGCGGGGTCGAGAATTCGCAGCGTTCGACCATCTCGCGAGGCGACGAACGCTTCATCGATGACCGCAGCAACGACTGCGTCGACGAGGTGTCCCGGAGTGAACCAGGCGCCGCGCTGCTTGCGTTTTCTGTCAGCGGCCACCATCCCGAAAGGCTACGACGCGTGGGACGCCGTCTACAGTCCTGATCGTGGCCAACGCCTCGCCTTCCATGTTTCCCCATGTCGAGTACGACGTCACGTCACGGCATCTGTCGTTCGACCGTGATGCCTGGGCCGAGCTGCGCGCCGCCACACCGCTCACGCTGCGCCAACCCGATCTCAACCGCCTGCGCGGCATCAACGAACGCATCGATCTTGACGAAGTCGCGGCGGTGTACCTCCCCCTCAGCCGACTGCTGAACCTTTACGTCAGCGCAACACAGAACCTGCACAAGATGACTGCGACTTTCCTCGGCGCCCGAGCGCCAAAGGTGCCGTACGTCATCGGAGTTGCAGGGTCCGTCGCTGTCGGCAAGAGCACATTCGCTCGCATTCTCCAGGCGCTACTCGCCCAGTGGCCAGATCACCCAAAGGTCGACCTGATCACCACCGATGGGTTCCTATACCCGAACGACATGCTCGACGAGCGCGGAATCATGCACCGAAAGGGCTTCCCGGACTCGTACGACACCCGCAAGCTGCTGCGGGTGTTGCGCGAGATCAAGAGCGGCCACGAGCGGGTCGAGGCGCCGGTGTACAGCCACGTCGTCTACGACATCGTCGACGACGAGCGAGTGGTCATCGAGCAGCCCGACATCGTCATCCTCGAGGGTCTCAACGTGCTGCAGACCGGCGAAGCGGCGACGGAATTCGTAAGCGACTATTTCGACTTCTCGATCTACATCGACGCTGCCGAGAGCGACATCGAGCAGTGGTATGTCGAGCGCTTCCTGACGCTTCGCGAGTCAGTTTTCCAGGACCCCGACAGCTTCTTCCGGAACTACGCCGAACTTACCGACGAGCAGGCAATCGAAACCGCCCGCAACATCTGGCGCGAGATCAACGGTCGAAATCTGCGCGAGAACATCGCGCCGACACGCGACCGGGCTTCACTCATCCTGCGGAAGCGCAAGGATCATCGTGTCGATCGCGTGCAACTCCTGCGGCTATAGCGCGTCAATCGAACGCGACGTCGGCCGACCCATCGCCGAGTGACGTGATCGCGTGGTGGAGATCGCGCAACCGGCGGTTCGTTTCGGTCACGTCGGTGCCTTCGGCATGGATGACACGCGCGAAGAGTGAGACGAATCGGGTGCGTCAGTCATCGTACACCCGCCGGCCGACAGCGATGAGTTGAAGGAGGTAAGTCAACACGGTGCGGGGCCCGCTGCACGTGGCTGTGGGCCTCGAACCGCTTCACGTAGCTCGACACCATCGTTGCTGTAGCCGGTATCCACTTCGCAAGGTCACTCAGGGTCACGCGATCACCCGAGGGGAGCACTGAGTAGACCGCGGATTCCTCGGTAGTGAGACCGTCCTCCTCAGTACTGCGATCTCGCAGTATCAACCCCAACGTGATACCCGTCGCAGCCAACGAGCGAGCCGCCCGGCCGGCCGATGCTCGGAGATCAGACGACGCCGAGCCAGGCGGGCAGATCGGCGATCGAATCCAGTTCAACCACATCTTCGTCGTGGTCGTCGACACGTTCGAGGTCCCATGTCAGATGATACGGCACGTGGACGGCATGCGCCCCGATCGCCATCACCGGAAGCACGTCGCTGCGCACCGAATTGCCGACCATGCAGAAGCGATCCGGCGCGACACCAAAACGCGTGAGCAGCTTCGTGTAGATCCCGGCGTCCTTCTCAAGGACGATCTCAATGTCGGTGAAGTGGTGCTCCAGCCCGGACGTTGTGACCTTGCGCGTCTGATGGACGAGGTCGCCCTTCGTGATCAGGACCAGCCGTGCGTGCGCGCCGACGCGGTCGAGTACCTCGGGAACATGCGCGAGCAGGTGTACGGGCTCGATGAGCATCCGGGCCCCGATCTCGACAAGTTCGCGAATCACCGCAGACGGCACTGCGTCTTCCGTCATGTCGATCGCTGCGCGCACCATCGACAGCGTGAACGCCTTGACGCCGTACCCCTGGCTCGCGATGTCGAGGCGTTCAACGGCGTGGAGGGCGTCGAGCACATCGATACCGACAGGTGCATAGGGGTCGACGAGTTCTGCAAAACGCGCCTCAGCATCCTGGAACGAGTCCTCACTCTTCCAGAGTGTGTCGTCGGCGTCGAAGGCAACGACGTCAAACTGTTCGATACGTGGGCTTGAGCTGGTCACAGCGGCAGGTTAGATGCCCGGCGCGATCACCGGCTCGGCCTGCACCGTCAGCCACCGTTGCCGAGCACCGCTCGGACGTCGGCTGCCCGATCCTTGCAGTCCTTCCCGGCAGCGCCGAGCGCCTCGTTGAGCTTGCCAAGGCCCCCTTGAAGTTGGTCACCCGCTCCGTCGTAAATGCATCCTTCGCCAGGCCTGTCCAGACGATCGACTTCAGTGGCGAGTCGACGACGGCGATGATCTTGTTGACGATCTCGATCTGTGCTTGCAGTGTGCAACCGAGGCCTTCGAGTTCGTCGGAGTTTGCTCGGTGGGTCATGGATGCTCCCTGGCTGCTGGTGGTTGGGCAGGTCTCAGTGGGTCGCCACGGTCTCGGGGGAACCCGTTTTCGCTACGTTCGATCCGTAGACCGCAGCACCGACAAACGAGCCGACCTCGATCCGTACATCAGAGCAATGCGCGAACACGCTGCGGAATACCTCGAACGGGCGACAGCGCTCCGACGACGGCTCCACGAGTGGCCCGAGATTGGCAACTACCTTCCGCGCACCCGCGACCAAGTGCTCGCCGACATCGAGGACCTTTCGCTCCGACGGAAACCGGCGTTACGTTGCGGGGGTGAAAGATTCGGCGGCGCTCACCGTCGCCCGGCTCGTGGCGGGGGCCACCAACAACGTTATCCCGGAGACGGCGCTGATCGAAGGCACGATTCGAGCGGTGAGTGAGCGGACACGGGCCTAGGTTCACGATGGTGTAAGGCGGGTGGCCGAAGGGGTTGCCGACGCACACGAGTGCGGGGCTGATGCGGTGATTGAGTACGGGTACTGGTGACAACGAACAACGACCGCCTCGCTGACTTCTCACTCAGGATGGCTCGCAAGGTCGCCGGCCCGAGGGCGACTGTCGAACTCCCTCACCCCGTCATGGGTGCAGAGGACTTCAGCTACGTCCTGAACGAGGTTCCGGGTGCGATGGTGTTCCTCGGGGGAACGCCACACGGTGCCAACCTCTCGAAAGCGGCACCGAATCACTCGAACCGGGTGTTCTTCGAAGAGTCCGCCATGGCGACCGGAATCGCTCTCTACGCCTCCACCACACTCCGTAAACTCGCGGTCACGTGACCGTGCGGCCGTCGAGCGCGGGCGCGAGTCGAAGGCGGAGCGTCACCAGTTGGAACGGGCGGAGCGTGATCGCGACGACACCATCGCCCACTTCCTCGCCGCGCTGAGGTGCCTCCATCAGGTCGCAGAACCAGGCAGCGCCGATTCCCGCCCGCGCACCGACCACGATCCGGGTCCGGTCCCCGACCGCCTCGTGCAGACGGACGATCACGTCACCACTGTCGTCATCAGCATGTTTGATCGCATCGATCTCGACGCCGAGCACGGGTCGCCCATCGGGTGCTGCGATCGTGATGATCGGTTCGACATCGACACCGGTGCCGATAGCCCCCACCACGAAGTCCAGTGGCCGGTTGAGGAGCTCTGCGGCGGCGCGCACGTCGGCCAGGTCGCCGTCGTGTGGCCGAACCGCGAGCCGCACGCGGTGATGACCGTGGTCGGCGTCGGGATCGGGGTATTTCGCAGCACGGGCCAGGCTGATTCGGATTGAGCCGTCGAAGATCGCGTGGCCGTAACGACCGTCGTTGAGCACGGCGACGCCGAACGACGGCTCGGCTAGGCTGACGTAGCGGTGTGCACACACCTCAAACTTGGCGGCGTCCCATGGTGATGACGGGTGGGTCGGACGGTAGGTGACTCCGAACTGGACGTCACACGCAGCGGTTTCGGCTCGCACATCGAGCGGGAACGCCATCGACAAGAGGTGCTCGTCGTGATGCCAGTCGATGTGCAGGTCGATGTCGAGCTGTCGCGACTCGGCGCGCAGCTCGTAGGTCGTCACGACCAGCGACGGCCCGAAGCGGCGCGTGACCTGCACTCGACCGAGGAGCGGACCGTCGGACTCAACCCTGACGACGCCACCTCCGACCGGCCGCGACTGCTCGCGCGTCCAGGACTCAAGGTCCCACGCGTCGTACTCGACCGGCTGGTCGCGTCCGAGCTCAAGCACCGCAGCGTTCGCACCGTCGGGGACCAACTCGCGCTGGGAGACGATGTCGATGATCGAGGTGACCTCACCCTGCTTGTTCCAACGAACCGCAAGGTGGCCATTGGTCATCGAGTAGTCGGTCACGACGACACGGTCGGCAACCGCTCGCGGGCAGAGCCCAGCAACCCCGAACGCCGGAACGTCGACAGCGAAGACGTACTCGCGATTTCCGACGAGCTGGTGCGGTATCCCGTCGAGCAGATCGACTATTGAGGTCGAGATGTCCTCCGCGCGGCCATGCGCAACGCGATCTTCCGGAGCGATACTGCCGTCGTCGAGCGACGCCACGACGACCCCGCTGAAGGTGACACCGGCCGGATTGGCAACGGACACAGGTGCCGGTGCGATCGTGTTCAATGTGATCTTGGTGCGGTGCGCAAGCGCACGGTGCACGCGTGCGAACGTCTCCTCGGCATCACGATGGACCCAGGCGATCGAGGAGCCCGGGAGGATGTCGTGGAACTGCTGGGTCAACACGTCGGGCCAGAGCTCAGCAACGGTTGGAACCTCGATTGAGCGCAAGTCGAGCGGCCCGCCGATCGTGGCTTCCCAGAGCTCGGCGGCCACCAGTTCGCGCTCACACCGGCGGTTGCCCAGCTTGGTGCGGAGCTGACTCGTCAACGTGCCGCGGTGCATCTCAAAGTACAGCTCACCACGCCACACTGGAACGGGTGCGCCGTACGTCGCCTCACGTTCGACCGCCGTGAAGTAGTCGTCGGGCGAGCCGATCTCGAGCGTGGCGTCAGGGTCGAGTCTGGCCAGACGATGGGCGCGTTCGAGCATCTCGCGCGTCGGACCACCTCCGCCGTCACCGTGGCCGAAGGGCATCAGCGAAACATCACTCCACCGGTGGTCCTTGAAGTTCTCTACGGAGTGGGCCACTTCGCCGGGTGTGATCTCGGCGTTGTAGGTGTCGACCGGCGGGAAATGCGTCAGTACCCGGGAGCCGTCGAGCCCTTCCCACCAGAACGTGTGGTGTGGAAAGCGGTTCTGCTTGTTCCACGACAGCTTCTGCGTGACGAAGCGGGTCATCCCACCCGCAGCAAAGAGCTGGGGCAGTCCGGCCGGGTAGCCGAACACATCGGGGATCCACACTTCTCGGCACGGCGCACCAAACTTTTCGGCGAAGTACCGCTGACCGTGCACGATCTGGCGGGCGAGGCTCTCCCCCGACGGAAGGTTCATGTCGGCCTCGACCCACATCCCACCGACGGGAACCCACTGCCCGGCGGCAACCTTCTCACCGATTTTCGCGAACAGGTCGGGGTGGCGTTCTTCTATCCAGGCGTACTGCTGAGCTTGCGAGCAACTGAAGCGGTAGGCCGGGTAGTCGTCCATCAACGCGACGGCCGAGGCAAACGTGCGGGTGCACTTTCGAATCGTCTCCTGAATCGGCCACAGCCACGCCGTGTCGATGTGCGCGTGCCCGGTGGCAACGATGCGATGACGCCGGATCGGGCCATCGGTCGGCGCAAGGTGCGAAGCAAGGGCGCATCGTGCGGCCTCGACATCGGGGATCGCGTCGAGCGCCGACACGATTGCTTGTCGGAGTTTGACGCGTCGCGGGTCACCGATTGCGAGTGCGCGCATCATTCCGGCGAGCACGTCAAGGTCGTGGGCGAGCGCCTCGGTCTCGACGTCGACGAGGACGAGGTCGGCAGTGCGGAACCGATAGGCCGGCTCTTTTGACGCGGTGTCGGGCAGGCCCTGTCGGGACGGCGCGAACTGCGGGAAAGTCGGGTTCGACGCAGCCTCGACCAGGAGGTCGACGACCACGGCGTCGTCGTCGAGCACACAGTTTGTGCGCCGCGGATGAATGCCCTGGCGCGGGCGAACTGTCCCGTCAGGATACCGCTCGACCACGAGCCCCTCGGCCTGGAATCCGGCGGGGCTGCGCGTGAACCCGAGGTCGATCACTACTTCTATCCGAGTTGGGCGGTGACGACCCCGCCACGAGTCAGGCACCTCCCCACGGAGACCGAACCAGGTTGTCCCCCATGGCGCTCCCCACTCGGTGCCGACCTTAAATGGCTGTCGGTCGTCGGGGGTCGGGCCGGCTGTCACGGCGAGTGCGGTGCGCTCAGCGTGGACCAACGGCAGCACGCGCCCCCAGAGTTCGCGTTCGATTCGCCGTTCGGCGAGCTCGCGGTCGTCGTGCACGCCTCGACCGTATCCCAGCGAGGCAGATCGGTGACCGATTGACATGCGCCGCGAACGGGCACCTGACGGATGCCCAGCCGAGCGAGAGCGCCTGATACAACCAGAGGAAAAGCGGAGGATTGATGAAGAGACGATCGATAGGCACTGCGGCGGCGGCACTCACGCTCGCCCTAATCGCCACTGCGTGCGGCACCGGATCGAACGATGCACGAGATAACAGTGCTGAGGTCAAGAATTCGGCGACTACTGCGGCGGAAGGAACCCCGGAGCCGTCCGACGAGAAACCGGCCGACCCGATCGATGTCGACGCGGTATCCGACCAAGAGTTGGCTGAGTCCCTCATCGGACTTAGCGACGCGGAGTTCGAGGAGTTCACGGCGGACCTCAATGACGCCGAGTACAACGAACTGCTCACGTTCCTGGAGTCGTACGAGGGGGATGC
>WLWF01003271.1_pt1 | contig 10781 bp, 14 predicted proteins | sample 6718331 | NCBI WGS metagenome assembly WLWF01 (sample SAMN12718692, study PRJNA515312) | sponge metagenome | isolation source: marine sponge | host: Mycale hentscheli | place: New Zealand: South Island, Marlborough, Capsize Point | collected 2003-05-01
ATCAATTTATCGACTTAGCATCCCAGAGGTGTTCTTCTGATGGCGGGCAAACCAAGCAAATGGTCAACTGATGTCACCATCAATTCGATGGAAGAGGATGACGAGTGGAACAAGATGGCAATGGATCGTGAGACTACGCGCCAGCATTTTGAAAACAACGAAATACTCTCAAGAGAGGGAGAGGAGTATGAGGCTGTTATCGCAAATCAAAAACGTCTTAGGGATTTTCACGAAGAACCAAATCCCCGAGGAAAAACCTTCCGCAAAGTCAGAGGAGATTAAGAATGAAGGGTTGGAAAGCAAGCAAAAACCGAGGCGTAAGCGGAGCCCGCAAAAAGCAAAAAGCAGCGGGGGATCACAGCGTAAGCCGAGCAAAGCAAAAGAAAGGGCCGGAAGCAAAGAAAAGTAGCCTTGGATTTGCTGGCAACAAAATTGACTCAATGCAGCGCAAGTTGCGCGACAACATCGGCGGAAAGATTAAAGCTCCGCGCGAAGGTTGTGGAGATTAGGAAGAGTTAGCTATGAACGATGAGTTCCGACAGCTTGTTAAGTTGCTTGAGAGTCAAATAGAAGAGTCTCATACCGCGACTTTTGATGTTGCGGAGCAGCGTGCGCGCAACCATCGCATGTACTCGCTTGAGCCTCTTGGCAATGAGGTCAAGGGCCGTAGCAAATACATCTCTCCTGACGTACAGGACGCGGTTGAGGCGAAGAAGGCAATTTTTAGCGAGACGTTCCTTAGTGACCGTGACGCGGTGCGTTTTAATGGCTCGCAAGTGCCGTTTGAGGATGACGCCAAGACCGCATACGTTAATAATGTCTTCCGCAAGAATAACTACGAGCGTTTGTTTCGTGATGCGTTTCATGATGCGCTCGTAGCGAAAAGATGTACGGTATTGGCTCAGTGGGCAGCATCAACCCTTACAGAAACTATTGCAATCGAAGGTGCTGCCCCTGACCAATACCAATTAATTCTCCAAGAATCTGGCGCTATTAATGTCAAAGACGAAAACATTGTTACCGATCCAAGTGGGATGCTGTTTGGTGAGGTCACAATTGAAAAAGATGATAGTCACGTTGAGCTTCAGCTAATTGAGCCAGAGCGGTTTTTCCGCGATCCAAATAGCACGTATGTTGATGAAGCTATGTACGCGGCAATTGAGCAGGATGTCCCGCGCGCGAGACTGTTGTTGGATGGATACGATCCAGAGCAAATTGATGGCCTGACGCCTGACTACCGCTTCCGCAACCAAGATGAAGATTCAGCACGTAGGGCGCATGACGGCACTTATCAAAAGATAAAGGCGTTCAACCGCACTGGCGTGCATGAGATTGTCACTGTCTACAAGACATGGACTTGGATTGATGAGGGGGTAATTGCAGATGATCCCCACATGCTCGCTGAGAGCGTGAAACTATATGAGGTTCACTGGTCGTGTGGTGAAATTCTCAAATGGGCTGATGGCTCTCCAGCAATGCGTGAAGTTGAATGTATGCCCTTTTTTGAGTGGTCTGAGATGAAGATAAGCCATGCCGCTGACGGTACGTGTACCGCAGACGTTATGGCGGGCGTACAGCGCACTCAGTCAATTTTGAAGCGATTGATCATCGACAACCAGCAGATGCGCAATACAACGCGCTACGAGGCTTCTGTGGGCGCTATCAAGAACCCACGGGATCTGTTGGACAACACCATTGGTGGTGTTATCTGGTCAAGACAGCCTGGAAGTGTGACGCCGTTAGCTACGCCTGAGTTAAGCCCGCTGACAATGAATGTTGTTCAGATGCTGAAGCAGGATGGCGAAGAGCGTAACGGCATGTCTGGCTTGGCCAAAGGCATGGAGATGGGTGCGGTGAATAACCAGAACGCATCCGACATGATCGCCAAGCTGACAAGTGCTGGGCAACGCAGGGTATTGATGGCAGCGCGAGATTTCGCGCGCACGTTCCTTGTTCCTTTGTCTCAACACATAATTAAGTTAGCTATACAAAATGATAAAACCCAAGACCAGTTTGAGATTGGTGGTCAAGTGGTTCCGGTCATTCCGTCAAGCTGGAATGAAGAAGATCTGGACATGGAGGTTGAGGCGGCACTAACGCCGGATGAGGCGGTTAGAAGCGCGTCACAACTTATGATGGTTCATCAGTTATTGATGCAGGATCCGACAATGGCAGGCATCTATGGCGTTACACAGCGTCATGCGTTGTTTGACAAAGTGCTGGACGATATGGGTATGAAGAACACTGCTCACCTGTTGATGTCTCCGACATCGCAGGAGTTCCAACAGATGATGATGCAGCAGCAGGTTCAAGCTGAAGAGCAACAGCAAGAGCAGCGCGTCATGAGCGAATTGCAGAAGACCCTGATGGCCTCGCAAGCCGCATCTTATGAGGCACAAGCGGAGTCAATGATGATGTCTGTGCAGACCACTTTGACTGACAAGATGTTTGACAATCAGATGGACTCGCAAGAGCACGCGCACAATCAATATGTTGACCTTGAAAAGCTGGCCATTGAGAGGGCCAAGCTGGAGAAAATGGGCAATGGATAACTTAACCATGATCAATGCCATTAAAGCGAAGAGAGAGCGCAAAAACCCTAATGGCCCTGTTCATCCCTTAGTAGCAAAACGGCTAAAGCAGAGAGAGGAAGCAAATGGCCCAGACAAACGAAAAGCCTTCATCCGGAACCGATATCCATCAAGTCTTGCAGACGGGGATGGAAGCGTCACAGTTGATGAACAGCCAGATATTTCAGATGGCGTATCAGGAGACATTGAACCATTACTTTAATGAATGGCTTTCAACTCAGGTTGACCATTCAAGGAAGAGGGAAGAAATTTATTTTCGTCTGCGAGGCTTGCAAGACTCAGCGCAGACTTTGGCGGGTTACGTTGCGCAGGCTGAGACGATTCAGCAACAACAGCAGCAGCAACAGCAGCCCAATCAGTATGGTTTTAAAGCGGAGGAATACCAGTGAGCGAAGAGAGCGGCGCACCTAGCTTTAGAGAAGCGGCAATGGCACGTATGGCGGAAGAGAGAGATTCTACTCCTGTCGAGCCTGCCCCAGAGCACGTTGCTGGCGAAGAACCCGAAGAGATCGAAGAGGTCGAATTTGGGACATCCGAGCCTGCTACGGAAGAAGTAGTTGATAGCGAAGAAGATGAGTTCATTGAGGATGGCGACGACATCGAACCCGAAGAGGATACCGATGATGAAGTCCCAATGGATGTTAAGTATCAACGTCTTGAAAAGCAGTACAAAGACCTTCAGCGCCAGTTTACGAAGGATCGGATGCAGCGTGAGGAATATGAATCGCAGTTGTCTAACAACATGGTTACCGTGACAAAAACTCAGCATGAGTTGGAAGACTCATTAACTGGCGCACGCCAGATGGCTGAGTTGTTGCGGGAGCAATGGGCGGGTAACGCGAATCAGTTCCGTAATATTGATTGGTCACAAGTACCTGCTGAAAAAGTTCAGCAGGTGCAGCAGATGGCTCAAAATGCCATGCATCAAGAGCAGGTTGCCAATCAGCGTTTAGCGCATATTCATGAGCAACAGACCGTGGCTTTTCAGCAGAAAATGACACGGCAAGCCGAATTAGCCTCAAGAGCATTGCAAGTTAAGATCCCCGAATGGGGGTCAGATACTTATTCCTCTATCAGAGGGCATGCTGAGTCTATGGGCTTGACTCAAGAGATGTTCAACATGATTACCGAACCTTCAGTCATTGAGATGTTTTATCACTCAATGTTGTACAAAGGCGCTGGCAAGAAAGCGAAAACAGTCGCAAAACGTAAATCGCAGAAGCCAGCAAGTGCTAATCAGGCCCGACAAGGCAGAAATGCCAAGGGTCAGTTTATGAACGCCAAGAAAAACTTTGAGGATAGCCCGAATACACGCGGCGCTTTTGCTCAGATGAAGGCGGCACAGCTTGCGGCGGAGCGATAGCTATCCGTCCGTAGGAGGAAATTAAGATGGCACAAGACAACACTTATGTTCAAACCCGTCAGGCTGAAGATGTCCAGGATGTAATTTATAATATATCCCCCATCGACACGCCCGTGGTCTCCATGTCCAAGACTATCCGCGCAACAGGTAAGTTGCATGAGTGGTCAGAAGACGATCTGAATGCGCCCGCAGAGAACGCACTGGTTGAAGGTGCTGCTGCTGGTGATGATGAGTCAAAGCCAATTGTTGAGTTGAGCAACTATTGCCAGATTATGGGCAAGGTTGCAGAGGTCACTGGTACGCTTGAGAAAGTGGACAAGTATGGCCGCGACTCTGAGATGGCTTATCAGCTTGAGTTGCGTTACGGCGAGCTTGCTAACGACCAAGAGTATGCGGTTGTTGGCCTTCAGCAAGCTAAAGACGCTGGTACAGCGTCTGGCCCTCGTAAGATGGCTTCTTTTATCCCTCAGTTGGATGCAAGTGTAGTTGTTGACGGTTCTGCCGCCGCAACTCCGGAAGAAGTTGAGTCTCTGTTGCTGGAAGCTCACTTGGCCACTTACATGACAGGCGGTAACCCGTCTTATCTTGTAACTGACCCTCTGACTGCTGGCATTGTCTCTAGCTTTGCCTTGGCATCTGGCCGTCAGCGTGACATCCGCAACGAGCGCAAGATCGTGAACGTTATCGATCTGTATGTCTCCACTTACGGTGAGCTGGACGTTGTGCTGGATCGCAACATGGAAGCAGGCACGATGCTGCTGGTTGATTTCAACTACGCTGCAACGCCTGTACTGCGTCCTACTGCGGATTGGCCCATTGCTAAGGTTGGCGATTCAGATAAGCGTCAGATCCTTTGGGAGGGCACTTACGCGGTGTTGAACACCAAGGCGCATGCTGCTGTCACTGGTGTGAGCATCTGATGTCTGATTACCGACATCGGTTGGTGAAGTCTGGGGGCACTAGCTCCCAGACTTTTTCCTTTGAGGATGGTCAGGGCTACCGTGGCTATCACTTTGATACGGATGCTGCGAAATCGCACGTTAAGTACAAGCAGGATCAGTCTGATTACTACAAGAAGGATTGGAAGTACGTTGGTTCAATTCCTATGGAGCTTGTGGTTAAATATCAGTCGCAACTGCCCGAAGATGAGCGAGCGGATTTCTGGCATCGATTTGCTACTGACAAATCGGTTAAGCAAGTTTTTTTAACTTGGCTTAAAGCTAATTATCCAGAATTGCTACCAGGGCATAGCAAATGAGAAGTTACAACGACCTTCTTGGTGATGTTAAATCCTTTCTTAACCGAAAGGATCTTGATTCCGAAATCCCTCGATTTATTATGCTTGCGGAGCAAGATTTGTTCCGCAGGCTGCGTTCTACGTGCAACGAAACTACAGTCACGTACACAGCGGATAGTGTTGGCTACCCCATTAACGCCGCAGTGCGTTTGCCGGATTCTGCGCTAGAGTTAAAAAGCGTCATTTTTGATGGCATTCCGCTTCAGTACATATCTGATGCGACTTACTTTAAGGAGCTTCATAAGAAGCCGCCTAAGCAGGTAAAGATTGCGGCCCCAGAAGCTGGATTCCCGCTGCCTGATGACCCCGACAGTATTGGTGAGCCTCCAGCAGGGTTTCCGATCATTCCAGAGCCGCCCCCTGAGTTTCCGATTATTCCGGAGGAGCCGTTTAAAGTAGCGCAGCCTAAGATTGGCGAGTTGCTGCCTCCAGAATTGATTGCGGATGCGGAGCTTGATCGGTTTGCGTATCCCCCTTGGCTGACGCCAAAGGCGGGGCATTACATTGAAGGCAATGGCAGACCGAATTACTTCACGCGAATACAAAACTATCTTTGCTTTTACCCAATAGCTGAAAAGCCTGTCGGACACACTTTATTTGTCTACATGTATCACTTTGATGGCCCTGTGGACGCTGCAAATCCATATACCAGCACCCTGCAAGATGCTTACCCAGCATATTTGTATGGAGCCTTGAGCCACGCTGAAGGGTATCTCATGAACGACCCGCGCATCATGCTGTGGAAGTCAAAGTTTGAAGAATGTCTTCAGCAAATGAACGGTACAAAGACAGATGCTGACCTTGGCTCTGTACAGGAGGTTCAAAGTGTCTACGCCTAAAAATCAAAACGTGTGGGCATATGTGCCACCACATCGCGGCGCAAAACTTGACGGCGGTACGCCTAGCTCGCTGAACAATGACAACAGTGTGGACGGTGGCTGGTCTGACAGATCAACGCTTGGCTCTTCTTCATCTGGCCATGTGTATGTGGGAGAAGCGCCGTATGACGGCAACAGTTTCGTTCGCAAAGACGGCGAATGGCGTCCGTTGTTTGAAGGTGCGGGTGCGATTGATTCTTTTTATGGCTTGATTGATGAGGTTGAGTCTCTACGACAAGAGCTTAATGCGTTAAAGGTTCAAGTTGAGAATTTAACTATTAGTGCTGAAGGCTGGCAGGAAGAGCGTATTCAAAACATTGAAACGCGCGTTACTACGGTGGAGAACGGAGACAACACTTTTCCAAAGATTTTGTCTTACGGAAACATTACCGCCTACGTTGATAAGCCGGAGGAATAAATATGCCTTACATACAGCAACTTGATGCGTCTCATCCTATAGCGACAGATCCTGTTGCAGAAGGCGCGAAAGAAATTAGAGAAATAAAAGAAACTTTAAAAGATACCTTTCCTTATGCGACAGGCCCGCTAAATGTTTCTAACGAGGCTTTACAGGCCGCATTGCAAGAAATCATTCCTGCGCTTGAAGATTCAATTATTGCGCTTGAGGCGCGCGTGACGGCATTGGAAAACGCATGATTATTCCGCACGTTAATTTAGGCGAAATAGGTGTTGTGGGCGACCAGAATGGTCAAGCCCTGCCTTTGTCTGCGTGGACAGATAGCTTAAACGTGCGGTTTACCACTCTTGGCATTGAAAAGATTGCTGAGAGCACTCTAAGGATACCAACCACTTACACGTTTCAGTGCTTTACCACCAAGCTGCGTAACGGCAATGTGCATATCTTTGCCGCTAGCCGTGGCGGTCTGCACATGTATGACGGTGCGGAGTGGTTTTTCACGCCTGCCGATATATCCGAAGACGCGCTTTGGCAGTTTACTCATTGGGGCGACACGGTAATCTTTAATTGCCCAGAGCGTCCGCCATTTATGTTCGATTGGGGCACGATTGAAGACCCAGAAAGCGTTCCTGAGAACGGATATTTTATTCCTCTCCCAAAGTGGGGAATCATTTCAACTGAATGGGATTTGTCTACTGGCGGCGACCCCAGCTTTGATACTGAGGCTAGATGCGAGCGATTGGTAGCATACAAGTCTCAGCTTGTTGCTGTTGGCTTGACAATGAAAGAGCCAATTGACGCTGAGCTAGATCCCGAAGACATTCCAGAAGAGTCGCCTGTTTATGAAAAGACAGAGCGAAAGCAAAAGAGCAATGTTGTTTGGGTCAGTGATACCACATCAGATCCGACCTACAAGCTGCCCGAGGGGGAATCAGGCGGTGGCGCAGATTCAGGCGTTTCTGGCGCTGTTAGGGGTGGCCCACCATCCTGGGACTATATAAGCCCTGCGACACTAGCTGTTCAACAGGTAGTTGGCGCGGCAGATGGAAGATACATAGCAGCAGAGCCTTTGAATGACTCGATTATCATCTACACAGCAACAGCGGCGCATGCGCTTATTTTTACAGGCGGTCAGTATGTTGTTCAAACCCGCCGCTTATTTGAGCGCGGTATTGCTGGCCCTCGCTGTGTATGTCAGTTTGGCAACAACCATTTTGTTATTGATGGTGATCAGCTTTACGTCCATGACGGTTCTACAGCCTCTAGGGTTGGCGAGGACATGTTCGATGTTGAGTTTTTCAAAAGAGCTATAAATCTTAAAGCAGCCGTTGTTACTCACGATCCAGAGAATCGTGAAGTCTGGATCTATTACGACACAATTCACGGGCGCAAGGGCGCAATCTTTAGCTACTCAACTGGCACTTTTGGCTGGGTTGACGGCGAGGCAGATAGCAGGGCTATCACATACTCAACTCGCGGATATTTGCCTCAGACGGGCGCGCAGTGGGGCGACATGACCCAGCCTTGGAAAGATTATCAAGAGCCAGATGATTACCTTTTGTGGCCAGAAGAGTGGTCGCAAAGCACTGGTATTCCGAAGCAAGACGTTACTCCGGTCAATGTCGATGAAAACTATGCGGGGAACACTGACACCAACTGGGTTATCACTATTGGCGAAGATGACCTGATTGCCAGCCCGCCTTACAAGTGGGGCATGAAGTGGAAAACGAGCGGCCTTAACTTTGCTGACGGTGAGACAGTCCGACTTCAGACCCGGACGACTGCAATTCCCTATTCTTTTGGCCCTGAAGTGACAAAAACCTATCGCTATCGCTTGAAGATAAACGGCGAGCAGGTAACTGATCAGCAAGCCGTGAACGGGGAGAGCGTGTCAAAGATTTCAAGTCATGAGGTGCTGTGGAAGGAGTCATATAACCCCATCAACGGGCCTACTGAATTTGAGCTTGAGGTGGATTACGACGCGACCGCGTTTAACGATGGCGCCGGAAGTTTTGGTCGCTTTGGTTGGCAGTTCAGAGGCGCTGACGGATATCAGGCATCAACCATCAATTCTCTGTATGAGGGCCAAGAGCGTTGGCGCTGGATTGATCAATACACCTACACCAATAAGCCATACGTCTTAGCCAACACTTCTTTTGGCATTTATCAAAAAGAGGCTTATTTCTCTAGCGAGAGAGAAAGCTGGGTGGAGCGCAAAGCCATTGACCTTGATGACGCTGGCATCAATGGCTGGGTAATCAAGCATTTAAAGCAATACCACATGCAATTAGCTGGCGAAGGCAAGGTTGGCATTCGCACAGGCTGGGCTGAAAGCGCACTAGCTGATCCTAATTGGGAGAAGCCTACTTGGTTAGATGAAACTGGTGATGGTTCTTATCAAGCCGACATGCGCACATCTGGGCGCTATCTGAGTATGCGTTTTGAGTTTAAAGAAATGGGCTATTTTCGATGGGCAAATGGCTACATGGATATTGAGGTCAGTGGCAGACGATGAGCACTCATAGTCAAACAAGAGCGGACATCTCCTATGCGCCTGAGTTTGTTGGCTCTGACATGCGACAGATTGCTGAAAGAGAGTTTTTAAAAATTCAAGGTGTTGTTTCTGAGCTTGCAGATGCAATTGCGAAAGCGGAAATGCGCATTAAGGAATTGGAGGCAGTAAATGCAGCCCGTAGTTAATTACGATCATAAAACCATTCAAGTAAGAAGAGGCTCAACGTCAGAGTGGCGTCGATACGGCACTATCTGCATTCCTGCTGAAGGCGAGATTTGCGTTGAGTTTTTTCAATCTGCTAATGGGTCAAGAAACGGCAACTTAGGCATGAAGGTAGGCAATGGCTCTGACGCCTACAACTTGCTGCCGTACCTGATCACCAATCAGAACATGGATGATCGTATTTCAAACGATCAAATTACAAATTGGGATGAGGCTTATGGCTGGGGTGACCACGCGCTTGCGGGTTATCTCACTCAGGAGCTTGATCCCATTTTCACCAGTTCCCCCGCAGCCACCATTACCGTCCAAGACATTGCGAATTGGAATGAGGCGGCAGCCGATGACGGGGGAATGACTGATGAAGAGAGAGCGAAGTTAAACGAAGCACACGGCTGGGGTGATCATTCTCAGGAAGGCTATCTGACTGATGAGCTTGATCCTGTTTTTACCAGCTCGCCTGCAGCCACCATCAAAGAAGAGGACATTGATCGCTGGAATAACCCGCCCAATTCAGGGATCAGTGAAGTTTCATGGGCGGAAGTTAAAGACAAGCCAGATTCGATCAACACTTTAGGCACACAAAACTTTATTACTGGAGGCAGTTACTAATGACAACTATTATTTCAAAGCACGGTGTAGGAGTGCCAACCGACACAGATCTCGAAACCGGCGAAATCGGTATTGATATCCAAGGCCACGTTATCTACACAAAAGATGGCAATGGTCAGATTGTCAAGTTAGGCGATGGCGAAGCCCTCTCTAAAGTTGAGTGGGACACCATCCTTAACAAGCCCTCTCAGTTTCCACCAGAAGATCACACTCACGACCAGAGTCAGATTGATGGGCTTGAGCAAAATCTTATTGATATCAATCAGAACATCACCGATATCAATACCGAGATTAGTGCTATTGCAACGACTCTGGCTTTTGGTGGTTCATTTAGTGCGGCTACCGGCCTTATCGTAAAGAGCGCCAAAGAGGGCGTTGAACCTGGTCAGCCAATCCCTGACGCAAGCGCATTAGAAAACACGTTCCTTATCTGTATGCAGGCTGGTAGTACTCCAGTGGATATGCAGGAAGGTGATTGGCTTGTATCCAATGGCACTGCTTGGGTTCCGATCACTTATTCAAGTGGATCTGCTGGTTCAGTTGCTTGGGATAACGTCCAAGGCAAGCCTGACTTTGACTCGTTGTACGCAGAGATTGACCACGATCATGTGATCGGTGATGTCACTGGTCTACAGGCCGCCTTAGACGCAAAGCCTAACGCAGATCACACGCACATTATTGATGACGTTGATGGTTTACAAGCTGCGTTAGACGGCAAGGCGAGCTTGGCCCGTATTGCTGGCGGCTCTTATTAGGGCCAACGGTAGGGGGCGGCTCTGCCGCCCTATGCTTTTGTCAAGACAGGATTATTGAGATGACAACGATCATTAGCAAAAGCGGGATAGGTATTCCGGCATCCGACAAACTGGAGACTGCTGAGCTTGCTGT
>WLWF01003272.1_pt1 | contig 10779 bp, 20 predicted proteins | sample 6718331 | NCBI WGS metagenome assembly WLWF01 (sample SAMN12718692, study PRJNA515312) | sponge metagenome | isolation source: marine sponge | host: Mycale hentscheli | place: New Zealand: South Island, Marlborough, Capsize Point | collected 2003-05-01
CAGCAGGGCTCACGCAACTACGCACTTGCTTGATGAGGCTTTGCTTCTGTCTGTTGTGGAGGACGACGGTGAAGTTCTTTAGTTCGTTCATTTGCTCTGTGGCTGATGTATCTACCTTCGTTCAACGCAAATGATTTGTCGTCCCCCAAGCGAGGGATTCTGTTTCCCTATTCGGGGGAGTTCTGCATTTTTTCGTATAGCTCCTGGCCTCGCTCAAGCAGTTCAGTCACAAGCCGATCGGCAAACTCAAGCGTTTCAGGCATTTCCTTACCGCCATTAACACCACTACCCAGTGTGTAATTGGCAAACGCCGCAATCATAAACATGAAAGTGCGTTCATATTCTTGATTCAGCATCACCATCGAAAGCAGCGTCAACGCCGCTTCCTCATAATCTTTTGGAAAACGTTCCGTACACGCACGCCTGGTGTCGTGGATGTAGTCAAGAACCTTGGTTCTAACGACAGTCGCTAATTGGTTGTGACCCTTAAAGCGCTGCCTTCCATAGTCATTGACCGTGACTTTATCTTCATCACTCATCCCAACAGTCAGCCGATTGACCAGTGTGTACAAGGCTTTTCCAGATGTGGACTTGTTGAAGCTGGCTTTTAAATCCTTCTCCCATTCTTCACGTGTTTTGGTGTCGCCTTGAGTATCAACACCTGAAGCCATCGCATAAGCAAACAACCAGGCGTGCATCTCGGCTACGTCAATCGCATACATACCCCTACGTAGTTCTCCGAACAGAGCAAGCCCCAATGAGTTCTGCTTAATGGTGAGAGCGAACTCATCTTGGATTTTTAAAAGCTCCTCGTCTTTCGCTGCGTCTTCTCTGTTCTCGATATTCCACTGATACGTCAGCCATCGCTGGGGGAGGATCCCAAGTGAGCAGAGTGCGTTGTCTCGCCGTTCTTCCTTTGTGAATTCAGCGAGCTCTTCAATTGACATCTCCCCCTCTGCTGCAAGCGTTGTAAGAAGTTCTTGTGTTTTCTCGTTCATGACTTTTCTTTGACCTTAGAAGGTTTGCTCCATTTGTACCGTGATTCTTTTTATTCCTTTCTTCTTGATATTGGCGGCAATTTGTTCCATTAGTGCAGCGGCTTTGCGTGCTTCTTTATATTCGCGGGCAACTATCTCAGGCCAGTTGGGGTCGTCCTTGTACTGAATCACTAGTCGCTCCATTAGTGCAGCGGCTTTGCGTGCTTCCTGTAATACATCTTGCTTGTCTTGAGTTTTCGTTGTTAAGGAGGTCATTGCTATGTTGCTGATGAATGGTTGATACGACTGTTTACTTGGTGCGGTTCTGATATTTCTCGGCATCCAATTTCGCCCTTTCATTGGCAACGAACGCCCTGGCAGTACCGTTTTTGTCCCATTCGTGACTTTGAAGAATGTCACTGATGATGACGCAAGCCACGTTCATATATTCCATCATATTTCTCAATGTGATGACATCATTTAGATACTCACGACACCAGATCACTTCTGAGCTTTGGATTGTGTAGAAGCAGCTTCTTCTGGACTCTTCATTGAAGTCATAGCCCCAGCTGAAATTCCAGCTGTCATCTTCACATTGGCTGTACATGCAGAAAGGAGGAACCGCATTGGGATCGTTTACAAGGATCTTCCAGAACTCGACAACCACATGATTAAGTGAAGCCCCTACTCGGAAGGATTCGGACTTCATCCCTTCTTCAACCGAGAGAGTCTCGCCTTTGTTACTTACAGCAGCAACTTCTTCCCGGTTCATCTGATCAACTTGGGGAACGAGTGATGTCATTGGTTCGTTTGTTTCGGATGTACACATCATGCGCCGATGGTTTAGGAATCACATCACCTGAACGGGGGGTTTTTGTCCCTAGTTATTGCAGTGCTTTTGAGTATTGACTAGCCCGTTTGGGGAAGTAAGTCGTTAGGTATTACTACTGGCTTACCTTTGTTTGGCTTGTCGTTATCCAAAGCTTCATGTCTTTTCTGAAGCTCATCGGCGCGGCGTGCTCGCTCATTCATCTGCTTCTGCTTCGCTTGTTCGCATTTGGTCCAGCTCCTCAAATGCTTTCTCCAAGTCTTCTTCTGCTTTCTTGGGGGTAGCGACTGAAGGTAAGACGGTTCTCCTAAACACTTGCCCACCAACGGACAAAGTTGAGCCGTCTTCACTGACCGCCATTGGCTTATGAGCAAGCGGTTCGTAATGCTTAATCTCTTTCTTTTTGTTCTGCATTTAATTACTAGCAACATTCACTGATGCTAACTAATAATAATGCCGAGGTTTGGGGTACATCTTCGCGTGTGTACTGAAAGCACTTCAGAATTCTTGTGACGCATATACCCCAAATCAAATCCCTATACAGGTGTAAAACTCTTAAAAAATAATATGTGGCTATATACGATTGCTCGCTTGCGGCAAAAACCCTATAGGAGGGTAAAAGTGCTACAGAATTTCTGACACGTCTAATACCCTCTGTACCCGCCCGGTTGGTCGAACAAAAAAAATAAAGGCTTTATACACAAGCATCAGCAGTTGTAGCAACAGAAGTCAGCGAACTAAAGTCTTTTAATGATTATGCTTCTCACAAACAATCATTAGAAAATTCCGTATGCTTATTTGTTTCAGTCAATAGTTTCTGCTGTTGCAAAGCGAGAGTTAATTTCATCAGGCAACTTGAATTCATTTATGAACTCGTAGTTTAGATGTAGCCAAGACCTTATCTTCTCCTCCAGTGATGCTGATGTATCGAACCAATGTTCCTTGCTTGTCTTCTCACTCTTGGCCTTCATCCAGCCAAGGCTATTGTGATATAGATGAATACGATCTCGTACCTTATTATTCCGATTAATCTTCACAAGTGTTCCAACCTCTATCCAATTAATAGACATAACTACTATTACTTCTGTTACTTACACGTTACCTAGTTCCTTTTGTTCTCGTGTGATTGCGCCTTTTACCTACTGACGTTGTACACCTGTATCTCCACCGCTGCACTACACAACAGATATGTCTTCAGTTCAATGGTTGTGTTCGTGTGCAGCTCTGATAGCTGCTGCGTTCAGATGTTGATTAAGCACAGCGATACCTGAACCAACCACACCTAACCGAACAGCCAAACAGCCGACGCTCACTGGCGTTCGCTGTTTGCCGTTCGCTTCGCTCACTCTGTAACAGCCAACAGCCCTTGTCGCATCGCTTCGCTCGCTCGGTAAGCAAGCAGGACAAGCAGCACACTTGCCTCACTGTTGTTCGGTTTGTGTTTGCTTTCGTCTCCGCCAAAACATAGTGGTGAGGTGGACGAGTATCAGACGACTGAGAAATCTGATGTGTCTGCCTCGTCAATCTTTAGATACTCTGTCCACATCAGGCTTTCATCTACATCAGTACAAGTCAGAGGGATTAGTCGTGTCTGTGTGAACTCCGCATCATCGGTGCTCCCCTCATCTTGATATGAGAAACGCTCTGGATATTTACCCTCGTGCTCATTCGGTATCACGATGAACCAAGCGTGTTCATCATCCGACAGGTATATCTCCCCACCCATACGGAAATACTCGGTGTACTTACTCGGGTCATCGGCAAGGGCATCACCTTTGATAACTCTTGCCTGCTCTTCTGGTGTTAAGTCACCCCACTCCAGCCACTCGTGCCCATCTATCACCTTCGCCACTGTGCTTCAAACCCGTTGCTAATACAGGATAGTTGCTACTGCCCTTGCTGTCTTGCTTGACGGATGCCTCCCCCTTGCTGTACTAATGAGGGAGACCAACCGATAAAGACCGACGCAGGGATGCCGAGGTCCAGGTTGTGAAGTCGCAGGAATGGGTCGCACCGCCTGAGGCATACATCTGTAGGTGATAGCCCGTTTGCTTAACGGGATGACTGAACATCTAGCGAAGCAGGCAATACACCTCAAATGAATTATTCAAATGTCTATCCAGAGCTTTGGCGTACGTAGTCAGACCTTGTCTTTCGGCAGGTTCTCTTGTGCTTCTGCTGAACCAGTAATCATTCACAAAGTTATCCGCCGTCGTACTTCCGCTACTACTCCCGTAGCCAACCGAGTAGTACCTAGTGATGTGCGTAGGTACGTCGCACCTGCGTGGATGACTGTTGGTTGATATCTATTAACTAGGAAGCAGAAGCTATGAGTTCGTTAAACGCATCCGTAAAGAATGTGCTTGCGAACTCTGGCTCTACCTCACTCGTTGCTTTCTCATAAGCCAGCCTTGCTTGAAGCGCTGTAGGAAAACGACCAATGTATCTCCTATCAAGAATTCTGCTCTTTGCCGACCACTTGCCTTTGTCCCAGCCGAAGCCCCTGCTTAAACAGTTGATAGCCTGCTGTCTTGGTGTTGCTTCACGCAAGTTCTCAATTCTGTTATTACTTCGGTCTCTATCGCGATGGTCTAACGAGTTCGGCTCAATAGGTAACTCCCTGCCATTCATTATCCAGACAACATTATGAGTTCTATAGGTACATCCCCTGAGAAATATTTCAGTGTATCCGCCGCCTGCTTTCCTCTCTGCCCTCGCGCCGATCACTTGGCGGCCACGGTCAGTCTGTTTCTTCCAAAACAGATGACCCGTGCTGGGCTCGTACCTCAAATACTCATTCAATTCTTCGGCTGATGGATGGCTATTGTATGACCTCATTGTTATGTTTACATCTACTCTAATCCTAGCTATACCAAGGTTTTTGCGTGGATAACTTGTGAATACAAGCACGCCAAGAGACTTGCTAACTATCTCTTTATCCCACACAATCCCACTATTATGTGTTAGAATAAAGGGGTAGCAAAGGAATACCAACCCTCGCTATTTACCAAGGACTATAGAGTATTTAACTATGACTTTAACTGAAAAGCTTTACGACAAAGCGATGATTGATAGCTTACCAAGCGATGTAGAAACAGCACTAGTAATGATGGACGGAGACCCGGAAGTCTTGATGGATGCTTGTTTGTTTTATCTTCACCACCGTCCTAATCGTTGGGAAGAAATCGCAGAGCATCACCAACTCAAGGCACGCTTTGAAGCACTAGCCAACTGATACACAACGGGCAGGCAACTGCCCTCCTCTTATTACTCAATCGCTATACATTCAAATGATAACTACTGCCCCTATTACTTCTACTTCTTCTGCTACACACCTCGCCACACTCCAAGTCAAGACTGTTGAGTTTGACTTCCTTTGTGACGACGGCTCTATTGCTTCTGCTGAAGACCAACTAGACGCTCACGACACTGCTACCGCTGAGCCAATTGAGCTCTATCGCTACACGCAGATGGGTGACGCTATTGACCCAGATGTCCTTACTGATGTCCTTATTGACGAAGTCTCTGACCTAACTGACTGGCTCGTTACTAACCTCACCATTGATTGGGACAACAGTTCAATCGAAGTTCTTTCTAACTGATACGCACACTTATTTTTTAAAACACTATGACTACCCTCGCCCCACCACAAACGATTAACTACACGGTTACCTTCCACTGGACTGCGGAGGAATGGGCCGACAGCACAGATGAAGAAGGTAACTACAGGTATGACGACCAGCCCAATGCTGATAGCAAACCAGTAACCGTCTCCCTTCCAGATGGCTCCTCTCCTTGGGAGGTCTATGGGTTGGCTGATGCGCTTGCGGAACTACCCCCTACTGATGATGAAGTTTTCCAGTGGGATGCTGATGGTATGACGATTGCTTTTGGCGGTCGTTCCTTCTTCCTTTCCGGTTATCTGATTAGCCCCGATACTACTTGGGCTCAGTTCCGATGATTGACCTACGCATTGTTGATGCTCTTGCTCAAGGGCGTAATGAACTAGGGCTACTGCTTTACTCCGATGCCTCACCCGCTTGGCTTGCCCGTCGTGTTGAGGATGGGCGTGACGATGACGCACTTAAGCAAGCTTGGCTTACCAAAGTGTGTAGCTCTGGCTTGCCTAAAGAGTTCGCCCTTTGTTTCTTGAATGAGCGTCTTGCTCTTCAGTAGGCCGCGTACCCGCGGCTTTCTCTCCTAATAATCTTTAAAATAAAACGCAACTACTATGAACCTTACTTGTATCATTCCTAACGCTGTCTATCTTCCACATAGCGAGGCAACCCCCGACCTTCGGCTGTGCTCCGTACCTCTTAGTGTTCCACATAGCCCAGGCGTAAATAGTATCCACGACACAGGCACTCTGGGTCTTATGTCTGTCTCTACCTTGCTTGAATGCTTTGAACAAGGTGTTGCCGAAGCTGACGGTAAAACATACGACCAGTTTGATGAAGCGATGGTTGCCCCACATTCAACTGACCTTGTGATGTATCGCTGGTTAAAGCAAGCCGTTGCTTACAGCAGGGTTGGTCTTACCGATGCGGATGAAGATAACCCCACGCTTGAGGTTTTTGTCGTCACAGCCAACGGTCTTAACGACTGGGATTAACAACAGCCCCGCACCTTATCAGGTGCTTTTTTCCAGGGTGGGGTTGGAAAAGGTTAGGCGCAGGAGAAGTTCTCCTCCACGGAACCAACAACCCTAACAAACATATTCACTTACACATTATTACTTATGTCTCTCACTAAAAATACTGACGGCTCCTACACATTTAAACCAGACGACAACCGCACAGGCTACGAAGGTGTCGCTCTCGGTGGCTGTCTCCCTCTTGATTTAACTGGCGACGGCACCAGCCTCGGCTTAATGGGTGGCTTGGAGTATTCAACTGGCGGTGTCTTATCGCTTGGTCTTTACTCCGCACTCCATAAGTTCCTCACGCTTGAAGTCGCACGCAAGGCAGGGCTTTGCGACCGTGCTTTCCAACTCAAGGAAACTCGGGATGCGGCTTGGGAAAACTGCCGAGACAAAAGCGTTTATGTAATCATCATCGGCCTGCTCGCAGCAATCTTCCCAGGACTAGGCGGAATACTCGCTGTAGCTGGATTGATAGGCGGTGGCGTAATGAGTTGGCGCCTTGGCTCTGCTTTCTTCAGCTCCCTTGATAAGGAGCAAATCCTTGAACTCAACAAGCAAGCAACCGCTGCTGGTCTGAATGTTCCAGGTCTTGATGACGCTGCTGAAAAAGCAAGCACCTCTGCTGGATACGACGAAGCAGACCCCTTGCCTCAAGGTGCTTGACCTCACTAGGGCTACTGCTTGTGGCCCTCTGTTCTTTATCTATTCCTCTTATGAAATCCACTCTCATCACAGGTGCCGCCATCGTTGCCGCACTTGTCGTTGTCCTCTCCACTCGTGTCGTTATTCCAGCGTTCATCCTTGTCTTCCGTTTCATAGAAGCAAGCTTTGCTCCCGAAGAGCCAGCCATAGCAAAGGCTCTGCCCGTTTCGGTTGAGCCCATCATCGATGTCTCTATTCCAACCGAACGAAGACAGGCGAACGAAGACACATCAGCTCCACGTAAGGCACGCCGTCGCAAGCCTTCAGCCAAAACCCTTGCTGCTATTGAGGCTATTGCTTAGTGCGTATCTCTCCGCCAGAGCTGGTGCCCTTCAGTCGCCAGCGTTATCTATCTGACCTCGTCTATCGCACCGAGTGTGATGCCGAGAACGTAGCTGAAAGATACGAACGATTGAAACTTCTGTTCGCTAACTGATAATAATAACTTATCATTCCCCCCCCCTTGCTTGTGAATAGCAGGGGCATTACTCAGCAACTATATTCAAATGATTACGCAAACAATACCAACATCTGCCCCACATATTTCACAGCTCTTTCCTAGCTTCGAAAGGATTACCGCTGACGTAGAAGCAATTTCAAGCGAGCACAACATAAGCCAAACACTGCTGTTTGTGATGCTCAAAGACTATTGCGACAGACGCTTGTCTTGTCCGATTGATTAAACATCAGGCGGTCTATCGACCGCTTTCTTCATTCGTGTAATTCATATTCACTCTCAAATGATTTACTCACCAGGCGTACGTGTTCTTCACGGCGGACAACTCGTGATGACCCAAGGAATTAACGATTGGATTGCCACGGGGCTTGCTCCTTATGAACACGAACCAAACCCTCTGACCCTTGGTCTTGAGTGGCGTCGGCATCACATCGCTGTTGCTGTGTCCTGTCACTTGAACTGCGATCAGTTGGATACGTGTGACGAAGACCATCTGCTCAACACCCACACCTACAACCATCCAGGTGAAGGGGGTCGCATCGTCTCCGTCGTTGATCGGAACAACTGCCCACCTCTCTATGTCATTACCGATGACTGGGGCGGTGAGAACGCAGTCACCACAGTGCTTTTCAAAAGCGAGTACTGATGCAGAGAGCAGCACTCGTGGCTGCGTTGGGACTGAGCCTCGGCTTGGTCCTTCCTGCATTCACCAAGCATCAGTCGCACTGCTATGTCAGTAAGAACAGCACGAACGTTTGCTACGTAAGGGTTGGTCATCAGACATACGCAGCTGCTGTCACTGATGGCACTAGCCCCAATCCCACCGTCATTCACTTCACGTGTGGTCAAGCGTGGTCAGGCATAGGCAGTACAAGCAGGTCTGATATGGCACTGATTGTTGCTGCTATCTGCCACGACAACAGTCCTTCTACTCATGAATCATTAGCCGCATAACAGCGGCTTTTTTCTTTGGTGTTCTTACTTCCAAAGATCCCCCGTTTTGGGGATGCGTATAGGCAAATGATCAATCATTCTCTATTCATCGCAATCAAGCTATGTCTAAAGCACAACTAAAAAATGCACGTGTCGCTTTCGGTAGAGCATTCCATGCTTGGCGAAGGATGAATAATCTTTCGCAAGGAGACATCCAAGAAGCTAGTAGTGCCATAGGTTTCAAAGTTTCCAACTCTCAAATCTCTAATGCTGAGAATGGAATACTCGAACCCAAGCCCAAGTTCTTTGTACATCTTGGTGCATTCAATCAGCTACTGGATAGCACTGATCTAACTCCCGTTCGTAACTATAACTTGCGACGTAAGCTGGAGACCTGTGTGTACTTCCCATCTCCAACAGATGAGGACACTCCAGCAAATGCATCGGAGTTATTCAACTACTTCATTGGAGGTGCACCCTTGCCCATTGATGTGGACCCTATTGATACATCTAACTCTGATGATGAAGCTGATGACGATGGCTTGATTGACAGACTTAAGAACCTCACGTCTGCCGAGAAGCTTGTGATAAAGAAGCTCCTTCAATAGATAAACATCTGCCCCATATCTGGGGCTTTTTTCTTTGGTGTTCTCTTTATGGGAACGTCCTTTGTCAGATAGTTCAATGACTTTATCCATCGTTCCTGTTGATGCCGCTGGTATCGACAACATCGCTGAAGGTCTCAGTGGTTTCGTTGATGAAACTCAAGAGCTGCAGCAATCGATGATGACAACCTTGTTCATCTCAGGTGCCAGCGAAGCCAGCAATGGACGCTGTGCATACCTGCTGCTGGATGACGGTGCTCGTATGTGGGTACCTAACTCTCTGCGTTGCTGGTTGGTGGACATCTCCATCAAGACCCAGCAATACGAAAGCTTTGATCCAGTTGAAAAGCTGCTGATCCGTGTGACTGCTTCAGATGGCACGACCTACGTGTATCGCTGTGGCTTTGACAGTTGGACAGCAACAAGCTTCCTCACTCAGTTCCAACACATGACACGCAAACAACTTGCGGATCAGGTGACCATCACCCTTCGAGGTAAGGGGCGTGCGACTTTTGTTGACGCCTCCTACTGCGAAGACGGTGCGTTCCATCGAGTGCAGCTTCCTGAGTCTGCATTCACTGGGGAGAAGCTTGGCTATGACGACAAGCTCGACATCATCAGCTACATCAACGGCACCTCTCAAGACAACGAGCAATCACCATTGGTGGAAGCTCAAGTCTCAGTAGAGGATGAGCCATTCGAAGTTCCTGTTGAAGAGCTTGATGAGCTCCTCGACGACATCAGGAAACCTCGGCGTGCTCGTCGTAAGACTTCTGTTCAGCAGCCCCAAGAGGCAGTGATAGCTGACTGACATTTGAATCACCTGAAGGGGAGGCTATTGCCTCCCTCTTTTTTTGTTCTTGCTGTAGCCACGTACGGATATCGTCCTTCGCTTGCTGCTGCATCAACTGTTCCCTTGCAATCTGCTCGGGCGTGTACGGCACGTGTGCTCCCTCACTGTCTGTGTAGTTCACATCCATTGAACGACCAGTCATGACTGCTTGGTAGTGCATGGAGTACGTGATGATCTGGTCAACAAGATCAACAAGTTCATTGCCAAGCGTGGCGCAATCATCTGCCAACTTCATTCCGTATTGCGTGTCTTCATTCATTACCTGCATCTCTTGCCTGGACTGTGCCTCTGCTGACTGAGCAAACATCCCAGCCAACGCTCGCAGCATTCCAATCAATGGCTCACGCCTTGAGCATCCACGAACGTGGTCATTGATGATGTGATTGTCATCAATCCAATCGATGAAATGAAGGCTCTCACGTTTGACATCCTCAAAGAACTCATCTGTGCGTAAGGCATAAACCATCTGCATCTTTGCGTCTGGTTCCAATGCCTTTACCTCACGCATTACTTCTTCTTGTGTTTCGCATTTATCAGCAAGAGCTTGCATCTGCTCTTGAACATCTTCGTACTTCATATCAATACCGAATGATATCTCCGTTGCTATTAACCGTGACGTTCTGTCCATCAGTCACGACCCTGTACTCAGGATTACCCATCGCCATTGCATTGACATCTACATCAAACGCATCAGCACGAGGCGGTGCGTAATACATATTCTGCTGTTGCTGATAGGCATTAGCTGACTGCTGTTGAAGCAGTGCCTTGTTATATGCGTCTT
>WLWF01003273.1_pt1 | contig 10778 bp, 4 predicted proteins | sample 6718331 | NCBI WGS metagenome assembly WLWF01 (sample SAMN12718692, study PRJNA515312) | sponge metagenome | isolation source: marine sponge | host: Mycale hentscheli | place: New Zealand: South Island, Marlborough, Capsize Point | collected 2003-05-01
TACACAAGCAAGGTTTAAAGCACAGGCTCAAAATCAATTTGCTCAGTCAAGATTTCAAGCTGCTAATGCAATGGATCAATTTAATATTGGTGCTCAAAATCAATTTAGCATGGCAGACACACAATCTCAAAACCAGTATAATTTAGCTGAGTTTAGCGCTGGAAATCAAATGAATCAATACAATACAAGCGCTAGTAATGAAGCATTGAAATTTGGCGCTCAATCAGGTTTTGAAGCTGATAGATTATCAAGAGCGGGCGACATGGATACTCAAGGTAGAGAATACCAACAGCAATCTGATATAACACAAATAAGAGGAGGACAATCTGTGAATGCAGATGCTTTAGTACAGGGACAACAAGAGGCAATAAGAGGATCATTAACAGCAGGTATAAGCGCCGCCGGCAAAGCTGTTGGTGATGGTGTGTATTATAAAAAAGACTAATTAATATGGCAATTTCATGGGATTTTACAGCTGCTGCAAAAGCGCAAGCGGCTGGTAGAGCTGCTGCGGCTAAAGAAACAGCTAATGCAATAAATTCAGTATCTTCAAGCATGCGACTTCAAGAGACAAGAAGAAGAAATCAACAACTTGAAAAAGAAAGACAAGATAGAGCTGCACAAGCTCAACAGCTTGTTGTTGATAAGTTTAATAGAGAAACTGAAAACACTTTCAAAATACCAGCAGGAGCAGATGGTAAAGATTATAGCAATGTTAATCAAATATTTGACTACTCAGCTAATCAACTTGTAAAAACATATACTAGTATTTACAATAATAAAGACATGGATAGTGATAAGAGAGCTATGGCTTTAAAAAAGTTGACAAATCAAATACCTTTATTAAAAAACGCTCAAGCAACATTAAATACTAATATAGCTTCTTTTGCAGAAGGTGCTTTAACTGGTAATATATCTAAAGCAATGGAACCTCAGTGGCAAGAAATGTATGAGGAACTGGCTGATGGTAAATTTGGTGGAGGCATTGATTATGTAGATGGAGAAACTAGATTAATAGGCAAAACAAGTAGTGGTTATGATATTAATTTACCATTAAGAGATTTTCAAAAAAATTTACCAGGAATTGAAGAAAGCGCTGGTAATATTACAGATATTTTAGATGTAACTAGAAATACGTATAAAACAAAATACAAAGCATATTTAGATAATCCTTTAAAAAATCCTTTACCAGTTTTTGATTTGAAACAAGAAACAAATGATATATCTAAATCAATAGGAGAGTTAGGAGAAAATGGATATAAAAGGTATGGTATGGATGTTTTAAAATATACTGAAGAAGAATTAGATGAAAAAATTCATAAGTATATGACAGGAGAAGTGTCTAGACCTTCTATGCCTGGAAAAACATTAGGTTCTTTAACAAAAGAACAACAAATAAGATTTGGAAATGACAATGCTAAGATGACAGAAGCTGAAGCAATGTTATATGCTACTGACGATTTAGCTGCAGAAATGGCACAAATACAAAAAACTTATTTAGATCAAACTCGTTTTTTAAAACCATATAATCCTCAACCAGGACCTACATTAGTTGATAAAACTTATGCTTCAATAATTGAAGAAGGTACTCAAGGAATGACTATTGATCAAAATAATATAATGTCAAGTGATAATCTTCTTGGTGCAACTGCTCAAGATTTCAATGTAGCTAAAGGAACTGGATTTGACAATACAGCTACAAATTTACAAGAAGGATTTAATGAAGATGGAGATTATATAGTTAGTTTTGATCAAATAGCAAAATACGAAGGTGAACCTGCTTTAACAACTACTTATAATCTATCTACAGAAGCTGGAGCTAAAGATTTTTTACTCGCAAGGTTTGAAAATGAACAAGGCAGAAGAGCTTCAAATGCTAAAGATACAAAAGAATCTAAAGAAGATGCTATAAGGTTAGCTCCAATTTATGCTAAAAGTTTTCGTGATTATAACAAAGCGCTTAAAAGGCAACAAGCAGAAAGGATAAAGTTTGAAGAAGAACAAGAAAAAATTAATCAAATAACAATGAGTTTAGATCCTGATTTTGAATCTAGACCAGGATATTCTAGAAAACAATTTAAAGCAAGTCGTCCAGAAATATTCGAAGGTATAACTATAGAATAAATTTTAAATAACATTTATGCTTACAGAAGAACAAAAACAAGAACTTAGAGAAATGGTTTCATCGATGAAAGCTCAAGGTGTGTCTGATCAAGAGATACAAGCTTCAGTTGATGCTAAAAGATCTGAGATGCTTGCTTCTAGTACCAATAACATTGAGACTCAAGCAGCACCACCTAATGTAAATGAATTTGGTGTTTCATTAGATAAGTTTAAAGTAAATGATGAAGAATTTGAAGACGTAATAGAATCATTTAAAATATACGATAAATCTCCTAAAGGATATTCTCCTAGTTATGCTGGAGCTCCTTCTCCTGCGCCAATTCCAGAGAGCAGGATGGAAGCTTATAAAGCTTGGAAAGCAGGTAAAGAAACGAAAGAAGTTAGAGATCTTTTACCTGAAGCTGAAAAATCTACAGGTGTTAACGTAGATCCTAAAACAGGCGAAAGAATAAGCATGTATGAAGGTGTTATAGGTGGTTTAGCAAACATGACTAATTTTGCTTCTAGAAATGCAATTACTTTTAAAGAAACAGCTAAAAGATTAGTAAATGAAGCTATTGGACCTGAGTGGGCTGATGTTATATATGAAGTTGCTTCTAATAATATTTTTGACAGTAGAAGTAATATGGGTGATGAAGTTTCTAACTTAAAAAAAACATCATCAAAAGCGTTATCAGCAATAAGAAATGATTATTCTTTTATAGATCCTGAAACAAATAAAAAGGTTAAAAGAAAAGAAAACGAAGATAGATGGCAAGAATTAAACAAGGCTTATGAAGATGCTGAATTTTATAAAGATAGAAAAGGAAAATTAACATCTCAAACATATACTGAAGAACAAAGTGATTTATTAAAAAATGGACCTCAATATGAAGATGTAAAAAAGATTTACAATGAAAGTAATGAAGAGGTAGGAGGTGATTCTAGAAAAGGAGGAAAAGAATATATACAAGCTTTAGAAGCTATAGATAATGTAACAAATTACACTGGACCTGGTATTGAAGAAGCTATTAAGAACAGAAGTTTTACGCAATTAATGCCAGCTTTAGCTTCAGCTTTTTCAACTGTTTCTACTAGCGTATTACCAACAATAGCCGCAACTACAGCTGTTGCTCTTGCAACAAAAAATCCTGTATTAGCTGGTAGAGTTGGTACAGCTATGATTGGAGCTCAAATTGGACCACAATTGTGGACTGGTTTTAATGAACAAAAGGCTGAAAGACTTTATCCTGAATTATCTAAAGCTGAAGCTTTTGATAAACTTACTAAAGAAGGAAGACTTGAATTTGCTGTACCAGCTGCATTGACTTTACCTAGTATTGCTTTAGAAAGGTTTGGTATAAAAGCTATAACAAAAGTTATTAATCAAGGGTCTTATGGAGCTAAAGGTTTTGTAGTTTCTCAATGGGGTGCTTTAACAGAAACGGGAACAGAGTTGGCTCAACTTCCTATTGAACTTTTAAATACAGGTTTAGGTAAAGGATTGAAAGATGAAGAATTAGCTGAGTATGTTTGGGAAGGCGTAAAAGAACAAGGTGTTGAAACAGCTTTACAAACATATGCTGGTACGTTGTTGTTTGGCGCTTCTGGTAAAGGTATAAAAACAGCTTACAAGGCCATGAGAGATCAAGTTACACCTGAACATCTTAGAAATACAGCAGCTAATTCTATTTTTACCATAGGTGTTTTAGAACAAAGCCAAGCCTTAGAAACTAATCCTAAAGCTAAAGAAGGTATAAAAAAAGCAATAAGACTTGAAAAAGCTAAGTTAAGAGCTTTAGTAAAAGAAGGAAACGATTTAGGAAGTAGACTTACACCAGAACAATTAAAAAGAGCTGCAACTGCTGAAGAAACAATACAGAGTTCTGAAAAAAGTATTAAAGAATTAAATGAAGATTTTAAAGCTGGTAACATAAATAAAGATAGTTATCTTCAATCAAAAGCTGGATTTCAAGGTACTTTAACTAATGCTAGACAAGTTATAAATAGAATAGTTGAAAAAGTAAGAGTAGATAAACAACCTGTTGTAAGAAATAAAAACGGAACTTTAACTACAAAATATGAAAATGCTTTACAATCTATACGTAAATTTACAGAAACTAGATCTAGTAATGAAATAGCTTTAGATGAATATAAATTAAAAAATAATTTATTAAAAGAACAAAAAGCTAATAATGAAATATCTACAGAACAATTTAACATTGAAGTAAAACAAAATATAGAGAAATATAAAAAAGCAAGAGATACATCAAAACAATCTACAGAAAAAGTAGTTAAAGGCGTAAAAGAAAGTAGTGTTCAGTCTTCAAAAGAACTACAAAAAGCTTTTGATGAAAGTTTAGATTCTGGAGATATAACAATAGAAATTGATGAAAAAGGTAAAAAAAGAAATGTTTTTAACAACAAAGCCTTAAATAAAATACTTAAAACTCAAGGAGGATTCTTAAAGAGCTTATCTAATAAAGTTTTTGGTGCTATACCAGAAAGTTTACGTATAGGAACTAAACCAGAATATGAATCAAATCTTAACGCAGAACTTCTTAAATTACTAAGAACATATGATCCTAGTAAAAAAGTACCATTAGGCGCGTATCTTCAAGTAGAATTACCTAAAAGAGCTATAAGTAAATCTGCTTTTGAAAATATATCAAGTCAAACATTCACTAAAGATATAGAAAGTCAAGAGGTTCAAGGTATGATTGCTGAAGAAGAGTCTGACATGGATGCTGTTGTTAAAAACATAAATACGGCACAAGAGTTAGGCATTAGCGATAAGTTAATGAACACAATAAGTAATGTTGCTAAACAAGCTTTAATAACTGCTAAAGAAAAAGTTGATAATTTAAAGTTTAAAACAGATATAGCTAAAACATTTCAAGATGCTTTATATTCAGATTTAAAAACACAATTAGGCCTTAAAAATACTAAAACAAACAAAGGATTAACTAATGCTATAGAAGCAAACCCTGATGCTTTTTACGATGCAATGTCTGTTGAATCAATGCGTAAGGCTAGAGCAAAAGGTGGTGTAAATCCATTTGAGCAAGCTGGATTTTTAAAGAAAGATGACAATGGTATTTTACAAAAAGTTACACTTGATAAATTAACTGTAAAGAAATTTTTAGGATATATAACAGATCCAAGTATAGCTAAAAATACTAGGTCAGATAGACAAATGCGTTTAGTCGAAGCATTAGCTGTTTCTATGGGCGCACGTGAAGCTATTAATCTATTAGAAAATGATACTGAGTTTAGACAGAGGTTTGCTGAGCAACAACAACAAGAACAACAAACTGAAGAGTTTAAAAAAGCTGCTGATAAAATACAGACTAAAAGCTTTTTTACTAAATTAATAGAAAAAATAAGCATTTTAAGAGATGCTAATTCTGTTGCTAAATTATTAAATATATCTGAATCAGGAACTGTTACAGATAAAAATAGAACAAAAGTAATTGATAATTTAATTAAATTAGCTGAAAACGGATATTTATCTCCTAATGCTATTTTAGCTTGGAATCTTGCTTCTGTAGGTAGAAGATATAAAAGTTTAGATAAAAATGGTACTAGAGAATATTATTTAAAAGATGGAATCATATCTAAGCCTATATCTAAAGAAAATAGAGCTAAATTTGAAAAAGAAAATGAAAACTTAATACTTCCAAAACCTGGTGGTGTTTTTTATGCTAAAACTGATCCAAAATTTATACAGTTAGAACTAGCTGCTAAAGAAAATTTTAAAGGAAAAGAAATACCTAAAGCTACAAAAATATCTTTAGGTACAATAAAAAACATTGGTAAAAGAGGAGAAATAACTAAAGCTTGGAAATTAGAAAAAGCAAAACAAGAAGCTCAAAATATGGAAGCTTTAGAAGGTGCTATAAAACAATTGCAAAAGGCTTTAGCTGAAGGAGTTTCTATAAACGATATATCTCCTTTAATATATGCTGGATATTCTACCACTTCTGGTATAATAAAAATAGCAGCTCCTTTTAAATATGTATCAAAAGTTTTTTCTTATCCGCTTAAAAACTCTGGAGCAAAGTCTCAGCAGTACATGGGTCGAAAATACAGAGAAGAGCATAATCCGCCAGCTTCTGTAGTTGGAGCAACTATATTAGCGGCTTTACAAAATGGAGAAGTTGATGGAACTATATTAGCTATAAAAAATAACTATTATCAAACTCAATTATCTAAAAGCGATGATGCTAAAATAGACGCAGCTAAATTAGATGCTACTTTACCTGAGGAAAGTAGTTTATTTGATAATCCAATAGTTAGATTAGCTAAATCAGGTATTGATTTAAATTCAATAATAAATCCTTTAACTGGAAAAACTATAGCTGAAGAGAATAATGTTGAAAGCGCTAGTACTCCTGATGCTGTTGCAGCCTCAAACGCAGCTGCTATAGCTAATAACTCTGATCAAGTAGAAAACTTAATTGATAGAGCTATAGCCAAGTTAACAGAACTTACTGGAACAGAGGGTACGTTACAAACAAACTTAGGTGCTGTGCCTGTTAATATACTTATTGGAGGTTTAAGAGCAACTAAATTAGCTTATCAAGGTGGTAAAGCTTTAGCAGATGCAATAGCTGATGGTTATAGTAAAGTTAAAGATTATATGTCTTCTCAAGAATGGTCTGACTTTGTATCTAATTCATCTCAAGAAGTTCGTAATGAAAACAATCCTGCACAAGTTAAGTTAATGATTATGAACGAAGCTGGTGTAGCAAAACTACAAGAGCAAGTTCGTCAAGGTAATTATGGTTTATTAAAAAAATTTGGCGTAGATATTGATGGATTAACTACTGATGAAATTATTGAAAAAATAGATATTCTTAGAAAAGCTAAAGTTGTAGGTTCTAACACAAAAGCTCCTAAGAAAAAAGCTAGAGTGTTTGATTTTGATGATACATTAGCTAAGACTAATTCTAAGGTACTCTACACGCTCCCAGATGGAACCGAAGGTAGTTTAGATGCTACACAATTCGCTGAACAATATAATGAGTTACAGGAAGCGGGAGCAACTTTTGATTATTCAGAATTTAACCAAGTAAAAGATGGTAGTAAAGGGCCTCTGGCTACACTTGCTAAGCGTTTTACTGAGGCTAAAGGTGATAGAGATGTTTTTGTTTTAACAGCTAGACCTGCTGAAGCAGCTGCGGCAATACAAGAGTTTTTACGAGCTACTCTGGGTATAAGCATACCACTACAAAATATAAGTGGACTTGCTAATGGTAAGCCTGGCGCTAAAGCTATGTGGGTTGCTGAAAAAGTATCTGAAGGCTACAACGATGTATTCTTTGCTGATGACTCTAAAGCTAACGTTGACGCTGTGGCTAGAATGTTAGATAACCTAGGTGTAACTAAAAGAGTACAACAGGCTAAAGAAAGTGGTCAAAGAAATCTTGAAGATGAAATGGATTCACTTATAAGAGGTAAGAAAAGATCTAAAATAGGTAAGTTTCTAAGTAGGTTTAATATATACATACCTCCAGGAGCTGATGACTTTGCAGGATTACTTAAATATTTTCAAGCTAAAGGTAAATTAGGTGAAGAGCAAATGAAATGGTTTGAAGAAAACTTATTAACACCTTTTGCTCAAGGTATAAGCGCATACACTACAGCTAAAGTAACACTAGCTAATGATTTTAAAGCTCTGAACAAAAGATTTAAAAACACTAGAACACTTGGTATACCTACTAAGTTTAGAAGAATGCTCAGTGAAAATGTTTTAGGTGGTATATACACTAACGAACAAGCTGTTCGTGCTTATCTTTATGATAAAGCTGGTCAAGACTTAGGTCTTAATAAAGCTGATACTCAAGATTTAATTGCTTTAGTTGAAGGTAATGCTGAGTTAAAAGCTTATGCAGAAGAATTATCTAAAATAACTAAGCTAGATGCTGGTTATCCACCTATAACAGAACAGTGGTTAGGTGGTAGTATTTCTACTGATATGGCTGTTGTTTCTAACAGAGCTCAAAGAGCAGAGTTTTTGCAAGAATTTACTAATAATAAAAATCAAATATTCTCTGATCAAAACATGAAGCTTATTAAGCAAATATACGGTAATGATTACACTGATGCGCTTAGTAATATTCTTGAACGAATGGAAACAGGTCAAAACCGTAAGAAAGGTAAAGATAAAGAATTTAATTCAGCAATGAATTGGATCAATCAATCTGTTGGCGCTGTTATGGCTATTAACATGAGATCTGCTATACTACAGCAAATGTCTATCGTTAACTATATGAACTGGAGTTTTAATAATCCTATTAAAATGGGTATTGCTATGGCTAATGTACCTCAGTTTATGAAAGATTATATTAGAATAATAAACTCTGATTTTTTAAAAGAAAGAAGAGGAGGTATGGCTATTGAAGTTAACTTAGCTGATATTGCAGATTCTAATCCAGGTAATCTATTTTTAAGATTAAATAAAAAAGTTCTTGAATTAGGATTTAAACCCACGCAATGGGGTGATAGTAATGCTATTGCGTTTGGTGGTGCTACCTGGTATCGTAATAGGTATAATCAATTAATTAAAGAAGGCATGTCTGAATCAGATGCAGATGCTCAAGCTATGCTAGAGTTTCAAGAAGTTTCTGAAACAGCTCAGCAGTCATCAAGAGTAGATAAAGTATCTAGACAACAAGCATCAGATATAGGTAGACTTATATTAGCTTTTGCTAACACACCATTACAGTATGCTCGTGAAACTAGAAAAGCCACATCAGACTTAGTTAATCGTAGAGGTGATTGGAAAACAAATATTTCTAAAATACTTTACTATGGCGTTGCTCAAAATGTTATATTTACAGCACTGCAACAAGGTTTATTTTCTTTAATATTAAGTGATGCTGATGATGAAGAATACAAAGAAACAGATAAAAAATTAATGTATTCTTTAAATAGTGTTGCTGATGGTATATTAAGAGGTATGGGATATGCAGGTGCAGTAGTTGCTGCTCTTAAAAATCTTAGTATGGAATATTATGATCAAAGACAAAAAAGAGAAAAAGGACAAAGAGTTTATGATGGAACTTTAAAGCTTGTTCAACAAGGTTTATCTATATCTCCACCTATTAGTAAGAAAATAAGTGACATAGTTGAAGGTCAAAAGTTTGAAACATGGAAACAATATAAAAATGATCCGTTTTACCAAGGCTTTGCTTATGCTAATTATTTTTCAGGTTTAACTAACTTACCTGCTGATCGTGTGTTTAAGAAAATAGAAAACTTAAAAGCAGCATCACAGGATAGTACTGAAGCTTGGCAGTCTGTAGCTTTAGCTTTAGGATGGTCACCATATAATGTTGGAGTAGATATTGAATATAATACGTCTTCAAAAGAATATGTTCCAAAAAGATCTAGTAGAAAAAGATCTGTAAGGAAAAGACCTAAGAGATCGCCAGTGCCAGATAAGCTACCTGAAGGTGTATTAGGTAGAGCTAATAAAGACGGAACTATGGATATAAAACCTGGTTTAAGTGCTAAAAAAAGAAAAGAAGTAGTTGCTCACGAGCAAGTACATCTTGATCAATTTAAATCAGGAAAATTAGATTATACAGATTCTGATATAACATGGAAAGGCCAAAAAATTCCACGAACGGCTGATTCAAAAATACTTTACAATGGTAAATTATATATAGAAGGAGCTAAACAACTTCCGTGGGAACAAGAGGCTAATAAATTAAGTAAACAAAAATTATCATAACATGGGACCAATTTATAAATACGGTTTAGAAAACAATAAACAAAGTAAAAAAAATTCTACTTTTACTTTTAAAATGGATGACATGGAAAGTGAAAGCAATAATACAATTCCAGAATCTACTATGGGTGAAAATATTATTGATGAAGCAGCATCAGAAGCAAAAGCAGTTAAATCTGTTAGAGAAGGAAAGCTTGAAAGAAAAGAAAATTTTAAAGAAGCTAAAAAAGAAGTTAAAAATAAAAGAGATGATAGCTTATCTGAATTAAATAAATATCAAAAAAATACGGCAGAAGGCATAAGTCGTATAAAAAAAGCTAGATCTACTAAAAGACGTGAAATGCAAGATGTTCGTGATAAAGAAAGAGGAGCAAGAAATGCAGATAGAAGAAACAGAGGCATTGAAAGGATGGCTAATAGGAATAACATGAGCACTGAAGATGCTGCTAAAGCCTACGATACTAGAATGTCAACGTATCAAGCTTATAATGTTAATAGCAATAATAAAAAAGCTGTTAAAGCTTTAGAAAGCACTGAAACAACTTCAAGTTTTGGCGAAAACGTTGCTAAGGATATAGGTGAAGTAAGTGCAGGAACTGCTGGTGCTATAGAATTAACAAAGAATAAATAAAAAAAAGGGGAGCAAACCATTACGGCAAGCTCCCCTTTAATTGTTTCTAATATTAACCTAATATTAATCCGATTATAATACCAGCTATAGGTCCTAATACTGCCCATAGTTCTAATATTCTAATCTTCTTTAACTCTGCATTTGTAAAAACATTATCAGACGTATCTAATATAACATCTCCAGCTTTTTGTTTAAGCTCTTCTGTTTTCTGTTTTAACTCTTCTTCTAATTGTTTAATTTGTTTTTTTGCATCCGCAAAAGTAAATTTACTAGCCATTGTTTTAGTTTTAATTATTAATTATCCAT
>WLWF01003275.1_pt1 | contig 10771 bp, 16 predicted proteins | sample 6718331 | NCBI WGS metagenome assembly WLWF01 (sample SAMN12718692, study PRJNA515312) | sponge metagenome | isolation source: marine sponge | host: Mycale hentscheli | place: New Zealand: South Island, Marlborough, Capsize Point | collected 2003-05-01
TACTGGTCTATCTTTAGTGGGTACAACTTTTTCTTTAGCCAATACAGCGGTTACAGCTGGTACATATGGTTCTGCAGATAATGTTCCTTCAATAGAAATAGACGCGCAAGGCAGAATAACAGCCGCTGCAAGTGTAGCTATAAGTAGTGGCTCTGAAAGGTTGATTAGATCAGTTACTCATGCAACTACTAGAACAGATCCTGCATCACCTTCGGAATTTGAATTACCCCACTTAGCTTCAACAGTTACAGCCTTTAAACAAATTAAATTTGAACCTGCTACATCAGCTCCAACGACACCTACTTATAATGTAGCTACATCTTTTGCGCGACCAGCAAATGCTGTTGGAGAGCTTTCCAACTACGTTAAGGTAGTTGTTAAATTAAGCGTGTTAACCGGTAATTCAACATCTGCTTCGGATGAGAAAATTATGATTGGGCTACATAATAATAAAAACGATATTCAAGGTGTTAACTTATCTTACAACTGGCAAGCAACTGGTGATTTAGATCAAGATGATGTTTCTTCAGGAGATCAATTGACGCAGATTCAATTCACTACTTACATAGCCGTAAGCGACTTGCTTTTAGAGAATGGGGAAAATGCAGTTGCTGGAGAAACTGTTTATTTATATTTAAAAGGAATATTTGATTCAAGTTCTCCAACTGCTGAACCTAGTATAATAATTGGTAGACAATGGAACACAAATCCAACAACCACTGCATCACTTAATAGAGCAGCAGGTCCAATAACTATAGATGTATATGAAATTCAAGCAGCTAACTATTCAGCTAACCCAGAATTTATAGATCCTTGATTCTAAATAACCGAACTATCATGTGATAGTATAAATAACCAACGTTAAACATAAAACCAAAACAAATGACGTTTTTATACACCAGTAGAGACTTTACATCTACTACACGACCAGATCAAAGAATGATCAACCTTTGGAAACATATAACCACAAAGAGCAATTGGAGAATTGTTCAGTTGCCAAATGGATTTTTACAAACAGAATATTTACATCCAGAAGAAGAAGAATGGATAGATGTAACTCGTAGAGAAACAATAGAAGGAGCTGAACAAGCTATAGACGCTTCTATAGAACATTACTCTAAAAAGCTAGAATTTTTAAAAGGACCAAAAGTAGTCAAAACATTCGAGTAAAACCAAATCTAATTTAATTAAATCAAATGAACGAAACAATAGTAAAGCATCTTAACTTCGGTGAAGATGCTAAATCCGCTATATTTAGTGGTATAGAGAAACTCACACAAGCTGTTAGCTCTACATTAGGAGCTAGCGGCAAGTGTGTTATACTAGAAGATGGAGCAGGCAACCCACAAATAACTAAAGATGGAGTAACAGTAGCAGACTCAGTAGTATTGTTAGATCCAGTGGAAAACATGGGAGCAAAGCTTTTAAAAGAAGCAGCTAGAAAAACAGTTAGAGAAGCAGGTGATGGAACGACCACTGCTACGGTGTTAGCACATGCTATATTAACTGAAGCTCATAAAATAACATCAAACCCAAGAGAGTTAAAAAAAGGAATTAACTTGGCTGTAGACAAAGTGGTGCAATACCTTGAGAAACATTCCTCAGAAGTAAAAGGAGATGTAATTGAACAAGTAGCTACTATATCAGCCAATAACGACCGTGAGTTAGGCCAACTCATTGGTCAAGCATTTAGATCTGTTGATGAAACAGGTATAGTAATGATGGAGACAAACGATGCGCCAGACACTATTATAGAAAGTGTAGAGGGTGTACAGTACGATTCAGGTTTTCAAAACGCTAACTTTATAAACAATAAAGAAAAAGGAACAGCTGAACTAGAAAATCCTTTAGTATTAATAATAGACAGCAAAGTAGAAAACGTTAAAAAAATACAAAGCATTTTAGAGTACGTTATAAAGAGCAACAAGTCTTTATTAATAATTGGTGATTTAGATCCTCAAGTTATGAACGCTTTAGCAATGAATAGAGTTAAAGGCAATATAAAGGTTAACGTAATAGCTTCACCAACCTATGGGTTAAATAGAAAAGATACTTTAGATGACTTAGCTTTGTTGACAAACTCTGTTGTTATAAGCGAAGACTTAGGTGACGAAATAGACTTAATAGATCCAGAACTACTTGGGCAATGCGAAAGGAGTATTAGTACAGAACTAGAAACTATAATTCAAATAGAAAGTATCCCAGAAGAGGTAGAAGAGTTGATAGTTAGTATCAAACAAAAGATAGAACAAACTAGTAATCCTGGTTTACTACTTAGATACGAAAATAGATTAGCTAGACTATTAGCGAAAGTAGCTATTGTAAAAGTAGGAGCTAATTCTCAAGTAGAGTTAAAAGAAAAAAGAGATCGTGTAGAAGATGCTATATGCGCTACAAAAGCCGCGATCAAAGAAGGAATAGTGCCAGGAGGAGGTATTGCTTTGCTTAATGCTGCAAATAGCATTATACCTAAGTCTGTGTCAGAACAAGTTCTTTTAGAAGCTATTAAAGCTCCATATAGAACAATACTAGAAAATGCTGGTATAGAAGACTACGAAGTTCCAAAAGTAAAAGGTAGAGGATTGAATGTGGTTACAGGGAAAACGGTAAATATGGTAAAGTCCGGAATAATCGACCCCTTACTAGTTACAAAAAGTGCACTAAGGAACGCGGCTTCAGTAGCGACTACTATATTATCAACTGATTGTGTTATTAATAATTTAAGAGCATGAAAGCAATCGGAAAAAATATAGTTGTACTACCAGTTAAAGAAAACGGTACAAAAACAAAAGGCGGTTTATTACTAGCTGAGGCTAATAGAGAAGATATAAGATACCGTATGGCTAAGGTAGTTACGATAGGAACTGACGTAGTAGGAGTGAAAGACAATGACACTATCTATTATGACAGACATGCTGGCTTTGGTATAGAACTAAATAAAGAACAATTTAAGGTAATAAAGGAAGTAGACGTAGTCATAGTGATATGAGAAAACCTACTCCAGAAGATTTAAGAGATCTGCATTTATTAAAGCATTATAGGATTATACGTAAATGGGCGTGTAAAACATGTGATCTTAAAGATGCAGACCTTGAATTATTAATATACTTAGATGCTCTAGATCACTTTAGAAAAGAAGATTTTAAAACTGGTCAATACTCATATTCATGGGATAATAGAAGATGGAATAAGCTTTTAAAAAAAGGATGGATATTAGTATGGCGCCAAAGAAATAGAACAACACAAAAGTACAATATTTATAAAACATCTTTTAAATTCAAGCATGTTTTAAGTAGAATGTATAGAATTATGTTAGGTGAAGAAGATTTACCAGACATTAAAAGAAAAAAATCATATACAGACAAAGTTATGTCATTCGCAATAACTAATGTCAATAACGACAAAACAAGATAATTATGCCAGTAGATCAAATAGCTATACAAGCCTTATCACTTCCAACACAGGTGCCTGGTTCACCTGCTACAGCTGCAAACTTTAATCCTAACACTCAAACTAACTTTAGTGCTTTAGCTGGTTCAGGAGCAACCCCAGCACCAATGTTTAATGACTATTCAACAAACGCTGCAGATGGAAATGCTTTAGTTGGTTCTGGAAGCAATGCTGTATCAAGCGATGGTATAACAGGAGTTGCTGTAGATCAAGTCGGTGGAAATATAGGAGGTGTTGTAGGAGCTAATGTAGAACCTAAGGAATATAAAGCAATGATACCAGAAGATACTAGATATGAAGATGCTATAGAGAGTCAGGTAGATACATTTAAAAGAAATGATAAAACAGGTGGAAGAGCTGGTGCTAGACAAGCTAAAGGAATGGACAGAAGAGCTGATAAAGAAGCTAGACAAGAAGCTGGACTAAAAGGTTCTAAAAAAAGACAAATGCGTAGAGCTCAAAGAAGTTCTAGACAAGAAGCATGGAAAACTTATAAAGATGATACAGCATATGAAGCTGCTCAAGAGGCCGCTGATATGGAATTAAACTAAAAAAAGAAATTATGCCAAGTTACGGAGAAAAACAAAAACCAGCAGGAGTAAAGTTAAACACTGCTAAGCCTATAGTAGGCACAAGAGTTATGAAGTCAAACAATGCTATTATAACACCAACATTAGGTGGTATAAGCAATTGTGAGTACAAAGGTAACCCAGCTCTTAACGCACAAAAGTAATGGGTCTAGCAGATCTTAAGTTATATTGTCTTAATATAACTTCTTTCACAGTCGCAAGTATGGACTGGTTAGAACCTACGCTAAAAGTAATGCTACTTGTACTTACTATTGGATATACCGCACATAAATGGTATAACCTAAAAAAAGGTAAGTAATGGATATAAGACTCAAACGTATTGCAGACAATGGAGACGCATCTATAAGTTTATTCTATATAGATGACGTCTTTCAATGTTTTGTAATAGAGGATGAGCATAGAACAAAAAAAGTTTACGGAGAAACTCGTATACCTAATGGTATATATGAAATAGGGTTGAGATCTGAGGGAGGGTTTCATTCTAGGTATTCTAAGAGGTTTTCTGACCACAAGGGTATGTTATGTCTATATAACAAGCCTAACTGGACTCTAGTAAACGAAGGGATCAGTTTTCAATATATATTGATACACACTGGTAACACTGACAAACACACAGCTGGTTGCTTACTACTAAACGATGTAGTAGATGCTAGTAAATTTACTGGTAGTTATTCTACACAAGCATATAAAAGAATATATCCAAAGATAGCAAATTACATTGAAGAGTGTGGACCAGTACAAATAATAGTAGAATGAAATCAAAAGGACTCGGCGATACAATAGAAAAGTTTACCAAAGCTACAGGTATAAAAAAATTAGTTGACACTATACCTGGAGGCTGTAACTGTGATCATAGAAAAGATTGGTTCAATAAAAATTTCCCTTATAAAAAATAAATTATGGCAAAAGAATTTCCAGAAATAAAAGAAAAGAACGAAGGTAAGTTTACTGCATGGGCTAAAAACAATGGATTCAAAGATGCTTGTTCTGCAGCTTCTGCTGTAATGAAAAACAAAAAGAAATATAAATCTAACGTAATCAAAATGGCTAACTATGCCAAGAACTTTGGTTGCTCAACTAAAAAATAAATCATGGAAAAAGCAAAAGCAATTATAAATCATCCACTGGCCAAAGCTATATTAGCTGGATTCGCTGGTGCTATGCTATTAGTAGAAGCTCATCCACTTTATGCTGGAGTAGCTTTTGGATATGCATTAAGAGAAGTATTATTAGCATTTAAAGCAGAGTAATGGGTTTTAAATTAAAAAACCAAAAGCCAGGCGGTCCAGGCGATCCAGGTAAAAAAACAGGTAATAGAAGAAATCAAATACCCGTAGGTGCAGACAAAAATAAAATCACGATTCTTGATAAAGTGAAAAGTGCTTTTAATAATAAAGTACCTAAAACCAAACCTAAGCCGCAGACTGCAGTTCAAAAACAGGCTGAGACTGAAATGAATACTAAAAAATCATTTAATGACAAATATTCTGGTATATTAAATAAGCCAGCAGCTGAAAAACCTACTGAGTTACCCGACGAAAGAAAATCAACAATCCCATTTAATTTTCAAGCTCAAAATACTTTTAACACAAGCACTAATGCTAAAGGTCAAACCGTTAAAACTTTTACTGACGAGACTGGTACTCCCTTACAAAGAATAAATACCAACACTGGGCTTTCATCTGGCGATGTTAAAACTACTCAAGGTGCTACTAAAAAAACAAAATACTTGAATGATCTTGGCGTTAAACTTGCAAAAAGAAATGCTACAGGAATGCAAAGTAGAACAGACTATCAAGCTCAATTTTATAGAGACGCTAGATCATTAATGAATACTCAAAAAATAGCAGAATCTCAATTTGATTATTACGGGTCATTACCTGATGTTACAGGTACTGATGCTGCCGGTAATAACATAACATTTCCGGGTATAAAGAAGTCGCATGGCATGTATATCAATACAAATAAATCAGGTTCTAGAAAAGAAAATCTATATTCTGACAACCCGAATGTGTTTAGACCAGCTGGTTCAGCTATGCTAGCACAGGAAAAGGACGATAGTGGTGGATTTACTAGTATTTCAGCAACTACCCCAGACGCTGATATACAGGGTGGATTTACTTTTAGAAACTATACAAGTCCAACAACTAACTCTGATGGCACTGTGACACCTCCTAGACTGGTAACAGACGAAAATTGGGGTTATCAACAAGGTGTACTAGAATCTAATGCTTTTGGAAGACAATGGGGTGAAAGCGATGCAGCGAAAGCTTTTAAAGAAAAATATAATGTTTCTAGTAATTATAGTGAAATTGGTTCAACATTGTCAGATCTAACAGAAGGTTCTTTTTCTAGAGGAACAGCATTTGAATCAGATCCTATAGACCCAATTACTAAATAAAAAACTATGGCTTATAAATTAGGAAGTAAAAAAAATGAGGGCATGACAAGTCTTGAAAAAAAGGGATTAATTGGCACAACTCCACCAGCGGACAAACCAACTGCTAGAGATATAGATTTCAAAAATAAAAAGAAAGCAGCTGAACTTGTTTTCACTACAAGACTAAGAGAATCTGGTTTATCTTTAGCTGATTTCAAGAAAACAAAAGAAGGAAATAAACTAGCTATAGATGTTCAAACAGTAGCTTCTCAAGCACAAGGTTTTTAAAATGGCTAAAAAAAAATTTAAAGAAACTAAAATAGGGGCTTTCCTAAAAGATAAGGCCCCTAAAATTTTAGATACAATAGGAGACGTACTTCCAGATAATGGGGCGTTTGGTGTTGTAAAAAATCTTATTTCAAGTGATACTAGTATTAAGCCAGAAGATAAAGAAATGGCTTTAAAGCTATTAGAACAAGATATCGCAGAGATGAACAATGTGTCTGCGCGGTGGAATAGCGATATGAAAAGTGACTCATGGCTTAGTAAAAACACTAGACCTATGACACTTATATTTTTAACTTTAGCAATGACAATATTTATAGTATTAGATTCAACGATACTATTAGAGATAAAAGACGGTTGGGTTTCATTATTAGAAGCTTTACTAATAACAGTATATGTAGCGTACTTTGGATCTAGAGGCGCAGAAAAAATTACAAAAATAAAAAAATAACAAAATGGCAATAAGAGGATTAGAAGGCAATATGCAGGCTCAACCTAGAGTTTTTGCTCATGACGCAACAAATGCTTCACCTTTAGGCGTTGCAGTTGGAGCTATAGATGATACAGAAACAAGAGGTTGCTGTATATACGTAGGTAGACCAATGGACATTACGGTTGCATTAGAAGGTAGTACTGGTAATATAGTATTTAAAGGTTTAGCAGCTGGTTCATTTTTACCTATATTAGCTACTTCAGTAGTTTCTTACACTTTAGACGCTAGCGATACCGATCCAAAAGCAGACTGGGATATAGTAGCTTTATTCTAAGATGAGTATAGGTATAGGTACTCCAATATATGATCTGGCTAATCTACCTGGCCAAGGCGGAGGTAGTAGTGGTCCAGCTCTGCCTACTGTTGATTTAATCGATAATGCTTATTCTTTTAAGTTTGATGCTTCTTCTTCCACACATATGAAAATACCTAATTTTACGAGTGGAATAATATCTGAAGCAAATACTAACAGTGGGCTTTCTATTTCTGTTTGGTTTCAAACTAGCTCAATAAGTGTAAATTATTATTTAGTTGGGTCAGGAAAAAATCTTGTGGGCACATACACTGCGCAAGCATCTGGGGCAAATCCTAGGTTCTCTTTACGAGATAGTTCTTCTACAGAAATCACGTTAACAACAAGCGATGGTCCAGTTTCACCAAATGTATGGTATCATGCTGTCTATGTTTGGGATGGAACTGCTTCAGCTTTGGACAGAATGAAAATATATGTGAATGGACAACAAAATACAAGCTCTTCTGTTTCTGGACCAGAATCTTTACAAGCTAGCGGATCAAACCTTAGCGCTAATGGTTTAATAAATGCGTATAGAGATACACCGTTAAATGTTTCTTCGACTGACACTTTTATAGATGAAATAGGCATTTTTAGTAGAGCGTTATCTGGAGAGGATATAAAACTTATATATGATTCTACAAATGACAACCCTGGTAAAACAGCTAAGTTAGACACATTATCAACTGGAGCGCCTTACGCGTGGTATAGAATGGGAGATTAATTATGGGAACAAATTATATAGCTCCAACATGGAGACAACCGGAAAATGCTAACAAAGATAGGTTAAGTAATTACAGCATAACTTACGATGGATCTAACGATTATATAACCGTAAGTGATAATATATTTTCAGGTTTAGAAACTTGGTCTATGGCAGGTTTTTACAACATTTCTAGATTTGACGTTGATAGTGCTTTATTTGGAAAATATGGAAATTCACCTCAACAAATACTACTATATTGGGATAACCCTCTTGGGTGGAGATTATTGTGGGAGGGTGTTTCAACTGACGGACAACTAGTTCAGTTACCTACAATACAAGCAAATGAATGGCATTTTATCGCTGTAACTTATGATGGCACTACTGTTAAAATGTATCTTGACGATCAAGTATATACAAACTCAGTGACAACTGGTGCTATAATTTCAGATACATTGCCATGGCAAATTGGAGCTGATGGTGCTAATGCTAAAGATTTTAATGGTAAGTTAAGTCAATTAAGTTTTTATGATTACGCAGTAGGAGCAACAGAAATTACCTACTTAAGAAATGGTGGTAACCCTTTAGTTATTAGCGGTGCTGAACCTATAGCTTATTATCCATTAGGTGACAATTCAAATCCTACAGCTAATGCTGGTTATCCTAATATAATATCTGATGCAGACGCTGTTTTTGATTTTAGCACTGAAGATAATATAGAATCTCCTCATATTGATATGACAGGAGCAATGTCTATTTCAGGTTGGTTTAAAACTACTGACACTGGTTATAATATGATTTACCAAGAAGATGAAGCAGTAAGAAGTCCAAATGGTCCTGATAGAAATTGGTTTTTTAGTACAGTAAACAATGTATTAAGATTTGCGCAGTTTTATGACAGTGGAGGTAGTAATGTACTTAACACAAGCGCTATAACTGTTAATGATGGAAATTGGCATCACGGAGTATTTGTATGGGATGGTACTACTAATACAGATAGTATGAAAATATTTGTAGATGGTGTATTAAGAGGAAAATTAACAGCAAGCAAAACTGATAGAAGCAATGACGATATAACTGGAATGATTGGAGGTAATAATGCTACTTATGATATGAACGGTGAATTAAGTAATATTCAAATTTGGAATAATAACTTAACATATGGAACAGCTTCAGTTCTAGGTGACGTAGCAACAGGTGAGGTAGCTGAACTATACAATAACGGTTTACCTTTATCAGAACTGTCTGAAATACCTCAAAATAATAATTTATTAGCTTGGTACAAACTAAACCAATCAGCTGTTTTAACACCAGGCACTCCAACAAACTGGACTATAACTAAAATAGGTAATCCAGGTTATGCTAGCGGAGATGATGGTGGATGGGCTCAAAATGGGATTTTAAAAAGTCAAGACACTAATTCTTCCACTATATCCTCTGGTGATTACTTTCAGTGGAATTCACCTACTATATATACATCTGGTAGTAACATAGTTTTATCTTCATCTGGAGGAAACGCTGTTGGCGGTGGAGTTGGTGTGGAGGTTATATATCAATATAATATAGATGATAGCAGTTGGGTTACTTGGCACCAACATTCTGATACTAGTTATGGTGGAGGTACATATACAGTTCCAAGTACATCTAATTTAACAGTTTCTAACAATATAAAGATTAGAGTTCAATTGGCTGGTGGGCCGTCAAACGCTTCAGAAGTAACAGTTTCTGACATAAATGTGAATGGTGGAACCTCAAATTACAACGAAAGCTTTGATAATACTACAAGATATGGGTTTTTCCAAAGCCAAGAAACTCAACCACCGGCAACATTTTCAGCTGATCACTGGGAAATACCAGATAATAGATCAGCATACCCGCAAAGTTTTAATTTTAATGGAAGTAATGATTATATAGATTGTGGAACAAGTAGTAGTTTAAAACCTACTTCTGCTTATTCAATTTCAGGGTGGTTTAAATTAGATGATATAACAGTAAAAAGAACAATTATTTCTAATGATAACAATAATGGTTATATGTGTTGGGTTGATGCTTCGGGTAAATTATGGTTTTATCATTTTGATACACAATGGAGATCATTTCCATCTAATACTACATTAGTAGCTGATACTTGGTATCATTTTGCTTTGACTTGGGATTTATCAAGTACAACAGGAAAAATGTATATCAACGGAGAATATGATAGCCAAGCCACGAACTTTGGACAAGTAACCTATTCAAGCACACCTGTTTATATAGGAACGTATGGACCTTCACAATATTTTAAAGGAAATATTTCAAATATTTCAATATTCAATACGAAATTAGAGCTAACAGGAGCAGAATCAGTAGAATCTTTATATAACAATGGAACACCTCCTGATATATCTTCTTATAGTGGTTTAAAAGCTTGGTATAAACTTGATAATACAGATAACTATATAAATTCTCCTGAAAATTTAACATTTACCCCTGATTATTGGTCTATAGATCCAGCTAATATAACACCAGGTGCTACTGAAGCTTTAAATTTTTCAGGTGGTTATCAAAACTTACCAGGAGTGTACGAAGGTATAGAGTT
>WLWF01003276.1_pt1 | contig 10766 bp, 5 predicted proteins | sample 6718331 | NCBI WGS metagenome assembly WLWF01 (sample SAMN12718692, study PRJNA515312) | sponge metagenome | isolation source: marine sponge | host: Mycale hentscheli | place: New Zealand: South Island, Marlborough, Capsize Point | collected 2003-05-01
GCCTGACCACCCTACAACAGAATTAGCATACATCACAAAAGCAGAAAAAGATTTACTTCTTAAAAAAGATTTACACAACTCTTTAAAAGGTAAACCTAACAGAGGACCATCAGGTGTAATGAGTTTAAATGGTTGGGGTGATAAAGGAGACACTTCAGACAGGAGTTTTGGTGGAGGAGAAAATTATGGTGGATCTAATACAACAGGAGGAAGTGGAACCGGAGGAGATGGAAGTAATACAGATACTTCTGGAAAAAAAGACACCGGAACAGGTAATTACCAAGTAAAAGATCAAAAAGCTCAAGACGAATACAATAAAAACAGGAAAAAAAGAGAAGCGGATAAAAAACAAAAACAAATAGAAGAAAAATTTAAAGCTGATGCAAAAGCAACAAGAAAAAAAATGCGTAACAAAGTATTGGCTGATAAAAAAACACGTCAACAAAGAATAAACGATATTTTATCTGGTAAATTTGGTGTTGACAATCCTTATGGTCTTTCACCAACAGAATTAGAAGATTTAAAATCACTTGGTATTGATCCAAATAAAGCAGGACCAATGACAGATATACAACAAGATATATTTGATCAAATGATGGAGAAGAATGATAGGTTTTCTGGAGTTAATTTAGAAAATTTTCAAAACAAGTTTGATTTACCTACAACTGGAATAACAAGTTTAGATTTAGTAACAGGTTTACTTGAAGGACCTTTATCAAAAGGAGCTAAATATAATAAAGAATTTTTTACTGGTGATGTTTTAGGTGCAGGTAAATTTAAATATGATGGTAATGTTGTGAACCCTGAAATATTTTCAATGCTTAACCCTACAGAAATGCAAGAAATATATGGTGATTATGACACTAGAAGAAAATCAGGTGAAATAGATGCTTATGGTAATCCTACTAATTTAAATACAGGTGGTGGAGATAATCAAGAAATGGATCCTTGTAAAGGACCCAACCCACCGGCTTATTGTAATGTAGGTAATGACACTGAAGAAGACACAACACCTACAAGAAACTTAGGTGGCCTTGCTCCAAGATTCGCGGGCTCTATATTTGATTTTACAGGTCTTGCAGAAGGTGGCAGAGTTGCTGCTCAACAAGGTGGAATTATGTCCCAACAAGGTGGTATCATGCCAAGACTAAATGATTTAAGTGGTGATGTATCTTCTGCAGAACAAATGTTACAAGAAATAAATCAAAGATTACAATCAGCTGAATCTACTTTAGGTGAAGGTGGTGGACAACTTACACAACTTCCTGCTGGTGATCTTGGTAGTTTACCGCTTGGACAACAACCTATGTTGGGTGGAGTTGTAAATAACCCTGCTCCTAAATATTCTTCTTTTGAAGAAGCTTTTGATGCTTATAAAGACAACCCTATCGTAGGAAAAGATATAGCATCAGGTGATTTATCTTTTAAAGATTTTTCAAATCAAATGAATTTAAGTTCAGGCATGTATGGCATGCATGGTGGAGGCGGTGTTCCCGCTGGAGGTAATTTTGGAGGATTTGGAGGATATAGTTTTAACGATGAAACTAACGAAATTACTAGAAGACCCTCACCACAAGCAAATATGCCATTAGGACTTTTACAACCAGCGATGCAATCACCATTACAACAAGCAGTGGGTCTTGCAAATGGTGGACGTGCAGGAATGATGGACGGTGGTATGATGGACGATACTCCTGAAGGAGGAATCATGGACCTTGAATCAGGAAGACAAATGTATTTCTTAGGTAAGTTAGTTAAAAAAGCAACAAGAGCTGTTAAGAAAGTTGTTAAGTCTCCGATAGGTAAAGCAGCATTAATGTACTTTGGTGGTAACGCACTTATGGGTGCAGGTGGTGGTGGAGGTTTAAGTTCTTTCTTTGGTAAAGGAAGTTTTAATCCATTACGTATGGCTGCACAAGCAACAGCAGATGGACCTATGACTCAATTAAGTCCACTTGGAAAAATATTATCTAAATTTGGTATGGCCACAGGAGAGGGTGGTGGTAAGTTAACTTTAGGTGGTAAACTAGGTTTAGGTTTTGGTCTTCCTTTTGCTCTAGATGCATTGGGTGTAGGTAAAAAAGATGATGAAGGTTTTGATATAGATGAATACTATAGAACCGGTGGTATTAACATTAAAGATGTTAGAAACAATCCTTACAATTTTTTATCAGCTGCAAATCAAGGAAGTGTATATAATTTTGCTGATGGTGGTAGAACAGGTTATCAAGAAGGTGGAGACGCTGAACCAGTAGCTAAGAAAACTATGCCATTATTAGATATGGATGGTATGGAAAAGGACTACAGAGAAGACGGTGGGTTCGTACCTATTGGTCGAATGGAAAGAGCAGACGATGTACCTGCTAGACTGTCTAAGAATGAATTTGTCTTTACTGCTGACGCTGTTAGAAATGCAGGTGAAGGAGATATAGACAAGGGCGCAGAAGTCATGTATAACATGATGAAAAACCTCGAATCCGGAGGTGAAGTATCTGAAGAATCGCAAGGATTAGATGGCGCTAGAGAAATGTTTAAAACATCACAACGATTAGAGGAAGTATTATAATGGCGACAGAAACCACAATATCGCGACCAGCACCCTTTGTAGAAGATATAGGAAAAGATTTAGCTACCCAAGCCGTAGCAATGACAGGTGTTCCTGTTGTAACAGGTGGCATTGGAAGTTTATCTAAAATGGCAGGTGAAACTCCAGAAGGGTTTCAAGCAAGACAAGATGCTGCAAGAGCATTTGACGTAAGAAAACAAAATTTAGCAGGACTTGCACCACAAGTAGCACAACAAGATACATTACAAAATTTAGCACAAATTAAAGCTCTTCAAGGTGTAGGATCATATCAACCTTTTTTAAATCAAGCACAAGCTGCAACTGGCCCACAAGCTTATCAACAGTTTATGTCACCATATCAATCACAAGTTATGGAAGCATCACTTGCAGAGTTTGATAAAAATGCACAAATGCAAAAACAAGGAATAGCGGATAAAGCAATATCATCAGGTGCATTTGGTGGAGCACGTGAAGGTGTATTAGAAGCAGAGTATCAATCGGGTTCTGATATGAAAAGAGCACAATTACAAGCAGCATTATTAAATCAAGGTTTTGGTCAAGCACAACAAGCAGCACAACAAAATTTTGCTAATCAAATGGGATTAGCTTCAGCGTTACCTGGATTACAATCAGGAGATATTTCAACGTTAGGTTCATTGGGCGCATTGAATCAAGCGCAAACACAAGCTCAACTTGATGCAACTAGAGAGGCTACAAGAATGGCTGCATATCAACCACAAGAACAATTACAAAATTACGGTAACCTTGTTACAGGTATCATGGGTGGAATGGCAGGATCAGGGACACAGACATCACAAGTACCAGATCCAGGGTTTTTACAAACTGCATTAGGTGCGGCGGCTACTGGAGCAGGGATATACGGCGCATTGAAGAGACCTTAATATGAATAGAACATTAAAAAGACCGATGTTTAGAATGGGTGGTTCTACAAACTCTGGTATTACATCAGGGTTAAGTACACCAAGACAAGGTTATAAAGTACCTGGAGTTGTAGATCAAAACGATGTAATTAGACAAGATGCACAAAGAATATTTGATGTTGGAGTTGATTTAAGAAAAGCAAATCAAATACCTACAGATAGAATGTTATATGGATCGGTACCAAGTTTATTAACTTCTTTTGGTTTAAATTTAATGTCACAAACACCTAGAGGTAAGGGTTTAACTGGTCTTTTAGCTACAGCAGGTGAAGCTGCAAAAGAACCTTTTTCACAATTTCAACAAGGTAGACTTATGCAACAAGAGAAAGCTAGAGCAAGAAGAGATGATGCTTTAGACTCAGCAGTAGCAAGTGCTGTGGATCTTGAAAGAGAAAGAATTGAAGCAGATGGTAAAGGAGCAGGTGGTACAGAATTTGAAAAAGAGAGAAGAGTTCAAATGTTAAATTCTCTTTATGATAATAAAATTCTTAAAAAAGAAGTTGAATTAGAAAATGCTTCAGGAGAAGCAAGAGATAAAGTTTTAGCTGATATAGAAACTTTAAGAAGAGAGAAAGAAGATTACGCAACATCTATTCTTTCTGGGTCTATGACAGAAGATGACTTTGTAAAAGATATTATTATTGCAGGTGTTAAAAATGATGTATTTGATCCTGCTAAAGTTGCAGAAAAATATCCTGCATTAGCTGGATTATTATATGATGAAATGGCAGATGGTGGTAGAGCAGGTTATAATGTAGGTGGATCAGCAATGATGCCAGCAGTTGCAGAAGCTGATGAAGATCAAGTTGAAAATTTATCTTTTACCGAACTAAGAGCAAGATTACCTCAATCTATAGATAATGATATTGTGCAAGTAATCGCTAATAGCAAACAAGCTCTATTAGATTTTGCAAATATTAGAGATCAACAAGATGTTGATCAATTCAACCAAAGATACAACGTAAGTTTGAATATAGCACAAGAGGGTTAAATGGCTGACCCTTTTAAACAAAAAGAAAAAAGCATAGAACGTGCTGAAACCATAACAGGACTTGCACGAGAAGTTTTAAATAAAAAGAAAAAACCTGTAAAATTTACCTGGAAAGGTTTTGCTAATCTTGCATCTGGTTTTTTAGAAACAAATCCTTTTGATAAATTAAAAACAGATAGAATAAAAGAATTACAAGAAGGTTCCGAAGCTAAAGAAAAAGATTATATAGATTTTTTTGAAGATATAGAAAAAAGTTTGTATGGTGGTGTTCAAGATTTAGGTTACGCTGTAGGAGACTTGTTAACATCTGGTGTTGATGCCGTAGCAGGAACAGATATTTCAGAAAAATTAGATGAAGTTTATGAAGAAAATAAAATAAAAGATCCTGAAACATTAACAGGTTCTATTACAAAAGTTCTTACACAATACGCTGTACCAGGTGGTGCAGCATTTAAAATATTAAACAGAGTTAAAATACTTCAAAGAAATAGAAAACTAGCAGAGACTGGAACTAAATTACAAAAAGGATCACAGATTGCAAAAAGAGCTGGATACATGGCCAGTGCTCTTGCTGCAACAGACTTTGTTGCATCTACTCCTGACAAAGAAACTTTATTTGTAAAAGAAGAAAAGACAGAAGGACTAACTGGTAGAGATTTAGCATTAGCAAAACTAAGAAATAGAGTTAGATTTGGTGCAGAAGGTGCATTGATTGGTGGTGGTTTTTCAATGATTGGTAAACCAGTAGCTCTTGGTTTTAAATATGGTATCTTTAAACCTGGTGCAAAAATTGCCGGTCTTGGATTAAAAGCAGTAGATAAGACTATTGTATCACCGCTCACGTACTTTGGATCAAAAGCAATACCAGCACCTGCAGGAAAAGCTATAAGAGACGCAAGTGCGTTTGTAGTAAACAAAGCGTTAGCACCAATTAGATTAGGTACTGGAGCAAAACAATTACCTAAGTTTCAAGAATGGAAATTATTTAGTAGAGATAGTAAAGACCCATTAGAAAGAAGATTAAAAAAACTATCTGGTTTTTTAGAGAAATTTACATCACAAGGAAAACTAACAGGACTTGGTTATCAAATATCATCAGAAGCTAAAAGAGAAATTAAAGCACAATCAAGAACTATAGAAAAATATTTAGAGTCTATTGAAAAGAAAGCGTACAATTTAGCAAAAGATTTTGAAACAAAACACAATACAAGAACTACATCAGAAGCTAGTCAAGATTATTATCTAGATCAAATACTTGGTTATTTAAAGGGTAATGTAAAATTAAAATCAGTTGCACCTGATCTTCAAGGAAGTGCAAAAAGTTTAAATAATGAATTGGTACAAATAAAACAAAAGTTCGCAGATCTACTACCTGAAGGTGATCTTAAAAATTTCATGTTAGATAATTTAAAAACATATATGAGACAATCATTTAGTATTTTTACAAACCCAAACTATCAACCAGATAAAAAAATATATGATGGTGCAGTAAACTGGGTAGCTAAAAATGTTGTACAAGCAAACAAAGATTTAAGAGAAGAAGCTTTAAAAACACTAAAGACCGGTAAGATGACAGACAAACAAGCTATTGATGAAATGGCTGAGTCTTTAACAGATAAGATATTGAAAGCTGGTAAACAAGATGGTGCAGATCCATTACAAGTATTAAGAAATGTAGCAGGAAAAGATTTTTTAAGAACAGATAGAATAATAAGAACTGGTGAAGAATTACCAGATGCTATTAGAAAATTATTGGGACAAGAAAATAATTTAAAGTCTTCTGTACTAACTACTACATCACATGCAATTACACACGCAGTTAACAAACAATCTTTTGATAAACTAGCTAAGATAGGTTTAGATGAGGGTTGGTTATTTAGAAGCAAGGCTGCAGCTGACGCTAAAAGATATTTAGATGCAGATAAAATAGGTGATATAAAAAGTTTAGGTTTACTTAAAAGTGAAATGTCTAAACTATATGCAACACCAGAATTACTAGATGTGTTTAGACAAACAAGAAAAGGTTTAGATACATGGATACAAAATGGTGTTTACAGAAACATACTACAATTAAAAGTAGCAGCACAGTATGGTAAAACTGTACTATCACCTGTTACACAAGTACGTAACGTTTCATCAGCAAGTTTATTTCCACTAGCTAATGGTCACATAGGTGGTAGAGCTTCGGTATCAGAATCATTAAAGATGACAATCGATGATATATTTGGTGCAGGAAAAGTTATAGATGAAGATATATTTATTAAAAATATAGAAAACAAAATTAGACTTGGGGTGTTAGATGAAAACATTGTAGCATCAGAACTTAAAGCAGTGTTGCAAGAAATAAAAAGTACAAGGGGTCTAACAAGTTTAGACAAAATTATAAGAGCATTATCTGATGGTAAGTTTGCATTTGATGATACAGTTCTTAAAAAAACTGGAGAAACAATAAGTAAGTTTGGTAAAGGTGCTACAAGAGTATATGCAGGTGGTGATAATATGTGGAAATGGTATGGACATGAATATGTTAAATCACAATTAAGAGGTTTGTATAGTAAGACAAGTGATATTTCTAAATGGTATGATGAAATTGTAGGTAGAAAATTTGACCCTAAAAACACATTTACAGGAAAACTAAAAACATTCGATGAAGCAGTAGATGAAGCTGCAGCATGGTATATCAGAAACACTTATCCAACATACAGTAAAGTTCCTGAGTTTGTTCAATCAATTAGAAAGTTACCATTTGGTAACTTTGTATCTTTCCCAGCAGAGATGATAAGAACAACATACAACATTATAGAATTGGGTGCAAAAGAAGCTACATCAAATAATCCTAAATTAAGACAGATGGGTCTTAGAAGACTACTAGGAGCATATGTAACATTATCTGGAACAGGAGCAGCTGTAGGTAAAACAGCACAAGCTTTAACTGGTGTAACTATGGAAGAGATAGAAGCATATAAAAGAAGTCTATCTGCGCCATGGGAAAAGAGAGCACAGATTATACCTATTAATAAATGGAAAGAAGGGGTAGGTAAAGCAATTAACTTTTCATACTTTAGTCCATATGATGTAGTAACAAAACCAATAGAAGCTGTATTTAAACAATGGCAAGAAGGAACTATTAAAGGACAAGACATAGGAGACAAATTACTTGCTCAAGCATTTAATCAAGATGGACCTTTAAGAACTTTACTGGATCCATTCATTACTCAGTCAATTGCACTTGAAAGATTTACAGATGTATTACCTGCAGAAATAGGTTTAGGTAATAGAGGTGGTATTACAAAAACAGGATCTAAAGTGTATTCAGAAACAGATAGTAGTGGTGACAAGATAGCAAAAAGTTTTGTACATATATTAAAAGGTATAGAGCCAGGAGCACTTACAACAGGAAGAAAATTAGTACAAGGTTTACAGGGTGATGTAAAAAGAGGTGGTCAACCTGTATCCCTACAAGATGAAATACTTGCATTGTTATCAGGTATTAGAATTATCAATATTGATGCACCACGAACCATGCAATATAAAATTACAGAATACAACAATAACAAAAGATCTGTTACAGCTACAGAAAAATTTTTTAGTTTAGAAAACTTTAGACAAAGAGGTCCAGAAGTTTTAGCGGATGAGTTTAAAGACATACAGGAAGAAAATTTAAGAGTAAACAAAGACTTCTATCAAGTATTAGAAGATGCTCAAAGTATGGGTGTACCAAAACAGAAATTAAAAAGAATAATGAAAGAAAGAGGTATTTCTTCTAAAAACTCTAATAAACTTTTAAGAGGAGTTAATATACCTTACTCAGGTTATGATGGTCGTATGAAAAAAAGAATTACAGATGCTAGAAAATTATCTAAAGAATTAAATGAAGGATCTATTAATAGAAACTATTTTTACCCTAGAAGATTATTTAAACAAATAGAAAGAGAATACAAAAGAAAAAGTATTAAACCTATTGAACCAGGTCCAGGTTTGATTGAAAGAGGTATAAGTGGAGCACAAGATTTATTTGGTAGCATACCTCAACAAGACACAACAGTTCAACAAGCTAATATACAAACACCACCATTACCAAATACACCTATGCCAATAACACCAAAAATAGCGACAAATATAAACCCAAATACTAACTTGACACAAACAGAGAGTGCATTACTATCTCCAAGTGAACAATTAATAAGACAAAGGTCTAGAACATAATGGTAAACAAATTTAAAAGTTTGGGCGGTATGATAGGCAAGTCCTATCGGGTTTCTATTGTAGCGGGGGTTACAATATAATGGCTAAAAAATCTGCATTGCAAAAAATAGAGTCACATGAAAAACTTTGTAGAATTATGCAGAAACAAACGTTTGAGCAAATAAAAGAAATGCAAGAAAGAATTAAAAGATTAGAATATTGGATAGTCGGAGGTATGGGAGCCGTACTATTAATTTTACTTTCAGATATCACAAAATAAAATATATGCAATTATCGCGAAATTTTTCTCTTCAAGAGCTTACTAAATCAGACACAGCTATACGTAAAGGTATCGATAACGAACCTAACGCAGATCAAATAGATAAACTAAAAGCACTTTGTGAAAATATTTTACAGCCAGTGCGTGATCAATTCGGTAGAGTAAAAGTGACCAGCGGCTATCGTAGTCCTGAGTTGTGCGTAGCCATAGGATCGAGTTTGACCAGTCAGCATTCAAAAGCTGAGGCCGTTGATTTCGAATGTCTTGGAGTCGACAACGCTGAAGTAGCAGATTGGGTTAAAATGAATTGTGAGGTAGATCAATTGATCCTCGAGTACTACACGCCTGGAGAACCTAACTCGGGGTGGATCCATGCAAGTTACATACCTTTTAATCCTAGACATCAATATTTACGAGCATATCGTGAAGATAAAAAAACTAAATACAAACCAATTATTGGAAAAGCAGTAGATCTAGTTTAGATCCAATCTTTTAATTCCTCACCCATGACCTCAGATGCAATATTTATTTTATCTCTTAAAGCCTTCACAATCTTCTCGTCGATCGTGTCCTCGCAAATCAGATCGATATAAGTCACTGTTTTCTTTTGTCCTATTCTGTGTGCTCTGTCTTCTGATTGTAGTCTCTTTTCTAGATCATAACCATTAGAATAATAAATAACAGTATTAGCTTGCGTAAGGGTAATACCATAGCCACCTGTTTGAGGTGTGCCTATAATAAATCTACATTTAGGATCATTTTGAAACTTACGAATAAAATCTTGTCTATCTTCTTGTGGTGTTAAACCATAGTAATGAACATATGAATCTGCACCGTAGACTTTAATTATCTTCTGTATGATCTCACCTACACTTAATTGATAGTTGGCCCATATAATAACTTTACCTTCCGTATCTTCAAGAATAGACATTAATTCATTAAGTCTATTACTTTCAACTTGTTGTGTGGTCCCATCATCAGCGGTTACATAACCACATGTAATTTGATGTAGTCTCATTAATTGAGTTAACACAGTCATGGTAGTTGTAACTTTACCATTAAGCACAGCAAGAGCTTGATCTTTCATTTGTTTATAGATTCTTTGTTGATCAGCTGTCAATGCTATATGACGTTTGATAAATACTTTAGGGGGTAAATCTAAACAATCTTCTTTTAATACTCTGTATGAGAATTGTTTTACTGTATCCGATAACTCACCTAGATTTTGAAACTTATCTACCACTTGAATGGAACGTCCATGTACATGCATCGTTTTCATTTCAGCATAACGATTACGAAACGCGTAGTAAGAACTAAAGTCCAATAACCACGGATCAAGGAACTCACACTGTGTGTACAAGTCTAGTGGATTTTTTGTAATAGGAGAACCGGTCATGATTCTTTTGTACTTAGCGTTTACTCCCATCTTAATAATATTTTTAGTACGTCTAGCAGTAGGAGTTTTGATTGTAGTAGACTCATCTATTGCCATCAAAGTTTTGTGAGAGTTAATAAATTTGGTTGCAAACTTAACACCTTTGTCTGTTGATAAAGCTTCAACATTCATAACTAAAATATGCAATGCACTATCTATTTCAAATAAAGAATCTAATTTTTCTTGTTGTGTTTTTGTAATATTTGGTTGCCACAATACAGACACATTTTCTATATGGTCAGGTAAGTGTGTAGGTAGTTCTTGTTCGTACCAAGTCTTAACAACACCTTTAGGTGCAATAATTAAAGCACCATCTATCTTGCCTTTGTCATATAACATAGCAAGGTTGTCTATTAATACTTTTGTTT
>WLWF01003277.1_pt1 | contig 10761 bp, 3 predicted proteins | sample 6718331 | NCBI WGS metagenome assembly WLWF01 (sample SAMN12718692, study PRJNA515312) | sponge metagenome | isolation source: marine sponge | host: Mycale hentscheli | place: New Zealand: South Island, Marlborough, Capsize Point | collected 2003-05-01
TAATATACTTTTTAATTCTGTTTCTATAAAAAGTAGAACCACCAGATGCAATAGCAAAACTATCTGCATATCTAGTAAACACAAAACCTTTGCTAAGTAAATAAGATATAGCTGCATTTACTTTGTTCTTAGAATCTTTTACAGCATCTGCTATTTCAGACTCACTTACATTTATTTTAAGACCATTACGACGCTGTACTAGATAGTCAGAGTTTATTAGCTTCATAAAGTCTCCCCAAAACTGTTTTTGGTTCGCAAACGCTTTACCTGCTGCTATAGGATTATTATCACCCCAATTTAAAAAGTTTACAGCAGATATAGTTTGCAGTAGCGCGGATCTAGTGTTTAAAAACATTGTAGCACCAACAGAGTTATTAGTCCAGTCTAATACTTTATTAGTTATTTCACTGCCACCAATTGGTCTGTTACTACCAGACTTCATTCTGCGAAGAGTATCTTCTAAAGCTTTACGCCAGCGGGTACCATATGCAGCCTCCATTTTATTTAAGTTTTCAGGTGAAAATATAATATCTACATTTTCTCTAAAAGTCTTTTGATATTCTGCTCTGTTTACCTTGTTTATGCCACCTATAATATCTGTAGTTAAATTACCAGCTAGCCAGTCTTTGCCAGGCTCTGGATACATTTTACCTTTTTGACTTACTATAAGTTGATCTGCAAATGTTTGAAGCTCAGCACTATCAGTTACAAACTTATTTAATTTCGCCGCGTCTGCTTTTGATAGACCAGGTATTGACATACCTTGTTTGGTCCACATGTAAGTTCTAAGAGCATGCTGATATGTAAATTTACCTACACCAGTTTCTTTTTTAAGTGTAGTAGGTATAGTCTTATACATAGATTTTAACGCCATGAAATCATTAGCAGCAGATATCTTAGCTTGTATAGCTGAGTCTTCTGCTCTGTTGTAAGGATCAATAAGATTGTTTTTAAGGAATTCAAAGTGTGCTTCACCTTGTTTACCTTTGCCTATCATTTTATAAAGTAAGCCTTTAAAGTCTTCAGCTGATGAAGCCATTGTAAGCCAATCAAACCTACCTTTGTTTTGGCCTAGTGTTTTTGCTTTGGCAGTAGAGAAAGTTTTGTAAGCTTCAATACCACTACTAGCTTCTATCATTTCGTTAGTTATAGTGTTAAAAGTTTTAGCATTACTAAATTTAGCTTGTTGCACTTTGCCTTTAACGTCAGCTTGATCTAATACTTCTTTGACAGCTTCTACATTTTTAAGTGCATCATCAGCAAAATAAAAATCATTATAACCTTCAGATACTTTATCCATGATCCAGCGGCCTTTAGCGCTGGCTTTACCGTCTGCTAAGCCAGTTATATTTTTCAAAGGTATATCAATGCCTAGAGCTTTCATAAACTCTCTTATAGGACCAGCGGCATCTTGAGGTCTAGCTGTTAATACAAATAAATCTTCTGTACCTCTTGCGTCTGCTATTTTTTTAGCTACATCAAACAAAGGCCCTTTCTTACCATCAACAACTTTACTAAATTCACTAAAATCAAACTTAGCTCCTTTGCTTTCTAATTCAGCGGCTCTTTTAGCAAACTCTGTTGCGTTTATTTTAAACGTCTCACCACTTGGAAAATCTTTTAAAACTCTAGCTTGTTGCTCTTCGTTTAGATCTTTAAAGTTTTGTTTAAAGCTAGGTTTGTTTTCAAATTCTTTTTTAAATATTCTTCTAGCAGCAACATCAAGCATTTCTATATCGATTGGTCGACCTGGCATTTCAACTGAAACCTTGCTATTAGATCTAGCTAATGTGTCGTCAAAATCAAATACTCTAATTTTCTTTTCCTTCTTAGGCACAGGCTTACCGTTCTCAATATTTAAAGATCTTGATAATTCTAACGCTGCATCAGCTGCTCTTAAATTCTCAACAACGGCCTCGTTTGTAGCGGCCTTATCAAATCTAAAAGAACTAGATGCTAGCTCATTCATTTTAACTGCACTTTTAGCCTTTGGATCTACAACTTTCTGTAGTTGTTGATAATCTTTTTTAGCTCTTTCTCTTGTTATTTCTCCTGTTAAAACTTTTGTTATTAGTTCATTAACAACTTTAGAATTTTCTAATATCTCAAAAGGTGTTGTTACTTTTTTAGATTTACCTACAAAAAACTCACCAATAGATTTTTGTGTTTTAGTAAACGCGTAAGCAAAAGGATCAATAGTATTATCTATGGTGTATCTAATAAGAGATGCTGTACCTTGAGGTAAGAAATTTAACTTACCTTCTTTTAAAGCTTTAACTACTTTATCGTAATATTCAGGAGGAAGATCAGCTGTTAAGTCCATTCTTAAAGCTAAATCATCGTTCCAACGTAAAGCACCTTGACCATATGTAGCTCTTATTCTAGCAAACTCCTGCTTAACATTACCTCTTCTAGCCGCTGCTAATAATTGTAAACCTATCTTATTAACAGGAGACATATGCTCTTCTTTTATTTTAACAGAAACGCCTTTACCAGTTAAACGATTTATAGGATAAAAAACAAGTGGAGCCATGAATCTATGTATATGGCCTTGATCTTTAGAACTTTCTCTAGCAAACTGTTCAAAAATTCTATATGAACCTTTACCTTCTTTTGTTTTTAAAAACTCTTGTACTTTTAAATAAAATTTTTCTAATTCTTTTAGTTTAAGTTCATTTTCTTTAAGAAGAGTACCATCTCTTAATTTTTTAGCTATTTTTGCGGGTAAATACATTTTACCAGCAGAATATCCAAGCCTAATAGGTTTGCCTTCTCTGTCTGCTTTTCCAAAAATTTTTTCAAAAAATGATATAGTTCCATAAGCTTTTCGATTACCCCCTGTCATACTTTGCTCTACATACCTTTGACCTTCAGGATAAAATTTAAAAAATGCTTTAAAGCCTTTAGTCATTTTTTTATACTCAGGAGAGTTTATGTCAATAACTCTAGCTTTTTTTATTTTACCTGTTGAAGATTTGTATTGCACGTCAGTAAGTGGTAAAGCTTTTTCACTGTATCCTTCGTTACTTATTTTTTGAAGCTCTTCGCTTGTAAAATCTTTTTTATCCTCACTTGTAAAATCTTTTTTATCCTCACTAAACTTAGCACCAGCTTGTATTCTTTTACCTTGCTCTGGAATAAGAACTTCTAATGCTCTGTTTTTAACATGAGCATCCCAAGCGGTTTTTAAATTTTGCTGAAGATCTCCTCTAGATATATCTTTTACAGCTTTATTAAATTCTATAGGCTTACCTTTTTGTGGGCCATTTTGTATAGTAAGAGTAACGTTTTTGCCTTGTATAATATCTCTATACTGCTTATGCGTGCCAACCTTTACACCTTTATCGTTATACATTATTTTACCTAGCTTAGTTTGCTTTATACCTGTAGCTTTGCCAAGATCACTTATAGTTTTAGGTAATCTATTATAATCAGATAAAGAGTTTTCTAATAAAAACTTTTGCAGCTGTCTAAGACCATCTCTGTCTCTTGGATAAAAGTTTTGAGCTTTTTTAATTAAACCGTCAACTGTTTTTATTCCAAACATGTCAGCGTACAGTTTAGCTACAGATTTAGGTATTGGAAACTTAGGTGATCCTAAGTCTTTAAACCCTGATACGTCTCTTCCTTTATAACCATCAACTATTGTTTCAGTTATTTTGTTTTCAATACCTTTTTTGCTAGTATCATTATTTTCTTTAAACTCTGTCGTTAATAGGTTTTCACTAAACCTAGTAGTTTCAGTAGGTTTTTTAGCTATGTCAGCAGCAACTGTTTCAGTTTTAGTTTCTTCAGTAGTTAACTCTCCAACTCTTTCATCTGCTAAACTAGATTCAACACCTCGTTTTTCAAGTTGTAATTCTTCGCCGTAAAACTTTTGTTTTTTAGGACTTATATTTCTAAATAAAAGAGTAGATATTTGAAGGTTTCTTTTAGGATCAAATCTTCTTACTATGCCTGGTATATATTGATTAACAAAGCTTAAAGCCTCTTGTCTAGTTGCTGTTCCTTTTCCTTGTTGAAAACCTAAAGCGTCTAAAGCTAAAATCTCTAATTGAGTTTGTAACTCTGTTTCTTCTTCTCTTGTTAGTTTTTTTCCAGACTTAGATTTTATTATTAATTCTTGAGCTTTATTCTTAACGTCTTTTTTACTTTCACTAAAAGGAGGCACTAGCTCTAAATTTTCTGTAGTTGTTTCAACTTCAACTTTTTTAGGTGTTTCTTTTATTTTAACCCTGCCAAGATCTTGGGCTTTTAACATGTCAAAAATACCTTTACCTGTTTCAGGATTTACTTCTATATTAGGTAAGAAGCTTTTAAATGCAGGCACTAAACCAACTAAGCCTTCACCGAAACTTTTGCTAAATTCTATTTCACCTCTTTTAATAAGCTCAGCCAGTACAGTTATGTTTTCTTCATACCACTTTTCTTTAGATTGACCCACGTCATATCTGGAGGCTAACTCTTCGTCTAATACTTGTTTTTGTCTTGGCGTAAGTTTACCTAATACACCATCGATCATCTCTATACCTTCAGGTGTTACATTGCCTTCGGCGTCTTTGAAAGAATCTTTTAATATTGAGTGAGGTATTTCATGAGTAACCGGCGTAAAGTTTCTTTGTTGTAAAGCAAACTCTCTGTTGATAACTTTATTACCCTCTTTATCTGTAAAAGCTATTTTACCTTTGACATCTTCTTTTTTAAATCCAGACTCATCATAACGCTGTTGAAACTCCTCTGGTGTTTTAGCTTCTATAACTTTACCAGCAGAAGGATCTGTTTGCTGTATATCTTGCTCATAAGCTTTTGTAACAGCTGTTGTTATTTGTGACTGTATGTTTTCATAAAGTTCTCCACCTGGTATATACTTTTCAAGTTCTTTTTTAGTATTTTTTAACTCTTCAGCGTTTTGTTGTTTTTCAGATTCAGATAATTTATCTTTATTTAAATTTTCTAATTCATTAACTTTAGCATTTAGCCTCTGTTTTTCTAATAAAAAATCTCTAGTATTTGCGTAAGCAGTTGTGTTTTCTTTAGGCACGACAAACTCTGTGGGATTCAAGGGTGTTAAGCCATAAGGTGTTAATAAAAATGATTTACCTTTTAACTGAGCGTCTATGACAGATTCATTAAGAATAGTAGTTTGTAATATTCTATCGTTTGTAGAATTTTTCTGTATACCAAGATGCTTGTAAAGCATGTTAACACCGTCTAAACCGTAATAAGATAATACCTCTCCATCTCTTGCATTTAGCTTCTCACCGTTTTTTATTTTTTGAGATACTAAATAAAACTCAGACTCTTTAGGGGCATTACCAGCGGCTTGTTCTGACTTCATTATATCTAAGGCACTATTAACGGCTATCTGAGTGTCTACAGCTCTATAAGCATCTTTAAGATCTTTAAATTCTTTATCAGCCTCTTCTTTAGATATTTTACCTTCTCTTTTTCTTTTTAGTAAATCATTTACTTTCTCTTCAAACTTATTATTAAGTTCGTTTAAAGCATTTTCCTTAGGCGCTCTTAAGCCTTCTGGCGCTTCAGTAGTAGTGTCTGTTTCTAGTTTAACCACTGGTATTTCAACACCTAGTTTTTCAGCTCCTTTTTTAGACTCTAATTCTAGTCTACCGCTATTTCTAATTTTAATAAGATCACTTTTAGCATTTTTTAAATACATTTGAGCTCCTGGAATACCTCTCATTAGCCAATTAAGAGTTGTCATCTTAGCGGTCTCTAAAGCTGTTGTTTTTAATGATACTTCCTCAAAGCTACCCGTGGTTAATACTCCACCAAATTGATATGTTATAGCACCTGAAAATCCTACACCTACATCTCTTACTATAGAAACAGGTGTTTTATACTGAGCAAGCTTGGTATAATCATTTGTGCTTTTAGCAAGAAATTTACCAGCCCAGCCTCCTTTTATATATTTAACAACGCCATCGTATAGCGGGTGTCCAAAGCCTAAAGCTAAACCAAAGTTATAAGAACTTCTAATTGCATCTAAATCTATATCTTGTCCGGTCCTTAATTGATTAACTAAAGTACCACCGGCAAAATTCGTAGCGCTAGCACTTGCCTTAGATGAAGCAAGTAATACTTTTTTAGTGTAAGGATTTCTAGCTATTCTAGTACTTTGGTTTATTAACTTATTAGTAAATCTGCTTGCATTTTTTGCAAACCCGCCTGAGGCCCTACCAAACACAGCCGTGTCAAAAGTCCACTCCATTAAATGTGGCAAGCCAGCTCCAAAAAGTTGGCCAAGATTTGATTTAACAAAAAATTCACCTGTTTCATCATCAAATCTTAAATTTTCATACAATATATCTTTCTTTGCAAGATCTGTATTATATTTTAAATTATTAGCTTCACTCCATCTTAAAAAACCTTCTTTGTTTTCTTGATCTGTTCCTTCTCTTGAAACGCCAAAAATATCTTTAATGCCAGCTACAAACTCTTGTCCTCCCCAACCTCCACCAAGAAACCGCTTTTCTACTGTTAAGGGATCTCTGTTTAGTTGAACAGCTCTGTTTACTATTTTAAAATTTTTTAGAGCTTCATTATATGATTGTATTAAAGGATTTGAACCGGTTAAAGCCTCTGCATCAGATGGTATTTCTCCTGTATTTGCTATTTTTTGCATTTGAGAAATAACATCATCGTTCATAGTGCTAACATTAGAAGCAACTGCAACGTAGTTCAACCCGTCCCATCTAGTTGGTCTTGAATCTGGCTTATCATACTCTACTATTTCTTGAGCCAAACCTACAACTTTGTAGTAATCTTTAACTAAAGCATCTTTTAAAACTTCTAACTCTGTTGTTTCAGCTAGTTCATTAGATTGAGTAAATAACTCTATATCTTCTTGAGGAATATTATCTAAATCTAAGTTATTTAAGTTGTCTCCAAAATAAAGAACTTCTCCATAATTTTCATCTTTAGCTACTTCGTTTTGTTCTTCTTTACTTAGTTTTGTAAAATCAAGTTCTTTAGATGTTAATAGATTTTTACCATAATCAATTACAGCATTAAAATCTTTTTCTAAATCCCCAGATGTGGCGCGAGCAAAAGCCTTATTAGCTAATAGCTGTGTTCTTTGTTGGTGGAGGCTTTGTATGTTTATATAATCAACTCCTTCTACTTCACCGGATCCAGTAAAGTCTATTGCTAAATTAGTTCTAGAATCATTAGGATTTAATTCATTGTTTTGGATTCTACTGTAAAGAGTTGTATTATACCCTTGTTTTAAATTTTCAACATATTGGTCAGGAGTTAAATTCAAATCGTAAGCTATAGATGTATCTTCCGTGTTGTTAGTATATTCATCTAAGCCATATATGATATTTTCTACGTTGTATGCGTCAACGCCCCAAATAGAATTACCTAATATAGGATTTAATTTTGCAGGATCGTATTTTTGAAATAAATTAACCTCATTTAAAACAGTAGTAGTTCCTTCCATTGGCATGGAAGTGTAATTTATTATCTCAGCGTTAGGATTTAATTTAACATAATCAGCAACTGTTGAAACGTTTTCAAAGCCAGGTTGATTACTGTCAATCATTTGTTGAATTTGATTAAAAGTAAATTCTTTTGAAGATCCTTCTTTAAACCTTGTTCCTTTTGGAGGTTGAATTAAAACCCTAGTATCATATTTAATTTCTCCACTTTTTATTGCTTCAATACCTTCTTCTTGTTCTTGCTTTTTAGATTCAAATTCTTTTTTAGCTTTGTCATAATCTGCTTTTTGTTTTTCATAATCTTCTAAAGACAAACCGCCTCTAAACAAGTCATCAGATATGTTTCTACCTATGTCATCTAAGCTTTGGTTATAAGGATTTGTAAATGGCAATACTGATCCGCCAATTCCAAATTCTCCAATCCCGCTTAAAGCTGCTTGCACGTTTGGTGTTGCTGTTGCTACAGTCGTGCTCTTCTCTGTAACAACAGGCGGCTTTCCCTCGTTTACTATTTCAGTTGTTTCTTCAACTTTTTCATCAGCTTTTTTAGGTGTATGAGTTTTTTTCCACTCTTGCGCTGCTTCGTTTATTTGCGGCTGCGTAAGACCTAAGTTTTGAAGCTGTGTAATATACTGTAATAACGTAATATGACTCATTTAATTATATTTTATAAATTGTTATCGTCAATAAATTTTTGTGCTTTAGCTTTTCTACCTTCTTCTATGTCAAATACAGCAGCATCTTGTGTTACTGTAGGAAATTGATTAGTAACAAATTGTTTTAAATAATTGTTCATAAAATACTCTTTGTATTTACTTTCAAATAAAACTTTTTTATCTTGTGACAAAGGTAAATCTTTTTCGTAACTCCAACTATCTGAAGCCGCATTAGCATTTTGCACCATTTGATCGTCTTCTTCTACACTCGTTCCTTTAGCTATGTAAACGTTCCAAGCGGCTACAGCAGCTTGCTCAACACCTAACATACCAGCAACTTCTGCATTTATAAATGGTTCTACTTTGCGCTCTATTTTATCCATGTCAAACTTAAGCACGTTTCTACCTTTACCATTACCTATGTCTATTATTTCGTAGTCATAACTACCATCAATATTTTTTAGTATAAACTCTTCTTTTATTTTAGCAGTAGGTGATAATGTTTTATCTTCTCTTATATCTTCTAAAGAAAAAATACCAACAGACGTTAACAGTTCTAACATTTCTTTATCTATATCAGGAGTTTGAACAACAAGATCTATTCCAGCTTTATCCATAGATCCTAAAGCAGAATTAGTTATAACTAAAGGAGATTCAAATATAGGTCCATCAAAAGAAATAACTTGATTACCATCTGTGTTTAAACTTAAATCCACCATGTAGCCATCAGACATAGAAAAACCTGGTCTTCCTATCATTATAGAATTAGCGGCTAAATACTTATAGCTATTATTTACATCATAGTTTTCGTCATCAGTGACGCTTAATTGTTCTAATAAGTTTTCTAAAAAAGCAATAGATTTTTGTGGAGCCTCTTCTAGTATTTTAAGTTGCTGTTTTTCTATACTACAATTAGGTAATGAACATTTATTATTTTCAATGTCCATTTTTAATTTAGCATAAAACCTAACCGTCGGCTCATAAGCGTTATCTAGTATTTTAAAATTATAATTAGCTGGATATGCTAAATAGTCTTCGTTATAAGCCACAGCACTGCTTTGATTAAATTGCTTTATAAAAAGATTTTTTTTAACGTTTATATCTTCCATGTGTTATTTAGTTATTGGTTGCTTTTAGCACCCATATAAGTTCCAGCCATTGAAGCTATACCTCCAATAGCGCCTGTTATAGCGCCTAATTGTGCATTTGCTGCTTGTTGTTCTGCTTGAGCCGCCATACCTATTTGAGATGCAACTCTATTTAATTGAGCTATTTCTCTGTTTTCTTTTTCTCTAAAAACAAATTGTCTACCTGCTACGTCTGCTTGTTGAAGTCTTTGTTTTTCTCCTCTTTTTTGAGCCATCATAGCTTGATCTCCTTGAGCTCTTTGTCTTTCATTCGAGAGTTCTTGTTGTTCTATATTAGCCGCAATATTTTTCTTACTTTGCAATGCCGCTTGAGCTAAAGCGGTAGCACCGCCAGCACTAGCGCCTGTAGCTCTAAGAGTGTCTAAAGTATTTGCTAAAGCTAAATCAGTCTGTTCCATTTGTATTTCTGTAGCGCCTGTAGCTACTGATAACTGTGAAAAAGGATTTGTAATAAGACTAGATAAGTCTTGTATGCCTTCGTAAGGGTTTATTATTTGTTGTCTACTAGCTTCTAAAGAGGCTAGTTTTTTTTGTAATCTTCTACGTCTACGTCTAGCTCGTCTTCTAGCTGCGCCGCCCATAATACCGCCTACAATTCCTCCAAGCGCTGAAGCTCCTCCGCCAATGATGGCTGCTGTTACCATTGTCATATTAAATTGTTTTTTTGTTATATTCTTCTATTGTCATAGACACTAATTCGTTTTCTAACTCTTCTATATTCTTAGTGTTGCTAGGATTTTTATGAACATTTACAAATATAGAATCTTCTAAAGCATATATAAATCTTTTAGAACCAGGTTGCGAAACAGTATAGCAAGGAGCTATATGTTCTATTTGTTCTCCATTGTTATTTATTAAAACCCTACCTTTCATTAAAAACCAAGTATGCAAATGATTATGAATAGCACCAACAACAACATCGTCTTTGTTCATGTCCATCTGTCTTATATATATTTGATCTGCAAAACTGTGTTTTATAGGTACCTCGGGTACTTCAACTATGCCTTTGCCGTCGCCATAAAATCCATCAATATGATTGTTTTTTATAATAATATCTTGTATATCTTGAACTGATTTATTTATTTTTTTAATATCCATTGTTAATTATATAATTGCTTTCTACTGCAAATAAAGTTTTTTCACTACCTAAGTCTGTAGTTGCATCTGTTGACATTTTAACAACAGAATAAAAACCTTTAATACCACTTATAGAATCTCCAAATATTATTTCACCTGGAGCAGCTATAGAATTATTTACTAAATTTGCAACATATTTGTTTTCTTTTAAAACAAAACCTGCATAATTTCTTTGATTAGGAGGATTTATAGTTCCAAATACAGCTAAGTAATTTGATCTAGAAACAGCACCGCTAAAAGAAAGTAAAGCTCCAGAAGCAATATTCAAAGGTATATTAACAGTAAGCAATCCACTTGATTCATTATAAGAAACCACTAAAGTGCCTATTGAAACACCTACACCGTTTACAACATCTCCTG
>WLWF01003281.1_pt1 | contig 10757 bp, 10 predicted proteins | sample 6718331 | NCBI WGS metagenome assembly WLWF01 (sample SAMN12718692, study PRJNA515312) | sponge metagenome | isolation source: marine sponge | host: Mycale hentscheli | place: New Zealand: South Island, Marlborough, Capsize Point | collected 2003-05-01
TTATTTCGCACAGATTGCTTAAATTCATTAAGTGAAAAGTATTGTCTGTGATCTTTTGATATTACAGATGTATAACAATCTTGATATAAAAACAGCTTTAAATGAGTAATTAACTGCTCAGCATTACTTTCATAATCCTTTAATTCTGAACAATACCCCAATGTATTTGTCATTAAATTAGCAGAGATCTTCTCTAACAACTCAGGAGCATCCATATTTTCTAGCATGGCTATGCAAGCTAAAAAAGTGTACGACCCGTTAATATAATGATCCTTAAAGTTAAGAGCTTCCAAATAATAGTTAGCCCTAGATTTTCCTATGGTCCTAACTCCTGTTCCACAAACAATGGACAAAGCAGTATCCATAAGTGCAGAAGGCTTATTAAATTTTGCTTTATAACTTTTAAGGTGAGTAGTATATTCTTTAATCCCTTTTTTTATTCTTGATATAAATACATCTCTGCTTATTTTCTTATTATCCTCATTACTTGGCAGTACCTGTAATGCATTATAGGCTTTGTGAATATAAGAATTATTATTTTTTTGATTTGATTCAATATTTTTCTGATAAAAAAATCTCATAACTCCAGCACTATTTTGGTGAAGATTTAAGGCATTAATATCCTCTTTTAACTCAAGCACTAAATCTTGTAAGTCTTTATCTCTTAGTACCTCTAATATTTTTTTTATATCTTTCATCTGATGTAGACGAAAATGACAATCCTTCAAGTCCTAAAAATGATGTATCATTATCATTTCTTACTTGTATTGTATCATCAGATCTAATTTTATTACCAATAACAGCAATTTCATTCATTCTTAAATTAGCAAGTGCACTGCTATTTATTGTAGTTGAACTAATATTAGATACTGTTGTATCATGAAATACTACTACTTCATCAGTCACTTGACTTACATCTACACCCATACCAAATGATGCTACTTCAGTACTACTTTTTAAATAAATACCTTTTAATAATATATCATTTGTATTCGAATAACCATCATTAAAAATATAAAAATTCTTATCAACATCTATTGTATCCCCGCTACCTAATGTAATATTAGAATTCAAAGTTAATTCTAAGTAATCGTCAGATGTATTATCTATAGATGATATAGTATGTCCTGTTAATGATATTGAATCTACACTACTATTTGTTACAGTATATCCTACAATTGCGTCTTCAAATACAGAATTAGTAGTAATACCATTCTCTTTTTTTATTCTAATTGTATTTTGAGTTGATGTTATTTGTGTATGAACACTTCCTGTTATAACACCATATGTTATTGCTTTATCTTGAATATTAATATTTTGTGTATTTATAACTGTTTGTGTCCCTACTATATCTAAATTACCATTAATAGATACATTTGTTAATGTTGTATTTCCAGAAATATCTAAATCGCCTGTTAATGCAGTATTTCCAGTAACATCTAAAGTTCCTGCCACTGCAGTATTTCCTGTAGCAGAAGCAACTGTGAATTTATCTGTGTTTACATTTAGATTACTTGTAACATCTAAATCACCTGCTATCGCAGTATTTCCTGTAGCAGAAGCAACAGTGAATTTATCTGTATTTACATTTAGATCACTTGTAACATCTAAAGTTCCTGCCACTGCAGTATTTCCTGTAGCAGAAGCAATAGTGAATTTATCTGTATTTACATTTAGATCACTTGTAACATCTAAAGTTCCTGCCACCGCAGTATTTCCTGTAGCAGAAGCAATAGTGAATTTATCTGTATTTACATTTAGATCACTTGTAACATCTAAAGTTCCTGCCACTGCAGTATTTCCTGTAGCAGAAGCAACTGTGAATTTATCTGTGTTTACTGAAAAATCACCACTGAATGAAAAATCATCAGTTGTTAATGTACCTGCTATATCTATACCACTTGAATTAATTGTTACAACATCAGTTGAATCCGCAGTAATTTTACCATTTGAATATATTGTTGTTGATGGGGAATTCATATTTATAATAATAAAAATTATTTTAAAAAAAATATCTAAAAAATAAATTTTTATTTATTTGACAAATAATTATATATTTTTTTGGATAATTTTTTCCCTATCTTTCTATTATTAATCTTTAAATCAGATAACATATTATATTTATCATCTAATAATTCTATTTTATTATATTCATTTATCAGATTTTCAATAGATAAATATTTATCTATAATACTTGATGATATTCTTGTAGATACACTTGGTATTTGTGATAATTGATTTATATTACATATTAATGGTGTTAAATTATCTTTCTTACATTTTTTAAATGTATTTGAATAATTAATATCATTTATTGAAATATTATTTAAATTAGAAAAATTAGAATCTTCTTCTAATTTATTTTTATTAATTAAATCAACTATATTATTAATTAGTTTAAAACTATCATTTATTGAATTACAATTTATACAATTTATATTATCTCTTAAAATTAACTTTAATACTATTCCTTGAATTGTTTTTGATGTTATACCATTATAAATTTTATCTAAATATATATCTCCTTCAATTAAATATATAATTTTATATTTATTAGAATAATCTTTTAATCTTAATTTTTGTTCCTTATATCGACCATCTTTTATAGATGATGCTAAATCTGAAATAGTTTTTCTTTCAATTAAAATATTAATATTATTATTAACAATTAATATATCACCTAAGTCTAAATTTTCTTTATTATATTTTATATTATTATTATTAAATATCTCAATTAATTTATGTTCTCTATTATCAATTGTAATCATAAATATATATAAATTAATATATTCTTATGTTATTATTTATACTAAATATAAATAATAGTTTAATATATATATATATATATTAATGAATAGATCAAATGGAATAGTATTAGATAAAAATATTATTGAAAAAGAAAGTTCTAAAATTTTTAAAGAAAATAAATTTATAATTGGTTTAAATAAAATTATGCAAAATAATGATTATATAGATTTTATGAATGAATTTGGAAATGATTGGAATGATATTAAAGTAATAATATTATATCAAAAATTATATCAAAGTATTAAAAAACAATATTATAATAAATATAATAAAAAAATACCAAATAAATTATTAATTGTTATTTTAGTTAAATTATTTGAAAATAATAAAGTTAGGAAAATAATAATGAATAGATTTATTGAATATATTAATAGTGAAATAAAAGATGATAATATAATAGATTTAAGAAATAATAGTTATAATAATTTATTACTACTTAATTAATAATATTATTTATATTAGCACCTATTTGTATTCCAGCCCATCCTGGTGTTTTACAATTTAATCCTTGTGTTCCTATTTCATTATTACCCCATGTTTTTATAGAAGAACATGAATTAGTTAATTTATTTGTATTACAATTATTATAACATTCTTCATATCCAATTATACCACTATTACCACTTGGTACATTATCTACATTTAAATCATTATTATCTTTATGTAAAACATTATTATCTACATTTAAATCATTATTATCTACATTTAAATCATTATTATCTTTATGTAAAACATTATTATCTACATTTAAAACATTATTATCTACATTTAAATCATTGCTATCTACATTTAAAACATTATTATCTTTATGTAAAACATTATTATCTTCATCAAATGTTTCTAACTCTTTAATATTTAAATTTAATTTTTTCTTATCCATATTTAAATCGAGTTCAGTATAATTAATATTATTACTATTATTTATTTTTAATACTGATAATACAAAAGCAATAGACATTAATAAAGAAATTGTTTTATCTTTACATGCTATCCATATAGTTATTAATAAAAATAATAATTTAAACCAAAACCATGAAAACCATTTAGAAACTTCATTATTATATTCTGGTATTAATAATGTATTATATAATATTAATCCACCTAATACAATAAATTTTATAATTGGAATATCTAATAAATTTAATGAATCTAAGAATCCTTTCCTAACTTTTTCATAACTATCCATTTAATTATATAATATTATTATATATTTTTTTTAAAAAATGATTATAAAATCTAAATGATTTAAATACAACTTAATATATTAATTTGTTATGAATAATACATATTTAAATAAAAGAGGTTATGTTATTAAAAAAAATACACTTACATCTAAAAAAATAAAAGAAATTACAGATATATTAACAGTAAAACCAAATATACCATCAGATTATGGTCAAGTAATTAATACATTTAAAGTTTATCTTGAAAATGATAATAAATTATATATTCCTAAATTTTTTGGTATATCTGAATTTGGATTGCCGTTAAATAATAAAGTACCAGATGGTTCTGATATTGATTTAGAATTTAAATTTAAATTAAGAGATAATCAATTAATACCTGCAAAAAAATGTATAGATGCATATAAAGAAAAGGGTGGTGGAATATTATCATTAGGATGTGGCTATGGTAAAACAATTTTAGCATTATATTTAATATGTAAATTAAAAAAGAAAACATTGGTGATTGTTCATAAAGAATTTTTAATGAATCAATGGATAGAACGAATCGAATCATCAATACCAGATGCAAATATTGGTATTATTCAACAAGATAAATATGATGTTAAAGGTAAAGATATTGTTATTGCAATGTTACAAAGTATATCAATGAAAGAATATAATTTTGATGCATTTTATTGTTTTAATCATGTTATTATAGATGAATGTCATAGAATACCATCTCAGGTATTTTCAAGAGCATTACAAAAAATAAATGCAAAATATATGCTTGGTTTATCAGCAACACCAAATAGGAAAGATGGTTTAACAAAAATATTAAAATGGTATATTGGAGATATAATATATTCATCTGAAAAAAAAAATGAAAATCAAGTATTAGTGAATAGATATTTTATAATAAGTAATAATAATAATTATAATAATGAAATTATAGATTTTAGATCTAGACCATGTATGCCTAAAATGATAAATAATATAACAGAATATGATGAAAGAACAAATATTATAATTAATTTAATAAAAGAAATAATAATAATTAAAAATAGAAAAATATTATTATTAAGTGATAGAAGAAATCATTTAAAAGAAATTGAGAATATTATTATAAATAATTCTATATGTAGTATAGGATATTATGTTGGTGGTATGAAAAAAAAAGATTTAAAAGAAAGTGAATCTAAAACATTAATTTTAGGTACATTTTCAATGGCGAATGAAGGATTAGATATAGAAGATTTAAATTGTTTAATATTAGCAAGTCCAAAAAGTGATATTATACAATCATGTGGTAGAATAATGCGAAAAAAACATGAATTTGAACCATTAATAATTGATATAGTTGATAATTTTTCATTATTTGGAAGACAATCTGATAAAAGATTAAAATATTATAAGAAATCAAATTACTTAATAAATGATTATGATGTTAATGATATAGATAAAATATATGAATTTAAGAAAACACATATATTAAAAAAACCAATAATAAATAATAATGTTATTATAAAAAAAAATAATAATAATTGTTTATTTTAATAATGATTTGTTTGTTAACTTAATTGCCTCATCTTTATTATAAAAATCACCTATTTTAACCCATTTATTATTTTCTAAATCTTTATAATATTTAAAAAAATGTTTTATTTTATTTTTAGTACAATCTTCTAAACTATCAATATCTGTATATTTATTATAATATTTATCTACATTATTTGATGGTACGCATATTAATTTTTCATCTTTACCTTTTTCATCTTCCATATCTAAATAACCAATTATTTTAGTATTAATAATTGTTCCAGGCATAATCTTATATTCAGATATTAATATAACATCCAATGGGTCTCCATCACTTGATAATGAATCTGGAATAAATCCATAATTAAATGGAAAAATCATTGATGTAGATAATATTCTATCTAATCTAAGTATTTTTTTATTATCATCATATTCATATTTAAGATTAGAACCTTTTTCAATTTCAATGATAGCATCTATATTCATTTGTATATATATATTATTATATTTATTTAAATAATTTTATTTATTTCTTTTTTTTAGTAACAGATTTCTTTTTAGTAACAGATTTCTTTTTAGGAACTAATTTCTTTTTAGTAACAGTTTTCTTTTTAGTAACAGATTTCTTTTTAGGAACTAATTTCTTTTTAGGAACTAATTTCTTTTTAGTAACAGATTTCTTTTTAGGAACAGATTTCTTTTTAGGAACAGATTTATTTTTAGTAACTGATTTTTTTTTAGTAACTGGTTTCTTCTTTTTTGGTAACCCACCTAAAAGCTTTCTACGCTTTAGAAACTTTCTTCCTTCCTTCTCTCCATCACCAATAACGCCTGTCACCGCTTTAGTTACTCCAGTTATAAGAGTACTTGCAAGATTAGAAGTATGACCAACACCACTATGTATACTCTTTCCAAAAATAGGTAGCTCTCCAAATGTCTTTTTTGATACTTTTTTTATTGAATTAGTACCTATTTGTGTACCTTTCACTATACTTTTTTGAATGTTTCCAGATATTGTCCTCTTTCTTCCATTACTATATCCAATAATAGGTACCTCTTTCTCTATACTATTTTGAATGTTTCCAGATCTTGTATTATCACCAGAACCATGCATCATTGTCATACTACGACTAGATAATTTTTGATTTATATTAGTTTGTGAATTCATTCCATTGTTATTAGTTTGTAAATTTTGCATATGATTTGTTTCATATGGTTTTGCATAAACATTCCCCCAATATTCTGAAGCTGGACTAGGTACCATATTATTTTTACTTCCTCCATATTTTTTAGTTTTTGTCATTTTTATATTATTTAACATAGATTTTTTAATTGAACGCAATTTTATTAAATCATTAGTATTTATTTTTTTTTTATTTAAAATTTTTAATTTTTTTTTAATTTCTTTTTTAATTAATTCTTCTTCTTCTTTATTATTAATTTTAAATAATTCATTTAATAAAAATAATATAGCAACAACAGAAAATAAATTAATACCCATTGGTCCAATTAAAGCACCAAGTGCTATATAACCATTTGGAAAACCACCCCTTAATATATTATTATTATTATCTTTATTATCTATATTATCTAAATATAATAATAATTTTGATTTACCATCTTTCATAGTTCCTAATGGTTTAAGACTTTTATCTACAAAAAATATATATTTATTTTTTTTAATATTATTTTTTTTTTTATTTACAATATAATCCGCTAATAATATTGAACTTAGACAATTTAAATTATCTTTTCCTAAACTAAATAATTTTTTAGAATTAATTTTAACTAGCTCATTTTTATCTACATTTAAATTAGGATAATTTAAAGAATTATGTGCTAATGCAGATGATATTAATGAAAGTTTTTCTGTATTTAATGGTGTAAAAATATTAGATAATTCACCTAACATATTATTAAAATTTTTTATTTTTTGGGGGGATATTTTTCCACCATTTTGTGTTAATTCATTACAAAATACTGGAGGACAACACTGTGGATATGATAATCTTTGTGATTGTCCACCGATTGGTGGTAGATCAACCGCATTAAAATAACCACCTCCATTGAACCGATTGTCAAATGCTTTTTCTGATGCGCCAGGTATACTATATTGTCCACATGATTTATTTACACCAAGTTGATGTGTATTATTATTATTACATAATATATCATTTCCAGAACCATATTGATTACTAAACGCATTATTTATTGATGTTATATTATCTTTTAAAGTAGCATTTACATCTGGACAATAATATCTTAATGCAGGATGATAATTATTTGAACCGCCTTTTAATGACAAATTATTATTGCAATAATATTCTTTTGCTGGATTAAATGTTTTATTACAAGTATTCATTATATATTATAATATATATATTATTATCATATTATTAAAAAATTAATGAATAATCATCTATTGAATTACTAATATTTATAGGTTTCCATTTATTAAATTTAGATATATATTCACAATACATATATATTTCAATTGAATCTGTAAATAAATTTTTTATATCAATACTATGTTGAAGACTTATAATTGAAGCTAATCCAATTTTATATAATTCTTTATCTTTTGAACAATATAAATCATATACATCTGGTAAATCCGTTTTTTTTAAAAGAAATGATCTAATTGTATTATTACTAATTGTATTATTACTAATTGTATTATTACTAATTGTATTATTACTAATTGTATTATTACTAATTGTATTATTACTAATTGTATTATTACTAATTGTATTATTACTAATTGTATTATTATTACTAATTGTATTATTATTACTAATTGTATTATTATTACTAATTGTATTATTACTAATTTTTTCATTTTGTATTTTTTTTTTATTTCTATTTTCTAAAAATATATATAATAATGCTTTTTCATTTGAAATTTTACTTTTAAATAATAAACCACTACAATTAAAATTTAAATTAGGTATGTAATTTTCATATAAATCTTTTATATGATTATAGTTAAAATATTTATTTAAATATAAATTACAAATATTTATATTTAAATCTTCTTTATAATCATTTTCAAATATATTTTTCATCAAATTTATTTTTTCATCAAATTTAATTTTATTTAGTATATTATTATTATGTAATAATATATCTGTAATTGAAAATAACCAATTATTATCAGTATTATTTTTAAGCAATTCACCTTCAAAAATGGTTTCATTAAATAGATAATCTTTAAATCTAAAACGACAATATATAATTATATTATTTTTCTTATTAATAAAAAAACAAGTATTTTTATTATTATACTTAGTTAAATATAATAAATATTTATGACAAAATGTAGTATATGTTACATAGTGTTCATTATTTTTTAGATAATTAATAGATATATTATCTAAAAATTTATAATTTTTTTCATTTATATCTATATTTAAATTTTTTAAATTTGAATATATATAATTAATTATTTTTTCAGAGGTTACTTTTAAAGTTTTTTTTTTACAAAATATATATGATTCCATTACAAATAATTATATATCTATTAATTATATTTAAATCATTTTTTATTAATATTAATGAATTATTAATAATTCATTAATAAAATTATATATATAAAGACTTATATTTATATATTAATAATAGTTTATTATATGATAAAATATGAATATAACGATTTAATAAGAATATCAAAAAATTTAAAAAGAAATATATCAGATGATTTAAATAATTTTATAATATATTATAATAAAATTATTTTAAATGATGAAAAAAGCCCTTTATATAAAAAAAATGAAAAATATAATTTAAAATTTTCAAAGAATACTAAAAATACTAAAAATAATTCATATATATTAGTAAGAAATTCAGATGCATGGGATCCATTTTCATATAAAAATAATAATGAAATATTACGGAATAATATACGAAATATATTAAATAAATTATCATCTGATAATTATAATCAGATTATTATAGATTTAGATAATTTTTTTAAAACTTCATTTTCATTTAATGTATTAATAATAATGGGTGAAGAAATATTTGAAAAAATTATTTTTGATACAGATTATCATAATCAATATATTAATATGTCTAAATATATATTTGATTTAAATAATTATTATGAAAAAATAATAAATATTATTGAATATAATAAAGAATTTTATTGGTATATAGATAACTTTATATCAACAAACCAAGTAATTGGTCCTTTCAATAATAAAGATATATTATATAAATCTGCAAAAAATAATATTAATTTTAAAAATATATTATTAAATAAATTATTTAATGAATTTAGTAATAGACATAATTATCTATATAAATCTAATAAAAGTGATGAAGATAATTTTAAATCAAAAAGAAGAATTATAGGTCTTGTAGAATTCACTACTAAATTAATATTAGAATCTACATTAAATAATGATTTAATTAATAAAATAATAAATAATTTAGTATATTGTTCAAATATAGAAAAAGAATATTTAGAAGCAATACATAAAATTATAAATATAATGAATGATAAGAATATAAATATTTTTTCAAATGAAGAATTAATTAAATTAAAAAAAACTATTAAATTATTAGATAATGATAAATGGTCTACCCGTGAATATTTTATGATAGATTTTATTACTGATAATCTTAATAATATTTCCTATTTTACTAATAATATAAAAATAGATAAAGATTATAATGAAGATATAGAAACAAAAATAAATAAATTACTAAAAAATAAACTATTTGATAAATTATATAGTTATTGTATAGATAATAGGGATAATATTTTAGAAATTATAAATTTAATAATTAGTATATCATTAATTCAATTATTAAACTATGATTATAATAAATTATCAGATTTTATAACTAAATTATATATAGATAATATAATTAATATAGATTATTTATATGATATATATTATTATTTAATTGAAAATATAGAAGAACTTAAATTAGATAATAAAAACATTAAAATAAATATATATAATTTATATAATTATTTTAATAAAAAGATTAAGGATTTTAATTTAATATTAAAATAATTATTTATTTTATAATGTTAAATAAAATATATTTTATTAATTTAGATAAAGAATATATAAGAAGAAAAAAAATAAAAAAATATTTAAATAATTTACATATTCCTTATATTAGATTTCCAGGTATAAATGGATATAATATAAATAATAATGAAATTTATTATTTATATAATAATAATATTATAAAATATAATTTACAAGTTTAAAAAAAAGGAAGATTAGGAAC
>WLWF01003282.1_pt1 | contig 10754 bp, 15 predicted proteins | sample 6718331 | NCBI WGS metagenome assembly WLWF01 (sample SAMN12718692, study PRJNA515312) | sponge metagenome | isolation source: marine sponge | host: Mycale hentscheli | place: New Zealand: South Island, Marlborough, Capsize Point | collected 2003-05-01
CTTGCATTCGTTATACTTTCCCAGAAATTAAATATAGTGATGACTATTTTGTAGATTTTATATTAGATTCTAGTACTATAGATTCTAAGGCTCAAGGATGTAATAGTAAGCCATTAGACTTTTATAGTGCTACATTATATGAAGAGCAAAAAAATAGAGATACAGACTATTATATATTTAGTAGAGTTAAAAATGATTTTACAGTTGCTTGGATATGTGGAATAGCATCTAAAACTAAATTTTTTCAAATAGCTACATTAAAAGAAGCGGGACATAAGACTAATAATTTTACCTATGATCAAAGTCGATATGAACTTGAATATAAAAAATTAGGAGATATGTATAGTTTTATGGAGTGGCATAAAAAAAATTCTAAAGCTATCTCTTGACATTGACGATAGATTAGATATAATCTTCTAGTGGAGGTAACAATTATGCGATTTGGATTATGTTGTATTTCTCTCGACCTTAAAGAACTAGGTTATAGTTTTCAAACTATGACCTATAAGCGTTTCTCCTCACTTCCACGCGAAGAGGCACTAGATATTCTAGGCTCTCGTATACTTAACAATATGCAGGTTACTCATGCCCACATTAGCTACTGTTCAGACAATGATTATACTTATAGGATCAGTAGTGATTTATTTCCTCTTATTACCTATATTGCTGCTGACGTTATACTCACTGATTTGCCTCAATACAATGAGATTGAGCAAGAAATAAAAGCAATAAAACAAACCATACAAGATACAGGCGTTCGTATTTCCTGCCATCCTTCAGAGTTTAATGTTCTTGCATCCACTAATACTGATGCTGTTGATAGAACTGTTAGAGAACTTAATTTTTACTCAGAGTTCCTTGACATGCTAGGCTGTCCTGCTGATTATAATTGTCCGATGAATTTACACATCAATAATCGACAGGGAAGTAACGATGAGGTTGTGGATAGGTTTATACAGAATTTTAATAGACTTGACGATAATTGTCGTAATCGTATTGTTATCGAAAACGATGATAAACTTAATTGTTGGTCTGTTAAACAATTAATTAGTGACTTTTATCCAAGAACGAAAATACCAATCACATTCGACTATTTGCACCATAAATGTCATCCAGACGGATGGACAGAGCAACAGGCTATTAGATTCTGTTGCTTAACATGGGGTGATATAAAACCATTATTTCATTACAGTGAATCTGCGCCGGGAAATAATCCACGCAAACACGCAGATTACGCAGAAAATGACTTCTACACTTATGACGATTTAGACTACGATGTAGATATGGAATTAAAAATGAAGGACAAAGCAATAGCTAAATTTCTGGAAGGTGTATCTATATGAGTGGATGGTTAATAGTTTTAACGGGCTTTATATATTTGTTCGTAAGTTGCGATCAGCTATATAGAGGTAATCCCGGTATGTTTATTGCTTATCTTGGATATGCTTTTTCTAATATTGGATTATATTTACTAGCATCTAAATAGATAGGTGAAATAATGAGAGAGCCTCAAAAATATTCTATGTCCACAGGATTACCACATACTGAAAATGATGAGGAAGTTAAGAAGTATCCATTAGATAGTCTTAAAAAGGAAGAAAGTAATGAACAAGCCTTCCTTAATTTTATACAAAAAGCTAAAGAAAGTAAAAAGAAATATAATATTTGGTTAGAAGAACAAAAGAAAAATAAGTCTAAAGATTCTACTTGACAACTGCCGATAAGTATGGTATACTAAAAGGAAATCAATTTTCACAGGAGACAGATGAGATGCCTAAAGGTAAAAAGACTTGCGAGAAATGTGGACATCAGTGTGGGCCTAGAGCATATATGTGTCCAGAATGTCAACATCCATTTATGTTTGCTGTTCAGAGTAAAGAAAAGCGAACAACTAGAATGATTAGAAAGTTTAATTGGAAAGACTTAGAAAAGGGAGATAACATAAAAGTAACTGGTGGATGTTATTATGTTTCAGATGAAGGCGAGTATATTCCTATGGGATGTAGAGGTAAATTCACTGTCATTGGCTTAGATCATAATGGTATTATAGCATACGGAGTAAAAGAAGGTGGATTTTGTCATATCTGGATGGGCGAAGATCAAATGTGTCCAGATACACAAATTCGTAGAACAAAGCACAGACTTGCTAAACTACAACCCAAATTACCCAAAAGACAAAAACAAATGGCATGAAAAAATTCTCAATTACAGATAATGAAGAATTTGCTTCTCTGATGAGATCATACGCTGCCAGTAGTCTTGCAGAAGAATATTTAGGAGAACCTAGAGAGTACGAAAATAAAGAACTTGAATGTTTGATGACTTTGAGCCAAGTGCAAAATATAGTTGAAGAAAATAGTGCTGACACTACTGAGGATAATTTAAATATAATTAGCGAGAAGGAGTTTGATACTATTTTTAATTTAGTTAGAACCCAACTATACCAAGCTACTATGTCGCAACTTGCTGCCAAAGGCTACCTAGAGTGCGCATGGAATGATAAAGAACAACAAATGGAATTTTGGGTAGAGGACAAAACAGAAGAATAAGATTTTTGTTTCGTGGCAACAAAGATTTTATGTGTTTTAAGATGCCACAAAAGTAAGAGGTGTTTATGACCAAGCAAGATCGTGTTGCTAATTATCTTCGTAGAGGTAGAACTCTTAGTCAAGATAGTGCATATAGTATGTTTGAAGTAGGTAATCTTCGTGCTACTATTAGTGATATTAAGCCAACTTTGAAGTCAGAAGGCTACACAGTGACTAGAACAACCGGACGTAGTGGAGAAACTCGTTACGGTGCTACTGCTGTTAAGACTCGTAAGCGAAGGCGTTAATATGGTTTATTTGGTAGCCCAGTTAAAGCCAAGGGTATCGCTATTCAAGATAGGAGGTTCGGCTTGTCTCCCTACCGAATAAATTCGCTACATCCTGCTACATGGATATTATGGCTATTACTTATGGCTAGTATAGCCACAAATTTTGTTCAACATTCTCAAATAAAAAGACTTGACAAACAACTAGCACCTGTTATAATTAGACAAAACATTGAAGTGTTTACGAAACCTTTGGAGGATAGAGTAATATAAAAAAATACATATAGCGAGGATAGCTTCCTTGCTATAGGATGGTGGCTGAAAATGTGGTAGCCAGTATGAGATCACAACAGCACACGACGCTCTGGAGGACGACCAAGTGGTACACAGTCTGGAGATAGTGGTTCAAAGTAGGGAAATCTGACATATCATACCCTGAAACTTTGGAGGTAATAAAATAATTCCTCCCCATCCAACAATACAAACCGGGGGCGTACTGGTTTCGACAGGTGAATAGAAGTATAGATCGCATCGACTGGTTGATCTAAAGGCCAGTTTAAAAATAGATCACATTTTAGTTGCCGATACTTCTGTATTAGCACTCGCTGCTTAGTGAGGGAGGTTGCCTAAACCTTCTCGCCCAATTAGGCTGACTCCGATAATCGGATAGGGAATTATACCTGAATTAAATATAAAGATAAGTGTAATCACTTTGACGTTGGAAAGACAAACAGTTTTGTCTGATGTATTAATAACAACAGACTAACGATGTAGAAGTTTATGTGGAATTTATACTGGACAGGGGTTCGACTCCCCTCGCCTCCACTTATGAAAACTAAAGTAATACTACTGTCTCTATATTTGCTTTTAAACAGCATTAATATACTTCGACACAATGAAGTATTCCAATTTTTAATAGATGGTAGACCAAAGTGCGTCACATATTACAAAACTACATTCATGTTTATACATATTGAAGTTGAAGTAGTAGAACCTAAAGTTATTTCAAGAAATCGTGCCGGTATTGAATGTATGAATATATATTTTTTTTCTGAGACTTATCATTTACATCACACAATTCATTGGAGATATATAAAATTTATTGAAGCATAAGGTGTATAGTAATAGTGTTGCAGCACACTATAACTTGGAGAGACACATCTGATGTTTAAACAATCTAAAAAACATTTGGCAGAAAATGACATGACATATTTGGAACATTTCAGATTCGCTTCAGGTTATGGTATACAATGTATATTAGCGGGGTTATCCTTAATACTTCATGCTATTATCCCCGCATATTTTTCTCTTACTGGTTCTAATCTTACTAATAAGTTAAATAAAGTTTTTACAGACCAAAACGAATATCTATCTCTTAAAACTAGAGTAGAAGCGTTCAAAAAAATAGTATACCATTATCGTTCCAAAGAATTAAACTAATGAGCAAAGACACAGAACTAAAAATTCTAAAATTAGAACTAAAACAACAAGAAATTATTGGTAAAAATTTACAGAAAAAAATAACTCGCTATGAAAAAGCCAATAGCATAGTAAACAATACTATTGCTCAACAAGATATTGATGACCTAAAAACAGAATTGCAAACCTCTGAATTGCAAAAAGAAATTTTGTCATCAAAAATAAATTCTTTCAAAAACTAAAGATTGTTCTTGACAATATCCGATAAAGAAGATATACTGTAAGGAACAAGAATCACAGGACACAGGATATTATAATGAACAGTACAGAATATGTTATGGCTATGGTCAACGAACTGCGTAACAACAGTGGCACAAATGCCAAGCAAGAAATTATTGCTAAGTATTGTAAAGCAGGTAAAGAGGAAGATAACGGAGATCAACTTCATGCTAGAAATGTACTAAATCTAGCACATAATGACTATCTTATGTATGGCTTGACAAGTAGCCAAGTTAAGAAGCGACCAGACTTATCCTTCGGAGATTGTGAGCCGGGATATGGTTTCTGTCAACTGTTTAGCGATTTGAACAACAGAAGATATACAGGACATGATGCTATCAGGATTGTTAATGCTTATATCAATAAGCATCCAGAACAAGAAGAACTTGTACATTGCATCTTAGATAAAGACCTAAAGACTAAGGTTGGCGTTAAACTTATCAATAAAGTTATACCTGATTTTATTCCAGAGTTTAGTGTTGCTCTTGCAGAAAAATATGAACCTAAATTAGTGGAGTGGGAAGATGAGTGGTTTGTATCTCGTAAACTTGATGGCGTTAGATGTTTGGGTATTGTCGATAGTTTTGGCAATACTACTTTCTACTCCAGAACGGGTAAAGAATTTACTACCTTGGGTGTTGTTGCCGATGGGATTACAAGTCTTGGTTTATCTGATGTTGTGTTTGACGGAGAACTCTGTTTAATCGACGAAGATGGTAATGAAGATTTTCAGGGTATTATGAAACAACTTCGTAAGAAAGATCATACTATTGAAAATCCTTCTTATAAAATCTTTGACATGATGACTCAAGATGAGTTTAAGGCAAAGAAAAGTAATGACAATCTTTACCAAAGATATAAAGAGTTATTATTTACTATGGAGAACAATGAATGTCCCTGCCTATCTGTGCTAGAAATGGAGATAGTGAATGATGATAATCATTTCCAAGAATGGGTATCTAAAGCAGATGATAATGGTTGGGAAGGAGTAATGCTCCGTAAGAATGTAAAATACAAAGGTAAACGAAGTAAAGAGTTACTTAAAGTAAAAACCTTCCATGATGCAGAATATGAGGTAATAGATACAGAGATGGGAATGTTTCCATTGACATTAGACGGTAAAGAATGTGAAGAAGAAATGTTGTCCTGTGTTTATATTAAACATAAAAATCACCTTGTCAGAGTTGGTAGTGGATTTACTATAGAACAGAGACAAGACTTTTACAAAAATCCTGATGCTATCTTGGGCAAAATTGTCACAGTACAGTATTTTGAAGAGACTAAGAATCAAGAAGGGGGTATAAGTCTTCGGTTTCCTACTTTTAAAGTGTTACATGGAGAAGTTAGAACAGTATGATGAATGAAATATTTAATTACAATGTAGATGAATATCCTTTTATTAGTTTAATCTCTAAATTATTTAATAAAAAAGATTTAGATAATTTACATCAACAATCTAATGAATCTTATAGATATTTTAATGAACCTACAAAAGACTCTGATACAGAATTTCATAAAGTTTTTTACGATAAAATGAGATCGGGTTGGTCAGATTTTCTTGACACTTATAAAAACTTTGTTTACAATTTTGTAGAACCAAAAGTAGGAAATAGTATTATATATCAAAAATGGCCTACATTTAGAGTTCATCTTCCAAATAACATGGCAGTAGGTGCTTGGCATATTGATTCTGATTTTAATCATCCAGAGGGAGAGATTAACTTTATATTACCAATAACTAAAATGTTTGAAAGTAATACTGTTATTGCAGAAAGCGAACCGGGGCTAAGAGACTTTAAACAAATTGAACTCGATCCCGGTGAATTATTTATGTTTAATGGTAATAAATGTTTACACGGTAATCTGCCTAATAGAACAGGTAAAACTAGGGTTAGTTTAGATTTCAGGGTGTTACCAGAAAAGTATTATCATCCAGAAAAAAACAAATCCTCTATTACAACAAATACTAAGTTTACTTTAGATAATTACTACGATAAATAGGGAAAATATTGTGAGTGAAGAATCATTATCCATTGATGATTTTCAAGAAGATGATAATATAGATGCTTTTTATGAGAACAATACTGTTCCAAAAGAGTTTGATGACATATTTTATGCTCAGACTTATGATGTAGAAGATTACTATCAACCATATTGTAAAGACAACGGCTTTACTGACAGACAAAGACTTTATCATCACTTTATTACTTTTGGTCAACATGAACTTAAACTGCCATACGAACACTATGAAGATGTAAAAGAGTATGATCCAAAGATTATATTTGAAAACATATCTCTTGTTGTTAGCTGCAAGAACAGAGAAGGTATGCTAAGTGTAAGTCTAAGTTCTTGGATTTTACATCCACAGATTAAACAAATTATAATTGTGGATTGGTCATCCGAGAAAAGTTTAAAGTATCTTGAGAATGTTGATGAAAGAATTGAAGTTATAAGAATAGAAGGCGAAAAGTTTTATAATGCTAGTAAGCCTATCAATATCGCTATAAAAGCTGCTAAATATGAAAAAATATTAAAAATGGATGTTGATTACATACTGAACCCATACTTCCCATTAGCAAGTTTAATTGATATATCACCGGGAGAGTTTGTAGCAGGGAATTGGAACCAATATTATTTAGATAACGATCTTGGTTTTATGAGAAATCTTAACGGAATTATATGCTGTCATAAAAAGTACTTTATGGATGTTGGATTATACAATGAAGAAATTGACAATTATGGCAGAGAAGATTGTGAAATGTTTGACAAATTAGAAGCAATCGGTCTTATTAGAAAAGATATTTATTTTGAGCCTAATTGTGTCCCGGTTTATCATAATCCTCATAGTGATCGTGTCAGAAGTTATAACAGAAAAGACAATAATATTGACAGAACTCTGCAATATATGAATAAAAAATATGGTAAATCAAATTTTGAATTAGTTATTAATCTTTATAAAGACCCGTCACCAGAAAGAACAAAAGAAATACTAGACTGCCTAAGATTAAACTTACAAAATAAATATATAACTAAGGTTCATATCTTTTTAGAAAACTATGAAGATTTTCCAGAGTTTGATAAATTAAGAAATGATTATCGACTACCTATCGACAAAATAATTGTAAATAATACAATTCGTAGAATGTCCTATAAAAAAATATTTGCTTATACAAATAAAAATATTGTAAATACACAATGTATTGTAGCAAACAATGATATTCTTTTTAATGAAGATTTGTCTAAAATAAGAGGACTACGACCTAGAGATATTATCTCTTTAACAAGACATGAGCAAGATGGAGAACTGTTACAAAACAGGCATAGAGATGCTTTTTGTTCCCACGATGCTTGGATATTTAAATCACCTATGCTTGATGATTTTGAATTATTACCAGATGATGTTATCATAGGTACTTTTTATTGTGATGTGATTTTAGATTATTGTATTTATAAATCTAAGCAATATCAGGCTTGGAATCCTTGCAATGATGTAATCGCAAAACACTGTCATCAAACTACTCAACATGACCACAGTACTAAAAGTTCAGAAGAGGCTATTTCTATTCATAATTATTATGTTAAAAAATTTGGCTCACACGATTGGTATCGTCATTTATCAGCTACTACTATAGAAGACTATTGGAATGGTGTAAACTGTAATAAATTTATTAGTGATCATCAATTCGACTTAAACAAATATTAACAATGATTATAAATACTGAATATAAAATTATTTATCTTTCTAATTGCAAATGTGCTAGTACTACAATTAGAAAACATTTCTGGAATATAACAGATAAAGAACTGGTAGATAATATACAAAAAGAGGCAAACAACAATCCACATATAACATATAAGAATTTATCAAAATGTCTTTTGACTGAACATAATATTGATATTAGTACTTTTTTTCTTTTCTCAACCATTAGAAACCCTTGGGAGAGAATAGTAAGTTTGTATAATTACGCCAAACCAGACAAGAATGGAGTGCCTTCATGGGCGTTAAAACGTGTAGAAGGAACTTCTTGTAGTTTTAAAAAATTTGTTTTTAGTAAATGGGGTGCTTCTGAACAAAGATGGAACCACAATAAAATCGGATCATTAACGTATGCCTGTAGAAATGTTCAAGATATGTTTGGTGAAGATTATAGTAAATTTAAATTATATAAAAGCGAAGAACTGAATGTAAATAAAATTATGGACGACATAAACAATCCTATCCTTGAAGAGAAGGTGGGTAGAGCAGAGTTTAAAATTGTAGATTCTGATTGTTGGAAGACAGAAAAAGAAAAAAGAGATAGTTTAAACTATAGAGAATACTATGATGATGAATTACAAGAAGTAATAGCTAATCATTATAAGTTAGATATAGAAATAGGAGAGTATGAGTTTTGATTACATATTATACAAAGAATAGAAAACAATTATGGTAATATCACATAGAAATAAATTTCTGTTTATACATAACGATAAATGCGCTGGTACTGCTATGCGAGAACATTTTCGTGGGTATGAAAAAAATGATCTTTACAATAATGAACTCTTTAAAGTAGACTTAATTGGTCACTGGGGTCGAAGCATGAGCATAGAATTATGGGAAAAACATGAAAACGAACTGTGTGCTGTTCCGCAACACTCTACTGCGGAAGTAATAAAGGGCTACTTTGAATTAATGGGTTGGAATTGGGACGAATACTTTAAGTTTGGCATTGTTCGCAATCCATTTGACAGAATTGTATCTGGATATGAATGGAGAAGAAGTGTTGTCCGAAGGCAGATTGATAGTAAGGATTATCTTGGGGATAAAAACCACTTTAAAGAAATTGTATCTGAAATAGATGGGGGATTTAAAGAATTTGTAAAAAGAAAATGCCAAAAATGGAATCATCAAGAACGATTTTTTTATTCAAAAAAATCAAAACAATGTTTAGTAGACTTTATTGGTAGATATGAAAACTTAGAAGCAGACTTTAAACACATTGTTAAAACAATACTACCAAACGCTACAGACAAATTATGTACACTTCCTAATCCAGATACAACATGCAAAAACTCCAACGCAAGCATAAGAAAGAAAGATTATATATCATACTACGATGAAGAGACAAGAAGTATGGTAGAGGAAGGACTAGCTGGAGACTTAGAATTATTCGGATATAAGTACTAATGATATACTGAGTATATTAGTTCATCGTACATAAAAGAAATCATAGATAATCATTAAAGTTTTACTTAATAAGGGCATAGACTTAACTAAACAGACGTAAATAAAAATTAAAGAAGATAGGCTTGACAAGACGATAACATTAGTGTAAACTTGAATTATCACATTTGAAAACTTTTTGGAGACTAACTAATGGTAATTGCTACTGAAACTAAACCTGAAAAAAAGACAACCTATTGTAGAAATCGGGCTGATGAGTTTTTTAAAACATTCCCTACAAACAAAGTTCAAGACTATAAGGAGTACTGGGAAAGTGTACGACCACAGAATCACGGCGATATTTTTAGGCGTTATCTGTTTGCTTATTGCTCTGTTCATACGAGTTGGCAAGGGAATTGCCGTGGTTACGAGGCCATTAAGCAATATGAAGAATGGATCGACAACAAAGAAACACTCCTAGAAAAATTAAAAAATTCAGGAGTAGGTTTACACAATAATAGAACAGACTATATATGGGATTTTTCTACTCAGTTTTGGGATAATCCTAAAGACTTTTATCTTACAACAAAAAAGTATCACATTAAGAAACGCGATCAAATTGTTAACAGGATCAAAGGTCTGGGTATGGCTAAGGTGTCTTTTGCACTTGAGATGATTCATCCAAATGAAGCTAGAGTTTTATGTGGAGATGTTCATCAACTTCGCCTTTACAACATGGATCACTTGAGTTATAATAAGAGCAAGCAAGGTACACAAAAGTATAAACGCATGGAGCAACATTGGAGTGTAAATTGCGGTAAACTTAAAGTACCATCGTATATCGCTCGTTGCGTTTACTGGGATGCCTTGCAAGATAAATCAGATAGTAGATACTGGAGTTACGTTCTAGAGGCTTAATAATGGAACATACGATATGGCAAATCTTAGCAGTCTGGTCAATAAAAGTAATAATAGATTCGGCAATAGTTTGTATTTTTATTTATGTAGCAAGAGATAAGGTGTAAATATAAAGTGTACTTACTCATAAAGGAGACAACATGCGTAATGCCTTTTATATTAATGAAGATTTGAAAAATA
>WLWF01003283.1_pt1 | contig 10754 bp, 14 predicted proteins | sample 6718331 | NCBI WGS metagenome assembly WLWF01 (sample SAMN12718692, study PRJNA515312) | sponge metagenome | isolation source: marine sponge | host: Mycale hentscheli | place: New Zealand: South Island, Marlborough, Capsize Point | collected 2003-05-01
GGAGCTACTGGTATTCAAGGTGAAGTTGGACCCGATGGAGCCACTGGTATTGAAGGTCCTCAAGGTGCTACTGGAGTCATTGGACCCGATGGAGCCACTGGTATTGAAGGTCCTCAAGGTGCTACTGGAGTCATTGGAACCACTGGAGCTACTGGTATTCAAGGCATCACTGGAGCCACTGGTCTTACTGGATCTACAGGTGCTACTGGTATAGAAGGACCTCAAGGTTCTACTGGTATCCAAGGTCTTCAAGGTGCTACTGGTCTTACCGGAGCTACAGGAGCAGACTCAACTGTTGCTGGTGCTACTGGAGCCACTGGTCCATTTGGTGGTGGCTTCTTTACGGTTGTCGCAGAAAGAAATGGTAGCTGGGGTGCTAATTCAAACTTTGCCTTTGGTAATGGAGCTAATTTAGATTCCACTGGTATGGTTATTACAGAGACCTGCCTATTGAGATCTCTAGCTATTGCTACAACTACTATCATTCCTTTGGGTACTACCGTTGTTGCTCGTATCAATGGGGTCAATGTTCTAACTGCTTTTGTTACTGCTGATGGAACAACTACGAATGTATTTAATACTTTCTCCGATATTACATTGAATATTGGAGATCTATTTACCTTTGAATGTACTGCTTCCCCCAATGGAAATGCTACTGCTGGTACTGTTACAGCTACCTTTGTTACTGCTGGTGCTCGTGGAGACATTGGTCCTCAAGGTGCTACTGGTGATCCTGGTGGTGCTACAGGTGCGACGGGTGCCCAAGGCATTCAAGGCAATGTAGGACCTGATGGTCCAACTGGTCCAACATCATTGGTACCTGGTCCCCAAGGCGCTACTGGTCTACTTGGTCCTGTTGGTGCTACTGGTCCCCAAGGTGCTACTGGAATCTCAGGACCTGTAGGAACTATCATCCTAGGCACTGTCCCTGATGAGGCATCACTACCCGGCACTGGTACTTTGGGTGAGGGATATGTTGTTACTGCCCCAATCACAGAGCCAGCCAACTCAGTATTTGTGTGGAATGGTTCTGCCTATGCTTCCATCGGTCCCGTCCAAGGTCCACAGGGTGCTACAGGTCTTACTGGTAGTCAGGGCGCTACGGGAATCGTTGGTCCTGCTTATACTGTTGCTTATACCAAGATTGGATTCACTGGTCCCATCAATGTTAATGGTGGAGCACTTGAAGTATTTACAAACTACAATACATTGGCTACTACACCACTATTTGAGAGTGGAACATTTACTTATGCGGTAGATGGTGTTACTGTAAGTGAGACAGGTCTTTATCAGGTTAACTTCAACGCATACTTTAGATCTACAATTCAGCGTGGTACTCCCGCAGCTAGACTATCTGTGAATGGTGTTGCTAATAGTGAGATTGTTTCTACTGGTTATATTCGTAGTCTGAATGGTCATAACGAATCATCACTCAATATGTTCACAATATTACAGCTCAATGCTAATGATAAGGTGAATGTTTTGTTTGCTAGAGCAGGCAATGTCGGTGTAGTAGATCTACAAGCATCCCCCGAGAGTGCTTTTATGCTTATGAAAGTTGCCTAAATAAACACATATAGTAATATTGAGACTATTACATAATGGCTTTTCAGTTTCCCGATAATCCCAACGTTGGGGATGTAGTAAACAATGGTAACGTGTCTTACCAATGGGATGGAAGTAAGTGGAATACCACTATTGGTCCTGGTCTACCTGGAGCAACAGGTCTTACTGGACCCCAGGGGTTTGGTTTGTTTGCGTATGGTAGAACATCAGCATTAAACGACGACCTGGCTCTAGAAAGAAACAACGTATTAGTCAATAAGCCGAACGCAACACAGGGCATTTACGACTATACATTCGTAACTCCATACAAGGATGATAACTACAATCTACTTGGGAGTTGTATTGAAGATGTGAATATTGATGACCTTACAATTACATTCAAAAATATTACTAGATTTGGTTTTAGAGTAGAAACTAGGGATGGTGACGCAAATAATTATAGAAACACAGGACACTCTGTTAGTGTAATTGGTGTAGATGGTCCTACTGGTACTGGTAGTGCGTTCCTAACCTGGAAAGAGTTGGGTAATGTTGGTACTGAGCAAGACTTTATCAACTCATTGGTAGGTACTCCTGGTGGTACTGGTGGAAACGGTGCTACAGGACCCGTCGGTCCTTTAGGTCCCACTGGAGCTACAGGTATTCAGGGTGCTGATGGAACATCTATTGAGTTCTCCGGTACTGTTAATAATGAATCCGATCTATTAACAAAACCTGGTATTCCAAACTCACTATACATTGTTAGTACTGGAACTATCCCACCAGATAAGTTTAATGCTGGTGATGGTGCGGCTTACAATGGTGGTAACCCAACTCTATTGAGTTCTTGGGACAACGTCGGTCCTATTCGTGGACCCGAAGGTCCTGTTGGTCCTCTAGGTGCTAGTGGTCCCCAAGGTGCTACTGGTGTTGAGGGTCCTGTTGGACCTGATACTGGTGGTTTCTTTGTTATTTCGGCTGAAAGATCTGGACCACCAGCAAACAACCAGTTCTTTGCTTTTGGTAACGGCGATAGTGCCGATAATGGTGCTCTTATTGGTGAAGATTGTACTTGGGATGAAATCGCATTCGTAGCAGAAAAACCTAATGGAACTAATCCATTAGAAGTTACTGCTTATGTTAATAGCCTACCAGTTGCTCTCTCTTGTATTGGTTCTAATGGATCTAAAGTTTCTACTTCTACAGGTGGACCAATTACAATTAATGCTGGGGATTATATCAACTTTAGATGTACAAACCAAGCAGGCAACTCGTCAGCCGGAGGAAGCATTGGTGGTGTAGTTGCTAGCGCTACACTTGTTACTAGAGGTGCTCGTGGTGCTACTGGTCCCGAAGGTCCTATTGGACCATCTGGTGGTGCTACTGGATCTACTGGTCCCCAAGGTCTTACCGGGGATGAGGGTGTTCAAGGTCTTCCCGGACCTCTCGGTTCTACTGGAGCCACAGGTGTTATAGGTCCTCAAGGAGCCACTGGTGTATTGGGCTCTCAAGGTGCTACTGGACTAACCGGACCTAAAGGTGAAGACTCTTCAATCACTATCGTTGGTTCTTCTTTGTATGAGGATCTTCCCTTTAGCACAAACGACGGTGACCTATTCATTATTATCGCAAGCGCAGCAGGAACTGCTGCTGGATATAACCAAGGTGATGGTGCTGTAGCTACTGTAGCTGGTGGTGGTTTTGGACCAGCAACGTACTCAAATGTGGGACCACTACAAGGTCCTCAAGGTGCTACTGGACTACTAGGTCCTGTTGGTGCTACTGGTATTCAGGGTGATCCTGCTCCAGTACAGCCTCACATCAAGGTGACTATGATCACCTCAACGGCTGTAAACAATGGTCCTCTTTACAATAATGATGATAGTAATGCCGCAGCAGCATTTATAAACTATAATCTTTTAGATTCTCTAGGAATTGTCTCTGGTGGTCCTGGTTTCGTTGTTAATCCGACTGGCGATTCTGTTACTGTGGAAGCTGCCGGTACTTATCTAGTTGGATTTACTGTGTTTACAGTATCTACCACACAGAGAGCTTCTGTTCTTGGTAGGTTTACTGTTAATGGAATCTTACAGGGCGACATTGCTGGTATGGGCTATATTAGATCCTCTGGTGGTCACAACCAAGCTTCAATTTGCTTAACTACAGTCCTCTCATTAAATGCTAATGATGAAGTCGCTGTTGAGTATGCTCGTGGTGCTGCCGGTGGAACAAATCTAACATCATTGTTGGGAGCCAGGTCTTCCCTATTCCTAACTAAACTATCATAATATTTACGAGTATAAATACTGATAGTGTAAAACAATATATACAAGCGATGACCATACAAATCAGGAGGGGGCTATTGAAAGATAGATCCCTGATTGTTTATTTGGTTGGAGTCACATCAGACGGCAGCTCAGCCGTTGATCAAAGTGTACGAGTAAATTCCATAACAGTTTCTTATGGAGTTGACCCAGACACTATAAACATCATCGATGATAGTCTAACTCTCACTGGAGGTACTACTATGTACATCCTTCATGGGATACATTTCTCCGAGTGGTTAGATGATGATGGAAATACATTCCCAGACTCACAATCAGTAGTAAACTATATTCAGAATATCAAGAATAGTACGAGCGATTACTATTCAAATGTCCCAAGGATAAGCATTGGATCAACAACGGAGTTCAATATTCCGGTTAGTACCAATTTTTCAAGTAAAGTGGAATTTGATAACGCCATCAACTATTTCTGGACAGAGAGCGACTTCCAGCCAACAGTAGAGGTTTCCCAATATGATCATAGGATCATCAAGGGTATCATTGATACCCCTGCTCTGTACGAATATACTCTATACGTACAAACTGTTTCGGGCATCGCATCAGTCCCAGTGTACCTAAATGTGGTATAATAGTGTGGTAGTACACAAGTTTACATCATGTTCGGTTTTAATGAAGCAGTAGAAATCCTCAACGGTCGTCTAGCAATGCTAGGTTTTGTGATCGCAGTTGGTACCTACGCAACGACAGGTCAAATCCTACCTGGCGTATTCTAAAAATAAACTATTTAAGAGTCAGAAGATCCCCTAGTGGGGGTCTTTTTTTATGTTTATAAATAATATTACATTTTTGTTATGACCCACAAATAAGAAAGGCATATCAATGATTGTTACTTTTAGAAGTACTACTGGCGCAATCCCAATTGCCGGTTGGGAAGCTGTTGTTTATGGCAATGGTAGGTTTCTTGCCCTGGCTTCATCTAGTTCTCTGGAGGGCTTTAGATTTGCAAATTCTCCTACTGGTGACTTTTGGAATGGGACCATTCCACCCATCAACTTCTGGAATGATCTTGCCTATGGTGCTGGAAAATGTGGTATTGTTGGAGAAAGAAATGGCACATTATACGATGGCGCATACACTGAGGACTTCGGAGATACTTGGATTACATTTCAAATAACCCCAAACCAACTCAACTGGGAGAAAATACACTACGCGGCTGGTAAATGGGTTACTATGAGCCCAGGAACAGTTGCAGTATCTACTGATGCCCTAGTGTCCTGGACAGCGGCATCACTACCTGAAAACTGTGATTGGAGAGATATAACATATGGTGGTGGTTTGTGGGTCGCGGTTTCACCTAACGCAACCTTAGGGAAGGTGATAACTTCAACTGATGGTTTAAATTGGACACAAAGAGCAACAGAGCTGGAGAGGAGTAACTTATGGAAACGGTAGGTTTGTTGCGGTAGCTTCTGATTTTTTCGATGCTACTTCATCAACGATGTGGTCGGATGATGGTATTAATTGGAATATAGTAGACCCAGTAGTAAATAGTCTCTGGGTTGAGGTAACCTACGGCAGTGGTCAGTTTGTTGCGGTGTCCATAAATGATATCGCAATGTCATCATCTGATTTTGGATTGACTTGGGATCTAGCAGTTACACCAACTGGAACATTTAGATGGCGTTCGGCAGTCTTCGGTGAAGGAAATTTTGTTGCCGTTGCAGATTATGCCGGTAGCAGTGGGTTGGGTAATCGTAGTATGATAGCGGCAGCAACTGGAAGTGACCCAACACCACCACCACCCCCCGGTGAGTCTCTCTCCCCAAAGGAAACAATAGAAGCTTTATATGCCAAGTATCCTGATGGTACTGGGTATATTAGAGTGGTTAGAGATGGGACCGACTATCTGGTTGCTATAGTTGGTAGCTATCAGAATAGAGGAACTTATAAGATTAAAAGATATAATGTGGATGGTATCCTAGTAGTAAAAGGATTTCTCCCAGGTACCGATGATAAATGGAAGACTCCGTCTGAAATTTCTGATTATTCTGTATTCTTTTCAAACACATTCCCACCAGATGGAATTGACTACACCCCCACCACAATAGGTCTCCCATCAGGAGGTGGGGATGAAGGAAACCTGGATACTATTACTAGCTCATATAGTACCACCGATGGTTATGGTGAGATGAGTGTAAAGAATGCTATTGAGTATGTTACTGGTGATACATTACCAGACCAGGCTCCTGTACAGGACGATTTTGGTCAAAATATGTATGGCTTGGACCGTATCGGCGCACCAGAAGCTTGGGCTGCTGGTTATACTGGAGAGGGTATTATTATTGCCGTTATTGATACTGGTATTGATACCGATCATCCAGAGTTGGATGATAACCTATGGGTCAATGTTGATGAGATTCCAAACAATGGTATCGATGATGATGGGAATGGATATATTGATGATGTCCATGGCTTCAATTTCAGAGGCGGTAACGCCAACATTGAAGACACTGACTTCCATGGTACCCACGTATCTGGAACCATTGCGGGTGAAGTTGGTGGTCAAGTTCAGGGTGTTGCGTACAACGCAAAGCTAATGACTTGTAGTGTATTTGGTCCTGACGGAGCTTCCCTTGAAGATATTGTAGAGGCAATTTACTATGCTGTCGATAATGGAGCAAACATTATCAATATGTCTTTGGGTATTAGACAACCCGAAGAAACAGTCCCTGTTTCTGCCTGGACTAGTCTCCGAGTTGCGATGAAGTATGCTAACGACAACGGTGTTATTACTGTTGCTGCTGCTGGTAATGATCAATTCACTTCCCCCGCAGTTCCTGGCGCATATGCTGTAGAGGCGGGAATTGTTGTTGGTGCGATCAAGCGCGGTGGTGATTTTGATGACTCATACTCAAACAAAGCTGGTGGTGCCAAAGACTATGAGGGTGATGGTGCTGAACTTCCTCTCTACATTAGTGCCGCAGGTACTCAAATCTGGTCAACGTTCCCTCAGGATGGAATTCTAAACCTACCTGGAGAGAACCCCGATGGATATAACAGCATCAGTGGTACATCTATGGCGACACCACACGTCGCAGCGGCAATTGCTCTAATGCTAGAAGCTGATCCGACGCTTACGCCTGATCAAATTCGTGTTGTCCTTGCGAATACCACTCAATGATATTGATGTATTCTATACTACATACATATAACAACTAAATAGATATAATAAGAGGGACCCCACCCTCTTTTTTGTAGGGAAAAATATGACTTTATTACTTTGCTTCCTCCCTCTCATTATAATCTTCGTTCTGATGAAGTTTGTTTTGTTGGTAGAAGAGTCCCATAAAGAACTTACTTATGTCCAACAAGAACCAACCAGAGAAAGAGGACCATTTTTGGAGAACGTCTATGAAGACCTTGAAGACGAGAAAGATGGTTATTGATATTGAGGAGAGGCTTCCTGGTATCATTTCGGAATGGTACATGGAGAATGACCTACCAGAACCACCATGGCGACAGAAAAAGCCATACTTTGATCGGGATGGAAACATCATCCGACCTGAGTAATATATGCTATACTAGGAGGGACCAAGCGTCTCTCCTTTTTTTATGGAAGCTAAAGTTTATTACGATAAGTGGTACAAGATTTGGGCTGAGCAGAGTGAAGAAGTTCTTACCGCCACAGCGCTCATCCGAGCCATGGAGTGTACTAATGGATGTGTACAGTACGCCCACAGAGGGGAAGCATCCAATGCGCTGTCTATTGAGCAGACTCGCCTAGCGATGAAGACTTCAATGAGCGCAATCAAAACCAAGATCCTACCCATCCCAGGTGAAGAAGATCTTGTAATGCCCGATGAGGCTATCCCCCTCATGGAGCAAGCTAGAGATCTATATCAGAAGATGAAAACGCGTGATGAAGCAGCATATGATGAGTTCTATGCTCTATCTACAGCCCACTTCCATGTACTGGGTCAGGATAGAATGGAAAATGCGTTTGAGTATTTCCGATATCATTTCACAGATATTTTTACTGAAGAATTTATATCAGCGGGTGAAGATTATATCTATTGGATTTCTGGTTGGATCTCCTAAATACTAATGTATCCTCTCGCCCTTAACACAATGGATAAGGCTGATATTGTATTTCAAACAGCTACATTAGGCGGATATAGTATTACAGGACCTGCCGTCGCAATAGCGATCCGCGCAGCCATTCTTGAATGTACCGATGAAACAGGAAAGTTAAATGTCTCCGACCTCTATGACTTAACATGTAAACTTGAACAAATTAAACAATGACATTATTTAATCTTTATTATGACATCGGCATTATTGTTCTAGTAACATTAGTTGCTATGGCTATTGTTGACCCAAACTTCGCAAGTTATCTAAACCTTAAGTTTAAAATTGCGATGATGGAAGTACGTAAGCAGTGGATGCTTCTGCGAATGAAGCCTGACCTATGGTTGATGAAGTGGAGGATGAAGCGCGTTCTCAAAAAGCTACAAGCTGACCAAGAGCTACAAGCCCTCGCCAAAGAACACACGGAGATGATGAATGCTAGAGACAATGATTCTACTGACTTGCATTGAAGCAACCTTAATGGTTGATAAGGTTTATGGGAATAGCAATATTCCCCCCAAAATACAAGTTGAGATTGCTAAAGAAATACTATTTGTGAGTGATTGTAAAAATGGGAATGTTCGATGAGATCAAATGCTCTTCTAATATAGGAGAGCTGACTAACGTAGTATGTCAAACCAAGGACATAGACTATTATTATGGGGGCAACTTATCGTTCTACTGGGTAGATCCCAGTGGAGCGTTGTTTTTTATTGACTATACTGGTACACATGATTACTTTGAGAACATAGATCCTAATGTTTCGGTTTTTGATAAAGTTAGATTCGTTCCAAATGGAAATCAGGGGAGGTGTGGACCCACTACACTTACTAGAGACATAGTAGTATACAACTCAAAGACACACCCGGATGGTCTTGTTGATCTTGTTAAGTGTAAACTATCATTTGTTTCTGGTAAACTGCTAGATTTTTCTTATATAAATAACTTCATAGAGAATTAAAACATTTTGTAAAATGGATCTCCAGTCATACATCCAGCTTAAAGAGGCATATAATAACCTCCACAATCCTAGTGTAGAAGTACCTGAGGATGCTATTATTGAGGAGGTAGACTCAATAATTCTAGCTCTTGTTGAGGACGAGGGGTATGATCTCAGTGCTTATTCTTGGGAAGAATGTTGTGAGGCAGTCCTTTATGTTAAGGAAGCAACTAAGCAACCACCCAATAATGATCTTGGATATAGAACGGGCAGAGCCATTTCAAATGCGGCTGGTGACTTAGTAAAAGGAACCGGTCAAAGTATTAAAAATTTATTTACAGGAACGCCAAATAACGCAAAGACCAACCCAGCTTCCGCTAGACAACAGCAAAGATTGGGAAAAATTGGTGATTTTGTTAAGACCGGCAAGATGCCCAGTAATAATAGCACGACTTCTAGTTCCAGTGGATCCAATGGTTCTAGATCTGGCGGTGTATCTAAAGCAGACCAACAAAAAGCATCTCGTCTAGCAGCAACACAAAGAGCTGCTGGTATGTCTGCTGACCTTCGTGGTGGTGGCGGAAATACTGGTGGATCTGGTGGTAGTGGTGGATCCGGTGGATCTGGTGGCAGTGGTGGAGCTGGTGGATCTGGTGGTGCTAAAAAGGTAGCACCTAAGCCAGCAGCACAGACCGGTAACAAGGCTGCTGATATGAAGAGTTGGGCTAAAGCTAATCCAAAACTAGCTGCAGCTAAAGCAAAGAGAGACGCCACAAGAGGAACTAGTGCTACCACTAATCCATTGATGAAAGACCTCAAGAGCCGTATGCCCAAGCCTGCTGCTCCTAAACCTGCTGCTCCAAAGGCAGATGGTTCACAGATGAGGGCTATGAGTAAGCCTACAGCAGCAGCAGCTAAGCCAGCAGCAGCTAAGCCAGCAGCAGCTAAGCCAGCAGCAGCTAAGCCAGCAGCAGCTAAGCCAATGAGCCGTATTGCCAAGGCTACAAGCAACGTCAAGCCCATGAAAGAGGACTTTGACATCATCCTAGATCATCTAGCCGAGCAGGGCTTCCCTCAAGAGGAAGCACTTAAGCTAATGGTCAACATGTCTGAGGAGAAGCGTACGCAGATCCTAGCCCTCTCTGAGAAGAAAGATCTAAGCATTCAGGATCAGATGCGCATCTCCCGTGAGCACCGCAGCAAGTCCCCTGAGGAAAGAAAGGCTGCGAATGAGAAGGCAATGGGTAATGTAGAAAAGAAAGAGCCTAAGAAGGACGAGCGCTCTGACGCAGAGAAGATGGCTGACGCTACAGGACCACGCAAAGGATCTAATTATAGAGGTGACTGATCGCTAAATAATAATAGTCTACTGGATCCCAATGTCTCCACAGCAACTATCTCGTTATCGTGTTTGTGGTTATAAGATTGTCAATGGTAAAAAGGAAACTCATACCGAGTATTTCTCCAGTGGCAGGGATGCATATATCATCGAAAGCTGGCTCAAACGAGAAGGTTTTTCTGATGTGAAGATCACGCTAATTTAATTATCGGGGGCAATATGCCCCCATTTTTAATGGGATATGGTAACATATTTGACATATACGTTTTATGGTGTATAATTAGCAATGTAAAGTTTAAAATATAAGTCAAACTCAGTTGGTAATCAATGGATATCCTAATGAACTACTGGGCAGTCATCATGCTCAGTCTTCCAGTCTACTTTTTTGTGTCTATGGTTTTGATCAGTGAAATGAGAAGGAGGTCTCCATGAACTAAATAATTCCATATGCTTAGTTCATATGGATACGTATGGTTCACCTGAAGGCTACCTATACAACCTCCAAGCCTTCTCTTCG
>WLWF01003285.1_pt1 | contig 10749 bp, 11 predicted proteins | sample 6718331 | NCBI WGS metagenome assembly WLWF01 (sample SAMN12718692, study PRJNA515312) | sponge metagenome | isolation source: marine sponge | host: Mycale hentscheli | place: New Zealand: South Island, Marlborough, Capsize Point | collected 2003-05-01
TCAGCAAAAGGACCATTTAAATGGTTATAATGAAGAAATACCTGTCCGCAAGTAGTTCCTTCAAAAGGTTCTCTCCAATGCTCTAATTCACATCCACTATATACCAGCATATCGCCGACTTCAAGTAGGACTTTCGTGCCTTTAGGAGCGTTGGGTTTATGTATATTTTTGTATTCATCTACAACACTATCTTGTCCTGTGCCATCTATAAAGATAGGCCACGGATCACCACCTAAATTAATAGTCGTAGATATCTCACAACTAGGTCTATCTTTATGTCTTTTTAATTCATCACCATGTTTATATAATCTAGCGTAGGAATAAGTAGGACATAGATCTAAGCCGGTTTCTTTTTGCATTACCGGTAATACTTTAACAAGTAAAGTTTCCATTACATTATCAGCGTAACAAGAAAAAGTATTGGGTATTTGTTGATCAGTCCAAGTACCTAACATACCACTGTCATAAGTAATATTGTTTTCGTACATCCATTTAACTGCATCTCTTTTAAGAAGAAAATAGTTAAACACAAAGTTAGCTAACTCGTAACTTATTGCACCTTTAATTACTTGATATTTATTGAAAGCCATCTTGTATAAAATTAAAACTTACTGATATCCTTATATCATTAGATTGATTGGGTTCAACACAATGCCATAACCAAGCAGGAAACATTATTATTCTACCAGGTTTTGGGTCTATATGACACTCTCTCCACAAATGTTTTGGTGGTTGACCTGGTTTTCTTATAGGCATAACAGTTTGTATACCTGGTCTTGGATCATTACAAACAAGTTTTCCTGAATTAGGTTGTGCATGCACATAATATACACCACTAAATAAACTATTAGGATGTATGTGAGGCTTATTATAACCACCTTGATAATTTATATTAGCCCACATATTACCTAGTCTAGGTTGTCTGTCTAACCATTCTTCTTTAAATACTTCTATTGTCATTTTAAATAATTCATCTACCAAAGGTTTAAATTGTGGTAGTTCATGCATGTTAGTTTCACTGTGCCAACCATTAACATTTGTTTTTTGTACACCTTTGTTTTGTTTAGACCAGTTAACTATTTCATTAGCTAAAAAATTATTATCTAGCTGTGTGTCATGACCATATATATTTGTTGGAAAAAATTGTTCTTTAATCATCTAAATGGTTTACCTCCAAACCAAACAACAAGAGATTGTCTTATTCCACGTTTTACAGGATTAACTCTGTGATTTAAAAATGATGCAAATATAATTGCATGTCCCTGTTTAAGTTCTGCAAACTTCCCTGGTGCCATTAATTCTAAATCTCCACCTTCAAACTCTGATGGATCATTTAATAATAATGTCATTGATATTTTTCTAACTGGTGGTTCGTGAGCCATGTTTACATCACAATCCATATGCCAATCATAGAACCCTCCTTCTGGGTATTCTGTAAACTGAGCTTGTTCTGTAACTTGTATATCTCCAAAACCAAAATGATTTTCATTTGTTTTTTGTATAAAGTTATTGAGATCACGATACATGTGTTCCATTTCTTTAAATGGTATCCAAGATATTGTTGTAACTCTTTTTTTAGTATCTGTTCCTCCACCTGGTTTACCCATACCTACTTGAGCTGTTTGTGGTTTTTGTCTTCTACCGCATTCAATAATTTGTCTACATTGTTCGGGTGTAAACAATGGTGTTGTTGTTTGAACTATCCAACTCTTCCATTTAGGTTCTGTAATATGTCTATTTTCGTACATTATATCTGTCCTTTCTCATACATCATTTTTAAAAATTCTTGTTTTTTTACAGGATGATTTTCCCAACAAAATATATTTAACAATTGAAAAAATTTTGTTTCATCACCATTATTACCTACATAACACAAAGTAGATTCATGTTTATCTTTAAAATATTCAAGTCTATGTGCACCACTTCTAATGTGCACGCCATCCGCATCTAAAACAATAGGACATAGTAATCCATTTTTTTCAAAGTCTGTGTTTATTTTTATTGCAAATAAATCTACTGTTGGGAAATGAGTTTTCATATCTTTAAATTTAACTTCTTTTAATTTATTTTTAAATATTTGATAATGAGGTTCTAACATTAACTTACGCCTCTATTTCTAATTGGGTCATACTGTACATCCATATTTGCAGCTAGCGTTCGTCTCATACCTGGTCCATTAAATGGATATACGCAATGTCTCATGTCATATGGAAATATATAAAAATCTCTTTCTTTAATATCTGGTTGATAATCTACATTTGCAAAGTGTCCGTTAGCTGAACCTAATATTTGTAATCTTCCGTTTTGTGGTGTATCTGGTGATGAATATTCTACACCATAAGACTTAGGTAATTTTAAAATCATAACACTTGATAGACCTGTAAACAATGATCCTTGGTGCACGTGCACTGGATTGTATTCATGTTCAAACATAGTATTAACCCATACAGAATTAAAATGTAGATCGTAAGTTTTAATTTTATTCCAATCTAAATAATGTTTAAATTTTTGTTTAAACCAAATTAATACATCTTGAGGTAAATAATTATGACAAGTCATTTTATCATTATCAGGACCATCAAAAAATAAGCTATGTTCTTTTTCTATCTTACCTATAAGTTGTTTATTAGCAGGTTTTAATTCAGGATATTTTGTTTCATAAATATGATTGATAATATTATATACATCTAAAGGCACTTGATATTTTAATACCGACTGACCTAAAAATATAAAATTAAAATCTGATGTGTCCATATTTCTGTCTAATCCTTTCTGGGATTTTTTCTATATAAGGGTTATATACTTTTCTAACTGGTCCATCAAATAGTTTATGCATGTTACTTCCAACTATTGTATCATCATAAGATAAACCATTAACTTTTACTTGATCTAAGTTTTCAAACTTATGATTAAAATAAGGCAGTTCCATAAACTGATATACCTTACGAATCTCTTGTTCTGGTTGTGCAACTAAATCATCGTATTTTACAAAGTGACATATGTCTGGATAATTAAATGCATTCTTTATTGCTTCTAAATCTTTTGCAACAGCACCATCTTTATTCATTATCATACCTAATTTTTCTTCATCAGTTTGTAAATTAAATCTATTAACAAATGCGTCAGGGTTTTCTGTATACCATTTCATATAACTAGCTAAGACATCCATTAAATCTCTAAGTAACACGATACATTTAAATGGTTGTTTAAAATGTTTTTGCATCAATGCAAAATTACCTTTAGTCATTACAGGTCCACGATCAATGATTATTGGTTGCGGCCAATCTTTATAGTAAGTATCATACACAACATCTAATACATTATCTAAAGATCTGTGATCTGGATAGTTTTGAAACACATCTGTTTCTTTTAATAAAAACAAATCTTTCATTATCTCTAATGTAATAGAGTTTGGTGTAGCTGCTATCTCTGGATTTTGATTCATAATACTTGTAAATAAAGTATTACCAGATCTAGGTTGCGCTACTAAAAAGAAAAGTTGTTTACTTGTCTTTGGCTCCGAGGTCATTGGTCAATTGTTCTTTCTTGTTGTAAATCATTTCTCCTGATTTTTTAACTCTTTCTATAGTTTGTAATTGTCCAAGTACATTAAATACTTCTGGCTGACTTGAGCCTGATGTTAATGTTTCTGCTTTGTTTTTCATAATTAATGCATAAGAATCTAATTGGTGTCTGTTAACATCTTTGTCATCAAAAGAACCATCGTTAAATTCTTTTTTAAGTGCTGACCATAATTTAATTTCTCTCATTCTATCTCTAGCCACTAACTGCATGTTGGCAACAGAATAAGTTTTTTCATCTATATCTATTTGAAGTAGTTCTCTTTTTAATGGATCTTCTTCAGTCTCTAATTTTTGTTTTAGTTTTTTAAGTTTAACTTCATTACGTCTAGCATCAAATGATAGACTCATTAAGTTTTCTAAGAATACGTTTTGTTCTCTAACACACTGCCAATACTTAGAAGCTTTAGTAGGGTACTTTGCATCTTGTAAAACAGACATTCTCATTTCTGTTTCTGTTCTAAAGACTTGTTTCTTGGTCCATGTGTCTCTAAGCTCAGTTGTCATTTCTTTAAATTCTTTGACATCATTGGGGTCAAGTAAATTATTTAAGCTAGGAGCTTCTTTTTCTATTAGTGCATGTATGTTTCTTTTTTCAGTCATTATATATTCCTTTCATTGAATAGTGTTAATATAACCATTGCTGATTATAAGTCAAGTTAACTTGTAGTAATGTTTTTAGTTACAACTGAAGCACCATTATATAATTCTGATCCTCCTGGAGAAGCATTATTACCAGCAGCACAAAAAGCAGCTGTTGTTGATCCAAAACCACCTAAAGTATTTCTTGCAGTAGTCATAGTTGCATCTGCTGACCAAGAACTTCCATTCCATTTTACAGAAGTGCCTGTAGTAGCTGGAAGATTTCCACCAAAAATAAATGCATCTGATATACTACCACCTGAACTTCCTGCGTAAGCTCTTATTGCAGGCAGTGCAGTTTTTGTTGACCATGTGGTTCCATTCCATCCTTCTACACTATCTCGACTTGAAGGAGGTCCTGATGGATAAGTAACACCTCCTGCAGCTAATGCAGAATCTTTAGTACTTCCCATAAGTTGAGGAACATATCTAGCAACACTCATTGATGGATTTGTTGACCATGAACCACCTGATCTTTCATAAGAAGTAGCTAAATTTGTAGTTGTATATCCACCTGCAATTAAAGCTTGTTCACCTGGACCACATGCACCTATTTCAATAACAGCTGTTGGCATAGAAGTTCCGCTTGTCCAACTAGAACCATCCCAATCATAAACATTTGCTACTTTAGGTGTTGGTCCGTAACCACCACCCATTGTAGAAAAATCTGAAGTTGTTCCACAACCTACGTTATATCCATGAGCTGCCGGTATGTTTGATAAATTTGTCCAACTGCTACCATTCCATTCTTCAGCTTCTGCTGAATTAGGTGGATTGGCTCCATTTTCACCAGCAAGAATACATGCTGTTTGAGTACCACCACTACTTAAAGCATTGTTATTTCTTGAAGGTCCGGCTGCAGATGTCCATGCTGCTGCTTGAACAATACCTTCAACACGTAAATTACCCGAAGCACTATTATACCATACCTGTCCATTTTCTGGATTTGCAGGATCTGCTGATAAGTATTTAACTTTCAGTCCTCTAATTTCATTGTAGCCAGCCATTTATAAATTCCTTACGGGATTGTTACATCTGATGGTCTGTCGCCACGAATAGCTTTTTCTTCATCAGACAATGCATCCCACGCTGTTTGTGCCGCTTGTACATTAGCGTCAACTAAAGCTTGTGCTTCTGATTTAGTTTTAAAAACACCGTTTTTATCAGCTACCCAACACGCACCTCGTTCATTGTTTCCAATGACCCAAACGTCAGCAGGATAACCTCTTAGAAAAAAATTTCTTCTATCTTCAGCTGTAAAGAATCCTTTTCCAGTGTTAGTAAGAACTCCATATAGAAAGTTTTCCATAGTTTTTACTCCTTTGTTATTGTTATATCGTTAAACTTATTCATTATCAACTAGTAGTTAATGTTTTAACATTTAATGTTGTTGACTCTGGTGAAAATTCTTCTGTTGTTTGTCTTTGTGTACCAGAGGCACTTCCTCCACCTCCTGCAAAATATGCACCACTGGTTGTGCTATTTCCATTACTTCCACCGTATCTTGCAGTAGATATGCTTGGTCTTGTTGACCAAGACGTTCCATCATACCCCAAAACTAATGTGGTAGGTGATACGTTTCCTCCAAAAAGTAAAGCGTTTGTTTGAGTTCCTCCAGTTCCATTTTGATTACTTCCTGTAGGAAGATCTCCACCTGTTGTCCAGTTAGTTCCATCATATTCTTCCACTGCTTTTTCTGGACCCGGAGGACCACCTATAGCTAATGCTGCGGTTTGAATTCCCGCTCCACCTAGGGCATCTCTAGCTGTTCCCAGATTATTTGAAGCAGTCCAAGATGAACCATTATATTCTGCTGTTGCATTTGTTACACTACCTGTGTTTCCAGCAAATCCTAATCCAGCAGTTTGTGTACCTGCTGCTGCTAATGCATTAGTTGCTGCAGGGTAAGCTCCTGAACTAGTCCAATTAGTTCCATCATATTCATTTGAGGCAGCTGGGTTAATTCTAGCTCCACCTGGTGCAGGATTAGGTCCAGCTCCTGGGCCCCCATAACCAGCAAACTGTAAAGCTGCTGTTTGAACACCAAAACTTCCCATCATATCAAGACTAGTTGGCATATTATTTACTTCAGACCAAGATGATCCATCGTATTCTTCTACACTTGAAACTGTAACTGAAGGAGCAGTTGATGGAAAACTTCCACGTCCTCCAATAGCCATACCTGCATCTTTTGTTCCAATATTTTGTCCACTCATTCTATATCTTCCAGTACCCATTAATCCACCACTTGACCATGCTCCAGCTGTAATAACGTTTATTGATGATGTAAATTCTTCTGTTGTACTGTTTAACGGTCTACCTCCAATTACATAATTAGCTGGACCATTTCCACCTGTTCCATGCGAATATCTTCCTGTTCCTAAATTAGCTTGAGCTGTCCAAGCAGTTCCATTGTAACTAAATGATGTGTTTTGTATTCCAGGACTTGCTGGATATGTAGAACCTCCTGATTGAAGTGCATCAGTTTGTGTTCCAACCAGACCTAGTTTTTCTCTTACTGCAGGTAATGCTGTAACAGCTGTCCAAGCAGTTCCATTGTAATGTTCAACTGCACCATTTACTGCTGGGTTTGGACCACCACCTGCTGCTAAACCTGCTGTTAAAGTTCCTGCGCCAGAACTTGTAGAAGCTCTCCCTACATTTAAATCACCACCTGCTGTCCAGTTAGTTCCATCGTATTCTACTGAAGTTACTCCAGGAGCAGGTCCTGCACCAAAAGCTACTGCAGCTGTTTGTATTCCTAAACCTGCAAAATTATTTCTATTAGTTGGCATGTCATTACCAGCAGCCCAAGCAGTTCCATTATATTCTTCTGTTTTTGCGTATTGAGTTGGGACAGAACCATCCGATCCACCAAACACAACACCTGCAGTTTGAGGAGAAGATCCTGCTGCTGATAAACCTCTTCTAGCTGTATTTAAAGAACCTGTTGTTGTCCAACCAGAACCATTGTATTCAGCAGAAATATTTGTACATGCCGGTGGTCCTGATCCAGTATCTCCTCCAGCTAAAACACCAGCTAATTGAGTTCCAAAACCTGCAGTATAAGATTGATTTCCAATATAAGGTCCACTACTAGACCATGCACTACCTGCTACAATTGATTTAAATTTTCCTGATGTAGAGTTATACCAGATCTGTCCTACATATTCATCAGGACTTGCTGGTGTTAAAGCTGTGCCACCCATACCACTGTGTGAACTACAGTAATAAAATAAAGTAGGTGCACCAGATGCTACAACAATAGTTGTAATATTACTATCTACAGTAACTCCAGTTGTATATTCACTTCCACCACTATGAGTTCCATCAGAGGCTGTTGAAAATCTAAATGGGTGACTAGATGCTGCTGAGTAGTCAAAGTTATATGTATTACCTTCATAGAGTTCTAAAGTAGGTGTTAAAACTCCATCTATATAATATCTGTTACCAGAACCAGGGTTAGCAACTGTAACTGTATAAGTTACCGGTGTGGGTGCAGGGTCCCCTGATAAAACTTTAATTGGTTTTCCAAAAATTTCTTTGTATGTGCTCATAATTAACTCGTTGTTATAGTCGCTATATTAGCTGCTGTTGTTTCACCAGTAAATTCTTCTGTTGTAGCTACAATAGAAGGTGATGAACCACCAAAAGCTAAAGCTGATGTTTGAATTCCTAATCCACCTAGTCTAAATCTTGCTGTTGCCATTGATGGTCTTGTAGACCAATTTGTTCCATCATAACCTTCAGTTGCCCCTGTTATTGAGTTACCTCCAAAAACTAGTCCTGCTGTATTATTAGCTCCTGCTCCTGCTAAAGCATGTCTTGCTAAAATTAAAGCACTTCCAGCTGTCCAATTAGTTCCATCGTATTCTTCTGTAGCAGTTTGATTACCTGAACCATCTACATAACCGCCTGCACCAAAAGCTGAAGTTTGTATTCCACCGCTACCCATTAAACGTCTTCCAGTTCCCATATTGTTTACTGATGTCCAAGTAGAACCATTATATTCTTCTGTTGCATTAGACATTGCATTAGGTGGGAGTTGACCTCCAAAAGCTAAACCTGCAGTTTGTATTCCAGCGCCACCCATTTGATCTCTAGTAGTATTTAAATTACCTGGACTTGCTGTCCAACTAGAACCATTATATTCTTCTGAATTATTTACTTTGGCAGAAGGTGAACTACCTCCAAAAGCTAATCCAGCAGTTTGTGTTCCACATCCTGCTAAATTAAATCTTGCTGTGTTTAAATCAGTTTGTTCCGACCAACTTGATCCATTATATTCTTCTGTTTCATCTCTTGCTGTACCAGGTCCTGTTTCCCCACCAAATCCTAAACCTGCTGTTTGAGTTCCACATCCTGTTAAATTAGTTCTTGCAGTATTTAAATTATTACCAGATGACCATGCTCCAGCGGTTACTGTGTTAGCTGTAAAATTCCATTCTACTCCTGTTCCTAAAGGATAACCAAAAAGCCAACCCGCATTACCAGTTGTTCCTGCAGCGTTTCCATAAAGACCTCCAGGAGAAGTTAATCCTGTGTTAGGTAAAGCCGACCAAGTAGATCCATTGTATTGTTCTGATCCCCCATAATTTGGAGTTTTAACTTGTGCTACGGTAAGAGTTTGAGTTCCAAATCCTGAAGGAAAACTTGATGCTACATTTAAAGCTCCAGCATTAGTCCAAGAAGAACCATCGTACTCTTCAGTATTAGTCATTGCGTTTGGAGATGGATCTATAAATCCACCAAAAATTAATCCTGCAGTTCCAGTTCCAGTTCCAGCAGCACCACCATACATTCTTGCAGTATTTAAATTAGGTCCACTAGAAAAAGTGCTCCCATTATAAGTTACTGAAGTATTAGTTCCTGCGTTTCCCGATGATGGAGTTCTACCTATTGCAGCAATTATGTTTGTTTGTGTTCCTGTTCCACAAGCACTAATATTATCTGCAGCTGTTGGTAAAGCTCCTGTTGCAGTCCAACTAGATCCATCGTATTTAAAAGAAGTAGATCTATAAGGCGCACCTCCGCCCATAACCACTCCTGCAGTTGCAGTACCTCCAGATCCTCCTGAAGTTGCCGTTGAAGGAAAACTAGTTGCTGTTGTCCAACCTGTTCCATTATATTCTTCAGTATTAGCTACGTTAGTTCCAGGGGGAGTTTGTCCCGCTGAATAAACTCCAGCCGTTTGTGATCCAAAACCATTAGCTAAATATCTTGCTGTGCTTAAAGGTGCAGCACTTGACCATGCTCCACTTGCTACAACACCTTTTAATTTTTGTTCAGTCCTGTTGTACCACATTTCTCCTGCCGTAGCATTAGGAGCGTTGTTTGCGTAGGATCTTATGTTTTTTCCTTGAATATTTTTAAATGTACTCATTTAACCTCTAGTTATTCTTTAGAAGCCATCCTTGAGTACCGTCTGTGAATACCAAAGTAAAGCCTGCTCTTTCAGTTGCTACTGTTAAGTCCGCTGCTGAACCTTGAATGTTTTGACTATTTCTACCGATAGTTAAATTATTAGTGTCAAAGGTTCCTGCGTAATCAATAACAGATACTTCATCTCCGATTGTTGGTGAAGAAGGTAAAGTTAAAGTCCATGCACCACCTGATGTGTTTGCAAAGATACCTTGTCCAGCCACAGCCGTATAAGTAGTTGTTTTAACTGCTTGCCATGAAGTTCCACCTGCTGAGGCTTCTTCCCATGATAATACTCCGCCTGTTGTTGATTTTAAAAGATAGCCATTTCCTGCTGCTACCGCTGCTGGCCACGTTACTGTATATGACGTAGTTGTTCCTGATGCTTTCTGACCTATATATTGACCACCTGTAGTATCCTGTAATCTTAATTCTTTTTGAGAACCAATGTTTAATCCTGTTGATGCGTCCCAAACAAAATTTGCGTCTCCACCAAATACACCTGAACTATTAAATTGTACTTGTGTAGTTGATCCGCCAGGAGTTGTTCCTGCACCAAATCCAACATCATAAACACCAGTGTTAGTTGCTACACCATCAAAATAAACTAGCTTCCAATCTTTGTCACCTGTTGCCCATGTAACTGTTGCACCTGAACCTGAAGCTGCTTTTAATTGTACTGTGTAAGCACCTGATGTGCTATTTTTTATAAGATAAAAATTTTCTATTCCAACTGGAAAAGTTACAATTTTATTTCCTGAAATTGTTTCTGGAGATTCTGCACCAAAAATAATAACTCTTGTTGCAACTGTGGCTCCTGTAGAACCATCTGATTCAGTTAAAGCTGTAGTGTTAGCTCCTGCTCCTGCTGTATTTAAAGTTTGTACTTTATAACCACCAGAGATTTGCTCGATGATATTTAAATTCGTATTTGTTTTTGTTCCCCAAGTACCGGCATTTTCGCCAGTTGCCATTAGCTCTACGCCGAGAGGGGTATATGTTGAAGCCATCTTTATTAATCTCCTAGTTTATTGTTTTATATTGTTTATTTAGTTTTAAGTCAAACATAATTATGCAGGAGTTTTAGTCGTATATCCTGTTGTAT
>WLWF01003287.1_pt1 | contig 10742 bp, 15 predicted proteins | sample 6718331 | NCBI WGS metagenome assembly WLWF01 (sample SAMN12718692, study PRJNA515312) | sponge metagenome | isolation source: marine sponge | host: Mycale hentscheli | place: New Zealand: South Island, Marlborough, Capsize Point | collected 2003-05-01
TTCTTCTTCTTCTTCATAGCTGTCTTTTTCTTTTTCTTCTTCAGCTAAATCAGATGTAATTTCTTCACCTTCTGCAGTTTCTTTTGCAGGAACTTCATCAGATACTTCCCTAACATCAGCAATAATTCCTTCTTCTTGTACAACTACTAACCTACCATCTTCAAGTAGATATTCGCCTACAGGCATTGCAACCCTTTCATCATCAGTTACAATAAAAATTTCTTTACCTTTTTCAAAAGATTCTGCTGAAACAACAGTTCCGTTTTCTAACTTCATATCTTCAAGATTCACTTGGATATTTAGAAGGGTTTTTATTTGGTTTACAATTTCTGTGTTTTTCATACTATTTATATAACGATTATTAATTTAAATTTTGCATTATTTAGGTAATTCTAGTAATATTACCTATCCCTTGTGCCATTATATCACCTGTACAACATTCCCTTGAATAAACAGGTCTATCTTTACAAAGGCATCCCCTAGAACTGCCCTGTGGACTGCTTCTACTAGGAATGTAATTTTTATCATTGTGATTTGATTGCATTTTATTGTGTTAAGATTTGCTTGATCTTTTGAATAAGTTTTTCATCTTCTGATAAATTTTCTTCAATTTGTTCTTTAGGTCGTTGCATTTTGTCCGCAAAAAAGCCTTCAATAGAAAAACCCCTAACTTTATTTGTTTTAACATATTCATTCCAAATTTCATCATTATTAACTTTTACTGCACCCATCCAAGTGCCTAATGGAACATCAATTCCATATTTTACTGACTTGTCGTGAACTTTATCTTCTACTAACCAACTTTCAACTAGGGTTAAACCTTCAAGTGCTTCTGAATGTTCTAGTGTTGAATTACTTTGTTTACCCATAGTCAAGTATTTTTGACTTGCTTTAGCAACTGTATTACGAGAAAAATAAATGTAGTATTCATCACCATCATCATTTCTGTAAATAGGTTTGTTTGGAATAAGTAAAGCACCTAATAGTATCTTTTTTTCTTTACTAATTTCAGCAAACTTAACTTCTTGGTTTTTAAGTGCTATAAAATCAGATTCTATAGCAGGCGATTCAACAATAGAAATGGCATCAATACCACTTTCTTCTAATTCTTCATTATCACCTAATACTAATTCTATTATTTTCATAACTATATAACGTATTTAATTTATAATTTTGTATTTATCCTATAGATGCACCTTCAATAATATTTCTATCTAATTCTTGTGCTGTTGATACATCATTAGATACAACAAATGCTTGTACAGGTTGTTGGTTTTGTGCAGAAATTACATCAGCTAATTGATCTGTTCCACTTGTACCTACTATATTAAATGCAGGGGGTGCAGGGGGTGCAGCAGGTGCAGAACCACCACTTGATACAGGACTAGCAGCACCACCACCACTAGGACTATCAGGATTAGTAGCTAAAATATCTTTTACTGATTTGAAACCTATAGCTGCTGTAGTAGCAATGTTTGCAAGTTTAATACCAAATTCAAAAGGTGTAGCAGTTTTTGTTGCAAGTTCTGCTGTTATACCTTGAAATGTGTTTATGAAAGATGCTGCTGCTGCTGCCGCCTTACCTGCTTTAGAATTTTCACCTAATAAATTAGCAATGCCTGTAAATGTAGCTTTAGCCATATTTAATTTGGCATCTTTTTCTATTTTTTCAATTTTTTCCCTTTCTTTTGCATCCTTTTTCTGTGCTTCTAATACTTTACCATTCCAATATAATATAGTGGCTGCTTTTTGTTCTTCAGTTGCATTTAAGGTTTCTAATTCTGCTAATGCCCTTTCTTGTGCTAATAGTGTTTTTTGTTCATAGGTAATAGCTTCTTCATCTTTTTTGATTTGTTCTAGTTCCTTTTGCTTTGCATCTATTGCAGCCTGTCTTTCTTCTTCTGCTTTTTCCCTTTCTAATTTATCTGCTGCTGCTTTGTCATCAATAGCCTTTTGTTCTGCTGCAGCTTCTCTATTTAGTGCAGTAATTTGTGTAGTAACTAATTTTGCCTTTGATAATTTAGCTTGTTCTAAATTTATTAGTTTTGCTCTAAGATTAGCTTCTTCATCTAAATCAGCTTTTGTAGAATCACCTAGTGCATTTTCTGCTATTTTAGCCTGTAGCCTTAAATTAGCTGCATCAATTTCTTTTTGTGTAATTTCATCTTCTAATTTTCCTGCATCTTCTAAAAATTTAATCCTTTCTTGTAAAGTAAAATTTTCTTTATCAACTGCTTTATTTAATAAATCTGCTCTATCTCTATTTGCTTTTGCTCTGTCTATTATTAATTGCCTTTCTACTTTATCAGCTAATGCCCTTTGATCTGCTATTCTACCTGCAGCTTTAGCTTCTTCATTCATTTCTTTTACAAGTTCTTTTGTACCTTTGACTAATGCATCTGTTAGAATTACAGCAGGATTTAATGCTTTGTTTAATCCCATTATACCATTACCTGCATCTTTTAATGCACCTTTAAAATCACCTGAAAACAATTTTTTTAATGCAGAACCTAATAAACCAAAACTTTCTACAGCTTGATTTACTTTATCCATTACAAATTCTTTAATACTTGTACCTAAGTTTTTAATTGTTTCAACAGGTTCAGTAAATAGGTTTATAAGACCACGTCCTAGTGCAGCAAGTTTATCTGTAAATACAGCAACAACTGCACCCAACATACCCATTGCTTTTGCAAGTTTATTTTGCCCTTCTTCAGAACTTGTAAATGCAGCAGTAAGTGATCCAACTAAAACAACTAATGCACCAATACCTGTAGCAATGATTGCACCCCTCATTGTTTTTAAACCCATTACCATAGATTTAACACCTTTAACAGCACCTTTAAACCCTGATACTAGACCACCTGTCATTTTATCACCTGCAGCTTCGATACTACCAATGTCATCTTCAGTTTTTTGTAGCTTCTTATTTAGTTCATCTACTTCTTTATCCTGTGTTTCTACCTTTAAAGAATAGGTTTTTGTTACTGTTGCCATTTAATGTTGTTTTTTATTTGTTTTAAACCTTCTTTTAATGTCTTAGGCAATGCATATTTACCTTTTGCTATTTTAATATTTTCTGTATCTTCTTCAACAATCTGAAGTAAATCTATTATGTTCTTTATCCTACTCCTGAATTTAAAAGTTTACCTTTTGATTTACCTGTTTGCAAATCAGTTGCAATAGAATTTATTTTATATGTATTTTGATTAATGCTTATAATGTCATATAATTCCAAATTAAAAAACTCACTTAAAGGAATTTTAATATCCAATTTTGTTAATCGTCTTTGACTATTAAATACATCAGTAATATATGTTGTATAGAAATTATTAAACAATGTTCCTGTATATTCACTAGCTGTACTACCTGCTTCATTTGCCCACCATTCATTTAATTCAGCTTGGAAATGTATATTATTGGCTGAACCACCTGATGCTGTTGGTGCTAATAATGTTTGTGAATTAGATGGAACAATGTATTGATTTGTAGTATTAAAATTACCACCATCAGTTTCTAGTAGTTGTATATTTGTTCCACTTGTAATTCTTATAGGATAAAATAATAATGGTTTACCTAAATAAGATTCTTGATTATCATCAACAAACCACCCCCATTGTATAGTAGTTGAACTACTTCCTGTTGCATCATAAAGCCTTTCAAACATCATATGTTCAAATGGTATTGTAATTGCATAACTTTCAGTAAGTGCATCAAATACTGCATTATCCAAACTATAATCTAAAGAACCCCATTGTGCGTTATTTAATTGATTGAATTGTTTAGCTAAAAATGTATCTAATCCTTCATATGCATATTTTATATCTTTAAATGGTAATGCTAAAGCTACTTCTGATTTTGTTGTATCTACATATTTATCAAAAACTTTTGTAGGATTAGCCTGTCCTAAAGCATAGTAATCATCTAATTTTTGTACTACAATAGTCCCTTGATTATCAACATAAGCAGTAAGATTAAACATCTTAAACACGCCTGTTAAAAAATCAATTATTTTAATTTCAGGAACTTGTTGATTAATAGCAAAATCAACATCTAATGTAGTAGCATAAGTGTTTGCATTTTTAAATATAAAAGTTCCACCTACAGTAATAACACCTGCTTGTGTAGTTATTTCAGATGTAGCTGTAACAGTCCAAACAATAGAATTAGGTGCAAATGTTAAAATAGCATTTGTTTCAAACACAACAGTTAGTGTGTTAAAATTATATTGCATTGCATTAGGTATTGTAAATGATTGTGTACCTGAACCTGTAAAATTAAATATTTCCCCTTGTTGATTGCTTATAATTCTAACAGTATAATTAACTGAATTAGTTGGTGCTAAATCTAATTGTAGCAATGGTATTTGTGGATTATTTTGTCCTGTATTCTGTAATCTTAAAACACCATTTGTAACAATAGCATTATTAAAACCACCGTTTTGCGTCATTACTAAATCATCTAATGTTGATGTTGATGCTTGTATTTGATTATCAGCATCTAAACCACCTTTTTTTCTATGCAACCACATAAACAAATTATGAAATTGTAAATTAGTATCATCATTAAAAAAATTATCAGAAAATGTGATAGTTTGATTTTGAAATGTTTGTGCTTGTATAGCATCAATAAAAGCAGATAATCTAATTGCATATTTAAAATTAGTCCATTTAATACCATTGCCTGAACTACCTGAAGAACCAACATAAACATTACCATATTGATTAACAACAGCAGAATTGTAAAACATTCTATCTGTATGACTAATTAAAGGAACACATAAATTATCAGGGGTATTTAATGCAGGTGTATCAAAATTTCTGATATAATCATAAACAGTATCTTTATCATATGTTACATTATATTTATTTAAATCAGTTAATGCATCTAATTGTAAATCACCTAATAGATCAACTAAATTAACTGTATTACCAAAAAATGTTATATTATATGTATGTGCTACATTATTCTTTAATTTTACACTTGTTAATTTTATAGTACCTTCTTTAAATGGAATATTGTTCAAATAAAGCCTAGCTTGTTTTTTAACTCTTGCATCATAACCACCTATAATATTAAAATTATAATAGTGTGAAAACAAAATATTGTTTTCTTTAGATGCAGGTACAGCAAATGTTTTAGAAAATGCTGTAAATATTTTAGCAATATCTTTTACATTTTGAATTGTTTGTGTTAAAGATACTTTTTCATCTTTAAATAAATCAACCCTTTTTTCAATGTTATTATCTATAATATATAGCTGAACCTTTTGCATTATCTTATATTATTAATGTAATCAAATGCTTCTTCAAATTGCATTGTATATTGTATTAGCCTGTCATTTACTGATGTTTTAAAATCAATGTTTGATGTTTTTACAGTTACAGGAACTTGATAATTAGCACCACCTGTTGTTGATGGTTTTTCCATCCAAACATATTCTGAAAGTAAAAGCTGTTCAAAAAATTCATTAGCATATTCAGGATAAAACCCTGAACTTAATGTATGTGATTGCTTACCTTGTGTATTAAAAATTTTATTGGGTGCATTAGTTATGCTATATGTAGCAGGTGCATTTGTTCCATAGTCAATAGTATTTGACTTAAATTTTTCATTAGTTCTATTTAATGATTTAGTTTGTTTTAAAAAGAACCATAATTCTTGCAAAGTACCATATTTATTAATGAATATGATTTTAACACCATTACCATATTTTGTACAATCAATTCTATCAATTACTAATACTACAGGATTACCACCTAGATTACCAACAACTGTATCTGTTGGTGAAACTACCTGTTGAACTATACTACCTGTTGTTGATTGATAGTATACTGTAGTAGCTATACCATATGGTAAAAATATTTTGAATCGTGGATTTGTTAAAGATGCATCTACACCATTAGGTACAGGTGCAATCATATATTGTTTAGTTGCTGTTGGTAATATTATTGGGTTAGCACCTTCTTCAAATTTTCCATATGATTCAAAACCAACATCAGAAAAATTAACTGATGCAACTGAACTACCTGTTCCATTTAACCCTGTATATGCTCTAATTTGTGTAACAAACTGCACATTTGGGGGTGATAAATTAGTAGAATAACCTGCATTTATGTAATCCCTCATTAATTCAGCAACTTCAAATTGTACATTTTCATTTGTTGCAGGATTGTTTTTTATTAAAGTATAAACCACATTACCACCTGTTAGTAATTGACATCTAACTGAATTAGCAGTTGATGGTGCAACTAGGTTTTTATATTGTGGACTTCTTAAAGATATATTTGCCATTATTCTGATTCTTTTGGAAATGTTATTTTTAGGTCAATGTCTTTTACAAATCCATCAACTATTTCTTTACTGTATTTTTTTTCACCTAATTCTAAAGGTCTTGAAAAGAACATAATAGCCTTAATACCTTGAAAGTATATTTTTTGGACTATTAAATATCTCATAGATTTAAAGGTCATAAACCTACCTAATTCATCCCGCCATCTGAAATTCTTTTTCTTTAGCCAATTGTCAATACCTTTTGTCAATCCACCTTTCGGACCTGTACCTGTACCATATTGAAATTTTGATTGTGCTGCTCTAGTTTCAGGATATGTGCTATTAACACCTTTAACACCTTTATCTACAAATGCACCATAATTTTCCATAAAAAATTCAAGTGTATAAGGATTGCCAACTTTCTTGGTCTTTATAGCTTTATATTTTAATGAATTATACAAATCACCACCACCTTTTTTATTTTTAGTTAGGTTTGATTTAGATTGTTGAATCACATATTTACCATAGTTATTTATAGCAATTCCTAAATTTGTATAATCTTCTTTAGAATCCATTAGCAAATGTATATATCATTGTAAATTAAAACATCCATTGTAGCAGTCCATCCTGCTAATTGATTTTCAAACCTATCATAAAAAGGTTCACAAACAGGTGTGCCATCAAGCTGATACATATCTGTATATAGCTGTCCCTTTCTTAATCTTTGTATTAGCCTATTAATTACTGCAAGTTGTGTATTTAGAATGTCCTGTTCATTTGTATTTCCTTTAAATATATCAACTGTTGCATCTTTTGATTGATCTACCATATCAGCAGCTAATACTGTAATACTAAATCTTAAAACATTTTCTTCATCTGTAACTGTATTTATTATAATATGTCCTAATGGAAATATATCCTGCTTGTTTAGGTTTACATTTGTAATATCACCTGTTGTTACAGTATTAATATTTTGGTCTTTTAATAATTCTTCTTTTATAGTTTCTGATAATAAATAGAAACCCCTAATACCTGTATTACTCATTTAAATGCTTTTTTCTTAATTTAATAGTTGTTGTTACTATTACTAATAGAACTGAAATAGTAATAAGGTTTGGATGACCTTCACCACATAACCCTAATAAATGTTTTATTATTTCCATCATTTTATTTTATTTTTCATTGCTGCTGCTTCTACTTCTGATTTATCTTTTATGTAAGCTAATGCATATAGGCAACTATGTAAATTTAATTTAGTGATATCTTCAATTCTTCTAATATCACCCTGAGCGAGTCCTGTGAAAAGTGATTGATACCATCCCCATTTTCTATTGAATACAGATAATCTGTCAAGGCTTGGTTGGTTGTTCCCTCCTGATCCAAAGATTTCATCATAATTTTCGATAAGTCTATTCCTAAATTCCACAAAAAAAAAATTGATGACATTACAGCATCCATAGGCATATTCAATATATCTTTATGTAATTCAGTATTATATTCAGCTATTGCATATTTATCTTTTAAATTAGCTATTACAGGTCTGTATAATACATTCATTGCTTTTTCTATATTATCCCAATCACCAATATAAGTATCAAGATCAATGTATTCACCAAATGTTAATTCATCTAAACTAGGATGAAACCCAAACTTTACTTTATTTACTTTGAAACTTTTAACAAGCTGTGGTTTATCTTCAAATAGCTGTGTAAGTATATCAATGATTTCTTTAGTATCTTTTAATTTTAATCGCATTACTTCCTTTAATGAAACATTACAAAATATTTCAATCATCTTAGATTGCAGGAAATGGGATTCTTTATTCTGTTTTTCTATTTTTAAGTAGTGCTTATATTGCCCTAATGTAATGTCTGATAGTTTAGTTGGTATGTTTATTTTAATATCCATATTCATATAACGTATTTACATAGTTGATTTTATAAATCGAAGATATAAAAAAAAGGCGACTATTTCTAGCCACCCCTTTAAACAAACAAAACAAACAGTTTTTATTGATTATTGTAATATTCTAATATTTGTTCTTCAATATATTCAAGTGTAATGTAATCTAGTTCCCTTTGAATTTCACAACCTTGTTCATCATAAACCTTGCAAATATCTACATCAGGTGCAGAACCACAATAGTCATAGGTTTGCATTTCACCTGCATAAACAACTGCTTCTACTTCAAATACTTCAAAATCATATTCTACTTCTATATTTATACTTTGTCCTTTCATTGTATTTTTACCCCTAGTTTTAAATAGTTCTTAACCCCTTTAATTTTTTTTACCTGATAATTAATATGGATGTCTGTAATATTATCATCTTTTTTTAAATGATATTCTATCTGTTTCTTTAAATCTGACCAAGCTGCATTACTAATCATTTGTAAACTCTTTTACTTTGTTAGTTAAATGTTCTATAGATCCTTTCTTCATTCCTTCTATATCTTCTTTATGCCATCTAACTACAGATTCTGCTGCATATGCAACTGCTAATAATTTTCTATATTCTTCTAAAGTTATATTTATTTCCATTTTGTAAGTTTTAAAAGGGGGTTTTACCCCCCTATTTGTTTTTATTTTACTATTTGATATATCTTTTTTAAATCTCTTGTAATTCTTTCATATAAAGCAACCTCTTGGTTTAATGTTGCTCCTTTAATATACCAACTGTATTGTCCTATTACTTGGCTTTCTAAATCTCTGAATTCTTGTCTTGTAATTGCTTTCATAGTGTTTTGTTTTATTATTATGATATAAATATACAACTTATTTATTTATAAACAAAAAATATTATAACTTTTTTTTAATAAATGTGGTATTTACCAAAATTTGGTCTACTAAGGATTGAGTAAGTGCAGTATCTGCAGGGATCAATAATGTGATTGTGTTTATCTTCAGGTGTATTAATTAGCCTACCTGATTTATCTTCTTTCCATTTGTAGTTTCTAAATTCTTGTATAGCATTATTAGAATCTGCTAGTATATGAATCTTGTATCTTTTTAATAAATCAATTCCTGCATTTACTGAATCCCTGCCTTTAATACTTGGGAATATATTATGTCCCATTGTCCTAAGTTCTTGTATTAATCTTGGTTCAGCAGAATCGGCATATATAGGCTTATTCCTAAGCTGTTCATTTTTTAAAAAGGTATGAATGTCCTTTGTAGTCATTTGGGTTCTGTACAGATGTTCTTTTACATATAGGTTGATGCCTTTAGTGTAAACAGAAACTAAGGTTGTTGGATCATTGGAATACCCAAAGTCCATACCATAGGATATTAGTTCTGCATCTTCAGGTATTATATTTACTTCTTCATATTTAAATATGGTGCTTCTACTTGCAGACCTTTCACCTAATCCATAGATTTGCCAATATTGTTCATCAGTATATTTTAACCTTTCTATTTCATCAATTAGGCTTTGTTCTAAAAAAGGGTTATCTAGATATGTAGTTTTGTGAAAGTTGCAATCATCCCTTGTAATGACTTTATCATACAGCCAATGGTATTCATCAGAAGGATTAAAATCAATTACTATTTTATCCATTGTTCTAAATATCAACTGCTGCCAATCTTCAAAGTATAATTCATTGGCTTCGTTAATAAATAGTAAATCCCTTTTTCTACCTCTTATTTTTTGTGGTTGATCTAATGAAATAAATTCAACTAGATTACCAAAAAGATTGTATTCTGAATTGGATTTATTATGATACATTTCCCTATATATATTATAGGTTTTTAAGATGTCAATGAAATCCCTTAAAACTGTTGCCCTTAAACTAGGGAATGACTTTCTGCAGATTGTTATTACTTTATCATTGTTATTAGCACAATAATGAAATATAATCCATAATATGATATTATAGGTTTTACCTGATCTAGTTCCACCCTGTTCTACTAGAATCTTTTTGTTGTTGTTTACTAAATGCTTGTAAACAATGTTAGTTTGTATCTTGGGTTTTGTCAATGATTTCTATTTGAAAATTTGTTGGTATACCATCAGCACCTGTGATTTCCTGCCTTTCAACATATCCCCTTTTTTTACCTTTGGTCTTTAAATAGAAGATTGTAGCTGCTGTAGAATTATCACCTATCTGTTTATGTAGTTTAGATTCAGCATAATCCAATGCAACATTTTCAATATCTCTAACTGCAGCAGCAAATTCTGCATCTTCATTGATCCACTTGTAATATGTGCTTCTAGGTATATCTGCATTTTTACAGGCAACTGTAACTATTCCTAAACTTTTTTCTAAAGCCTTCAATAGTGATTCCTTTTTTATATGTCTACTTTTGTTCATTTTTTATATTGTTCATTTAATATTTTTGGGATTGTATTATTCCAAGATACCCTGTGATGTAGTCTAGCATTTTCAGTATTTAGAACAGATACAATTACTGATGATGGACTAAACAAAACACTATAGAATGATTTAATGTATGTACCACTATCTTGATATA
>WLWF01003288.1_pt1 | contig 10742 bp, 15 predicted proteins | sample 6718331 | NCBI WGS metagenome assembly WLWF01 (sample SAMN12718692, study PRJNA515312) | sponge metagenome | isolation source: marine sponge | host: Mycale hentscheli | place: New Zealand: South Island, Marlborough, Capsize Point | collected 2003-05-01
TTTTTATAAGGATAGGATTTTTAGAGAGGACCTTTCAGCACGTAATCAATGGTTTAATAGTGATCGTTTTAGTGCAGATGATAAAAAATATTTTAATGAAGGATCTAAAGGTCAAAGATTAAATAGGCAATATGATTTTGTAAAAAAGGTAGATGATTTTGCTTTACGTAATACACCAAGATATAATTTTTATACACAAAAATATGATGGGCCAATGGAACGTCCTGGTGGTTATACTAATGAAGAAAGATATTTAAGTGATTACGTAATGGGATTAAATGAATTTAGGTATAATCAAAATCAAAAAAATAATCCTATGTATGGAATGAGTGTTAAGGACAAGGAAGAATTAATCTCGTCCGGCGAACCTCCTACAAATTGGATGGGACTAACTTTTCAAGATGATAATCAATATAATGTAGATAATGTACCTAGTTTGGGAACAGCTTTGTTAGATTCTGGAAAAGAATTAACACGTAGTGCTTTATTTGATATGGGTTTTGTAGCAGATGTAGCTTCTTCAGTAGGGGGTCAACTTCTTAATCCTTATGATTATGAAGATGAACGAGGAAACATTTATCCACGCGGTTTTTTTGATTTAATGAAACATACTAATGAAATAGATACTTTTCATAATGAAATTGGACGGCAGTATACTGCTGATGAGTGGGAAAAACTTGGTTTTAGTGAAAAAAAAACGCCATCTAACAGAGACAGCGAATGATTAAAAAAGTTCAATTGGTTTTCTAGGACGCGCACCTCAGCGCGTTTCGGCCTGTTACCAACAGGCACTCGTTCAGCTAGAATATGTTAGTGATTACAATATAAATCACGGTGACCGCCACCCACAATAGGATGGCAATATCTAGAAAATCAGGCTTAGTATTCATTCGTTTGCCCCCCTTATTGAAACAGAGTGCATGACTCGTCGCCCTGACTTACCCCATACAACCGTTCCTAGGTTTGAGTTCCAATCCCACCCAATACGATGGCCGCAAGTGGTTATAGTCTCGCCATCATCTGTGACACTCTCTACAACAAACATGCGCTCTATGTCTTCGGACTTTGAGATAGTTAACCCTTTCACCAAAATATAGTTTGTCATTCCATGCCCTCCTTAAAAAGCATCCTTGATTTCGTTGATGTTGCTGTAGGTGTTTTCTGCCAGTTGCATTACCACCCTACTGGCCAGTGCTCGGTCAAAACTTAGCGCATCAGTGAGGTATCCAGTATTAATGTGCTCGTCCTGTATGCGCTCCAACTCTTCAACCATCCACTCACTATTTAATTCCAATGCTAGCACCCATAAAGCGCCTGTATGGTTATTGCAATGAGTCTCTGAGGCTATGTCGTTGATTACAGAGTTTGATAATTTTTTCATGTTGTATTCCTTATTGTTGATTGGTTTAAGTTGATACAGATAAAGCCATCTATGTGATGGCCTTAGCGATATCTACTATTAGATATCCTGACAGTCTACTCGGTTACTCGGCTACCCTTTCCCTCTCGTCTGTCTCGCTTGCCAGTGTTGCAGTCACGTATGTAGGTGACTCTCTGTCTCTCTTAGTGTTTCGCTTTACGCCTGCTACCTGAGTTTAAAGCTGTTCGGTAGGTCAAAGGGTGCGCCCTTAGTGTTGATCAGGGTAGTCTCTCTAATGGTATCGATGGGCTGATACGGTCGCTGACTAGCGTTTCAAAAAAAGCACAATCCGTTGCGCTTGATACTTCGGCAACACTATTCTTAATAAGTTCAATTTAATTTCAATATGAGCCAACGGCAGTTATTCTAGGTGTTTTAAAAAGACCCTTACTTTAACAAAGTGCTGTAAGTCATTGTTATTGTTGATGTTTATTTTGAGATTTGTCGAGGTTTCGCTCGTAAGTCATTGATGTTAAAAAGTCGAATTTGCGTCTCCCTGCGTTTAACTTGTTACAGGTATCACGGCAAGGGTTTTTATAACCTCGCTTAGATCGCATTCTATGGACACTGAGCACTATCCACTGCCTACTGAATAAGCACTATTTCAGCCGCCTCACTACAGGAATATACTAGCGTTTTTACCCTTGGAATTAGCAAACATGGCGAACAAATTGACGGCAAAGCAAATGGCGTTTGCACGATGCATGGCAAGTGGGACGATGACCCAGAGCGCGGCCTATAGAGAGACTTACAGTGCTGAGAATATGAGCGGCGCAGTGATCAGGAATGAGGCTAGCAAGTTGATGGCGAACCATGATATCGCCGTGACGGTTGAGAGGCTAATAGGGGAAAAGGATAGAGCATTACTTGCTCAGGGCCTCTCGGACAGAGACAGAGTTCTCGAGCGGCTTAGGACATGGATAGATAGCGCAGAGCCAACGGATAGCAATAAGCTGAGAGCGGCAGAGTTGCTAGGCAAATCGGTAGGCCTGTTCAAAGAAGTGACAGAAACAGTGTCAATAGATAGGGATGCTGACAGTGTAGCCAGTGAACTGGAGCGGAGGCTAGAGTCACTGCTCGTAACAAGCCAAGAGCAGGGGAATGAGCAGGAAGAAATCCCCAGTGACAGCGATTCAGTGCATTAATCTGAGGGCTAGAATACTATCACCCACCCCCCCTTATGGCAGGTGCGTACCTGATATCCATATACATAGTGTTCCACTCAAATAATTATCAAGTTTTCCATAAACGATGACCTTTTTTTTCCAGAATAAGCCCTTTGTTTATTCCTAAAAAAATTTTTTGCAAAAAAATCGGGTTTTTTTCTATTATATACTTGCATTATTCTGTCAAGAGCGTAAAGTCAGTAAAATCTAGAGATTCCTATCAGGAATATTCCTGTTTAGATTCCTTACTTCTTGTTATGTCATCTTAGTTTTAAGTTTAATTCTATCTAGGTAGAGTCCTAAGACAGGAATATTCCTGTAGAGGGTTCTATTTTAATTCGGAGAAGGGTATGCCCAGTAAAAACAAGCCTAAAGCAGAACGTGCAAAAGAAATGCCCTTAACAGATGAGCAAGCTGAAAAAGCTATTCAATCTTTAAGGAATGATGCAGGTAGTGCGGCTTATCGAAAAAGATTATCGTCAAAAAAGAAATCAGAAAGTAAAGCAAAAGGAGGCAAGCTTCGCGGTTACGGGATGGCCCGTGGCGGAAAAGCTTGTAAGATGCGCTAATGGCTAAAGGATTGTGGGATAACATACACGCTAAAAGAAAAAGAATTGCGGCAGGCTCTAAAGAAAAGATGAGAAAGCCGGGATCTAAGGGAGCGCCCACCAACAAGGCGTTAAAAAAATCAAAGAAGACTTCAAAGAAAAGTTAAGGAGCTTACATGTCTAAACTAAAAGTTTTACAAAATGGTACGTTCGCTGACGGAGAAGGTGTTTATCAGATAGGCTACGAGCTTGAGGATGGTTCTCTGCACATCGTTGAGCATAAAGTTATGCGTAAGGCTGAGGCTGAAGCTAAACTGTCTGAGATAGAAAAATCTAAGCAAGAGTTAAGTTCTACAGAGTTAGAGAGAGCGCGTAATAATAAAGGACATTATATTGCTGATGATCCTTCTACGCCAGAAATCAATGAAGCTTACGTTGCAAAGAAGAAAGCTCCTGCAAAAAAGAAAGCTCCTGCCAAGAAAAAAGCGGCTGTTAAGAAAAAGAAAGCATAAGGGGTTTTATGTCCGTCACGGATAAGGTTGATCCAAATCTTTTAAAGCAAATCCCCAATCTGCCCTTAAAAGAGCAGAAAGAGGTTCTAGGCCTACTAGAAGAGCTAGAGGAGGCAGAATCCAAAGAAAAAGCACGAAATTACTTTATGGGGTTTTGCAACAAGGTATGGCCCGCCTTTATAGAGGGCAGGCATCACAAAATTATGGCAAACGCCTTTGAGCGAGTTGCTAGCGGGGAGTTAAAGCGATTAATCGTCAACATGCCTCCTCGGCACACCAAATCAGAATTTGCATCTTATCTATTACCTTCTTGGTTCTTAGGTAAGTATCCACACAAAAAAGTTATTCAAACCGCTCACACTGCTGAATTATCAGTAGGTTTTGGTCGAAAGGTGCGTAACCTAGTAGACAGCGATGATTATAAATCCCTTTTCCCCTCGGTCGGGTTGAGGGCTGACTCTAAAGCCGCAGGGCGATGGAGTACCAGTGCAGGTGGCGAATACTTCGCTATCGGTGTTGGTGGTGCTGTAACAGGTAAAGGCGCAGACCTTCTGATCATTGATGATCCGCACTCCGAGCAAGAAGGTCAATCGGGTGACCCCTCCGTTTTTGATAAAGCCTATGAATGGTACACATCCGGCCCTCGACAGCGACTTCAGCCGGGAGGCGCTATTATTATTGTTATGACTCGTTGGCATAAACGAGACCTAACAGGACAGATAATAAAGTCATCTACCCAGAGAGTAGGGACAGATGAATGGGAAGTGATTGAGTTTCCTGCCATTATGCCATCAGAAAAACCTTTGTGGCCTGAGTTCTGGCCTATGGAGGAGCTAGTTGCGCTAAGGGAAGAGCTTCCATCTTCTAAGTGGAATGCACAGTATCAACAAAATCCTACTTCTGAAGAGGGTGCGCTAGTTAAACGAAACTGGTGGAAGATATGGGAGCAAGATTATCCACCCCCTTGTGAGTTTATAATACAGTCTTGGGATACGGCATTTCTTAAGACACAAAGGGCTGACTACTCAGCGTGTACTACATGGGGCGTATTTTACGCACCTGACGATGAGGGCAAGACTGTAGCCAATATAATTCTTTTAGATGCGTTTAAAGAGCGTCTAGAGTTTCCAGATCTTAAAAAGAAAGCTCAAGAGTTCTATACTGAATGGCAACCTGATGCTTGCATTATTGAAGCAAAAGCCGCAGGAACCCCTCTTATATTTGAATTAAGAGCAATGGGTATTCCAGTATCAGACTACACCCCCTCTAGAGGAAATGATAAAATATCTAGAGTAAATGCTATATCTGATATGTTTGCATCTGGCATTATATGGCGGCCAGAAAGGCGATTTGCTGAGGAAGTGGTTGAAGAATTTGCCGCGTTTCCCGCAGGAGAGCATGATGACCTTGTGGATTCATCGACTCAGGCGCTATTGCGCTTTAGGCAAGGCGGGTTTTTAAGGCTTAACTCTGATGAAGAAGATATCCCTTTAGAGACAACCAGAAGAGCGGCTTATTACTAATGAACCCTTATACCTACAAATGCACCTTAGTGAGAGTTATAGATGGTGATACCATTGATGTTGATATTGATTTGGGTTTCGATGTTTGGCTCAAAAAACAAAGAGTAAGGCTTGCAGGCATCGATACGCCAGAAAGCAGAACAAGGAACTTGGCCGAGAAGGCCCTTGGTTTAGCCGCTAAGGCACGTTTAATTGAGATGTGTGGGGGTACTATAACAGTATTATCTCACGGCAAAGGGAAGTATGGGCGCATATTAGGCACTCCTTACGATGAAAACGGCCAAGATATGTGCAAAATGTTAATTTCTGAAGGACATGCCGTTGAATATCATGGCGGCACAAAAATAAAGGTTTGGGCTTAGATGGCAAACAAGCACCAAGAAAGAATAGCATCTGCGTTTGTAGACAAAGGATTTAGACGTAACGATGAGTTATCAACTCCTAGCTATGTTACACTAGAAAACGATGATTACAGCGTTTATGTCTCAAGACTAGGAGAGCTAGCTTGGGAGTCTGTGGATGCTGACAATGTTGGTGCAGAAAAAATATTTCAACCAGTTTGGCGAGTAGCCGGAGCTTAATATGAAAGAAATGAAAAATAAAAAATCCAGTTCTTACATGGGTGGCGGTCAGCTTATGAATCCCAACAAAGGGATCAATAAGGTAAAAGCAATGAAAAAAGGCGGCATAACTCGCGGTTGCGGTGCGGCAAGAGCGCAAAAGTTTGGGAAGAACGGATAAATGGCAATTGATAAGCCGTTAGTAACACCTGAAGAGCTTACAGCCGATGAGGCTAATGGCGCTTTAGAAATTGAAATTGTTAATCCTGACTCTGTGTCTGTTGAAACGCCTGATGGCGGATTGATGTTTGACTTTGAGGGCGAAGGTGACGGCATGGGGAATATTCCTTTTGACGACAATTTGGCCGAATACATCGAAGACAAAGAACTTTCATCTATAGCTAACGAACTTATCGGCGCATTTAAGTCAGATAAAGAAAGCCGATCTGACTGGGAAAGAACTTATATAGAAGGGTTAGACCTTCTTGGTTTAAAGCATGAAGACCGAACAACCCCGTGGGACGGGGCTTGTGGCGTATTTCATCCACTACTAACCGAATCTGTTATAAAATTTCAATCTCAATCTATACAAGAGCTATTTCCTGCGGGAGGCCCAGTTAAAACAGCTATTGTAGGCATTATAGACGCTGAAAAAGAAAAGCAAGCAGGAAGGGTTCAGGATTACCTAAACTACTTAGTCACTGAAAAAATGACTGAGTATCGTGCAGAAACAGAAAGACTGTTGTTTTCACTGCCACTAGCGGGATCTGCCTTTAGAAAAGTTTACTTTGACCCTAACATGGGTCGGCCTTGCAGTATGTTTGTTCCTGCTGAAGATTTTGTTGTTAGCTATGGAGCATCTGATTTAGTGACTTGTGAACGCGCAACTCACATTATGAAGCGAACAAGCAATGAAGTCAGAAAGTTACAGGTATCTGGGTTCTATTCAGACGTTGATTTAGGTACGGCCAGTGACAATACTGACGAAATTGAGCATAAATATAACGAGTTAACAGGTAATTCATCAGGATACGAGAGCGATTCTCGCCATACCATCCTAGAAATACAAGTTGATCTTGATTTAGTTGGCTTTGAGGACATGATTGACGGTGAGGAAAGCGGAATACAGCTTCCTTATGTTGTCAGCATTGACTTAAGTTCACGAAAAGTTCTTTCTATACGCAGAAACTACTACGAAGATGACGAAAATCGCATGAAACGCGAGCATTTTGTTCATTATCAGTACATGCCGGGACTTGGTTTCTACGGATTTGGCTTAATTCACATGATTGGTGGGCTTGCTAAGTCTGCAACCTCTCTTTTGCGTCAATTAGTGGATGCAGGAACGCTCAGTAACCTCCCCGGAGGTTTAAAATCTAGAGGATTACGGATTAAAGGCGATGATACGCCAATAATGCCGGGAGAATTTAGAGATGTTGATGTTCCGGGCGGTGCAATACGCGATAATATTAGCTTTTTGCCCTATAAAGAGCCAAGTAACGTCCTGTATCAGCTTATGGGGGACATTGTAGAGGAAGGCCGTAGGTTTGCATCAGCCGCAGACGTAAAGGCGGCAGACATGAATTCTGAAGCTCCTGTGGGAACGACACTTGCAATCCTAGAACGGTCTATGAAGGTAATGAGTGCGGTTCAAGCACGATTACATGCCTCAATGCGTAAAGAATTGCGCTTATTATCGCAAATTGTGTACGATTTTGGCCCTTCAGCGTACCCTTATTCCTCTGAAGAAGATGCTGTAGTTGCTGAAGATTTTGATGGAAGAGTAGACGTTATTGCCGTAAGTGACCCTAATTCAGGCACTATGGCCCAAAGAATCATGCAATATCAGGCCGCATTGCAGTTATCTCAACAAAATCCAGAGATGTATGACCTTCCGTTGCTACACAGGCAAATGCTTGAGGTTCTTAACATACGCGATGCAGATAAGATAATCCCAAGAGATGAGGATCAAAAGCCAACAGATCCAGTAAGTGAGAATATGAATATTCTTAGAGGCGATCCTGTTAAGGCGTTTATTTACCAAGACCATGAGGCGCACATTAAAACGCACATGGCCTTTATGGAAGACCCTAAGATTCAAGAGCTTGCAGGAAAGAGTCCAAACGCTAAGGCAATGCAGTCGGCAATGGCCGCTCACATTCAAGATCATCTTGCCTTTGCTTACCGTCAACAAGTTGAGAAAGAGCTTGGTGTTGAGCTTCCGCCAGAAAGCGAAGCGTTGCCAGAAGACATCGAGCTTAGAATATCTAGATTGGTGGCTCCTGCCGCAGAACAGCTTAAAGGCAAGAATCAGCAAGAACAACAACAGCAACAAGCGCAAGAACAACAGCAAGATCCTATTGTTCAAATGGCGCAAAAAGAATTGCAGATTAAAGAAATGCAGGCGCAAGCTAAAGCTGAACTTGATCAGGCTAAAATGCAACTTGAAATGGCTAAAGCGCAGTCTAAGTCAGAGTTTGATAAACAAAAGCTTGACCAACAAGCTGAAATTGAAAAGGCTAAGTTAGCTGTTAAAATTGCAGAAGACAATGTTAGAGAGCAATTAGAGTCAAGAAGGATTGCATCTAAAGACCAAATTGAAGGATTTAGAATAGGCCGAGAGATTGTGGAGTCTATAACAGATGAGTAGATCAGAAAATAATTCATTTGAGTATCTAAGGGATAAGCTAAGAAGTCAGATGAATGACTTAAGCGACCACATTTCAGGTGGCGCATGTAAAGATTACAATGAATACGCAAAATGTTGCGGAGTCATAGAGGGCCTAGCCCTTGCAGAAAGAGAGCTTTTAGACTTAAAAAGTAAGTTAGAAGCTGAATAATTCATCGCATAAGGCGATGCACAGCGACTCTGGACGCTTTTTTCCAGTGCATAAGGTGTTATCTAATGAGTGAATCATTAGCAAAAAAAGAAGTAAAAGCAGAAAAGGCTAGTCAATTGCCTGCGCCCAAAGGGTACAAAATATTGATTGCTTTACCTGATATAGAAGAAAAAACCGAAGGCGGGATTATTAAATCTGCCAAATCGTTGCAAGAAGAAGAAGTGGGTTCAATTGTAGGTATGGTGCTAGAACTTGGCCCAGACGCTTACTCTGATCCTCGGCGATTTCCATCGGGAGCTTTCTGTAAGGAAGGTGACTGGATTGTTATGCGGTCTTACTCAGGCACTCGTTTTAAGGTGCATGGGAAAGAGTTTCGTTTAATTAACGATGACAGCGTTGAAGCTGTAGTCCAAGACCCAAGAGGCATAGGTAAGGTATGAGTGAATTAAATCAAGAAGTAGAAACCAACGATCAAGTTCCTGTTGAAGCAAGCTCAGAAGAAAAATTTTTTGGCGTTAAAACAAAAATTGTTAAAAAAGAAAAACTTGCTGAGAAAAAAGATGAATCTGATATAGAGCTAGAGGTTGTTGATGATCGTCCTGTTGATGATCGTAGACCTGCGAAATCAGAAGAATCCGAGGCTTCAAGCAATGCTGATGAAGATGAGCTTGCAGGATATAGTGAAAAAGTTCAAAAGCGTATAAATAAATTACGTTATGAGCAAAATGAAGAAAGGCGGCAAAGAGAAGCCGCTGAAAGAATGCGCGATGAAGCGGTTCGTGTTACTCAGACTCTTAACAATAAGAATCAAGAATACGAATCAATTATTCAGCGCGGCGAATCTGCTTTAGTAGGACAGATAAAAGCAAAAGCAGAAATGACGCTTGAAAATGCAAAGTCTGTTTATAAGAAAGCGTATGAAGAAGGTGATACTGATACTGTTGTTAATTCTCAAGAGGCTTTGTATAAGGCTCAAGCAGAACTAGCTGAAGCGCAAAAGTATGAAACTAACATCAACAATCATCAAGCTCAGTTAGCCCAACAAGCGCAGTATAATCAACAGTTTAGACAACAAGCTCCTCAACAGCCTGCTCAACAAGCACCACAAGTTGATCCAGAAGCTAAAGAATGGGCTGATAAAAACAAATGGTTTATGGCCCCTGACAGCAAAAGAATGACTGCAACAGCTTATGGGTTGCATGAAGAAGCTATTGTTGACAATGGCATTAAACCAAATACTCACGAATACTTTGAATTTATAGACAAAGGTATGAGAGAGTCTTACCCAACCTTTGATTGGCAGGATACTAGCGATACCAATGGACGTAACGCGCCTGCGACTGCTAATCAACGCTCCACGGTAGTGGCTTCATCCAATAGGAATAATGGAGCAAAACCGCGCAAAGTGCAGTTAACGTCCACCCAAGTTTCTCTCGCTAGGAAATTAGGGATTACCCCAGAACAGTACGCCAGACAACTCGCTAAGGAGAACCTGAAATGACTGAAGAGCGCACACCACGAGAAAGCAACTCACGCAAACAAGATACTCGTCCTGATGATACATGGACACCTGCATCTATTTTACCTGACCCTACACCACAAGACGGTTATGTATTTAGATGGGTTAGGACAAGCACTCTTGGAGAGTCAGATAATACTCACGTTTCTAGAATGTTTAGAGAGGGTTGGGAGCCTTGTAAGGCCGAAGACCACCCTGAGCTTTTATTAACGTCAGATATTAACTCACAATTCAAAGGTAATATCGAAGTTGGCGGATTATTATTATGTAAGGCGAGTAAGGAAAAGATGGAGCAAAGAACCCGTCATTTCCAAAAAGCCGCTGATAATCAGATGGAGTCAGTTGACAACAACTACTTGCGTGAGAATGATCCTAGAATGCCTCTATTAAAACCAGAGCGTAGCACTAGGACAACTTTTGGAAGGAACTAACCCTAATACTGGGGTAAGTTCCTTAAACTAAGATAACTATTGTTAAAGGAGGCCTACAATGGCTACCACTGCTACCCCAACAGGCGCAGAACCAGTTAACACTCTTAGTGCGAGCGGCTCTTATTCAGGAAAAGTTCGGCACATGAAGATTGCTAACGCATATGGAACTGCAATTTTTTATGGTGACTTTGTAAAACCAGTCGCCGCAGGAGGCGTTGAGAAG
>WLWF01003289.1_pt1 | contig 10740 bp, 14 predicted proteins | sample 6718331 | NCBI WGS metagenome assembly WLWF01 (sample SAMN12718692, study PRJNA515312) | sponge metagenome | isolation source: marine sponge | host: Mycale hentscheli | place: New Zealand: South Island, Marlborough, Capsize Point | collected 2003-05-01
GCAAGTGATTCATCTATTTGTGCCTGAAGATCTTCTAAAGTTAGCATAGTAACAAATATATGATTTATTTTCGACTTTTATCTGCCTTGTCCTCTATATTTCTTTTTATAGTTCTTAGACGTTTTTAGATTAGAAGTCTTTGATTTAGCGTGAATTAAAGGTCTTTTAATTTTAGCTGTTTGTTTTTGATTATCTATTAATCTAGCCATTTTCTAATTGTTGTATCATTTCAAAATGCATCTTAGCTACTCTATCTCTTCCTGATTCACTCATAAGTATCTCGTGACACTCTCTATAATTAGTCATAAAAAAGTTTTCTGATAATATAGCAGGCATAGTAGTATTTACAAGAACATAAAAATTAGATTCTTTATCAGGATCTCCGTCTCCCATTGATGTTCTCATTTTTCTTTCAGGAAACTCGGCTTTAGCTTTTTCATAAAGCACAGTGGCTATTTCATCAGATTTAGTTTTTCCTGGAGATGTAAAAACTTCCCAACCATTTGCTGACTCATCACTGAATCCGTTTGCATGTATGCTTACATATATACAAGGTTTTTCAGAAGACTTAGCTAATCTATTAGCAGTATCTACTCTTTCTTTTAAGCTAATATCTTTAGGAGTAGCTACTAGATTAATATAATCAATATTGTTAGCTTCACACATCTTAACTAGTCTGTCGACAATAGCTCTATTAAATTCTCCTTCATATAAAACCTCACCGTCTGGCCATACAGGAGATCTTTTACCAGGTGTTTGATATACTCCGCTTATCATACCTCCGTGACCATTATCTAATATCCATAGATATTTAGACTCTTCAGTATGTGGTTTAATAGACATATCAAACTCAGTATTGCAATTTGGACAAGTTATAATTTTTTCCATAGGTATCTTATTATTGCGGGTATAGCATATATTAAAAAGAAAGTCAAATATACTAAGATTGCACTTACCCCATTGTTATTTCTTTTTAAATATTCTTGATAATTTGTCTATTGAAGTTAACCCTAATGCGCCAAATGCAAATAAAGCTACAGCGTCCACAAGGTACTCAGCTGGTCTTATATCTCCATGAGTAAAGGTATTAGCTACTAGTGATACTACAAGTGCTAAGACGCAAAGTAAACCACCTAATCTTTTTGATGAATAATTTCCTGATTCATCACTTAATAATTCTTTAAAAAACGTTTTCATAGTAATCTTTTTTTTAAAAATAAAAACAGTCTATATACTCCATAGAGTATTGCTGCTATGATTAACCAATTAACTATCTTTTTCCAAAGTGGAGTTTTTTCATAATATTTAATTGGGATCTTTCTCTCAACTATTTTCTCTACAGTAATTGTGTCACACTCTCCTTGAATAAATACATTCTTCTTAATAGTGTCGTGAAATATTTTTACAGTAAGTCTTTCTTTCTGTAATACTAATGTGTCTCTAGTAATTTCATGAAAAAAGTGTTCATTGACAATTGTATCATGAATTATTTTAGGTACAGTAACTTTAACTGTATCATGAATAACTAGTGTATCAGTAGTAAGTAAATATGGATGTTTTTCTATTAATTTAGTGAATCTTCTTTGCGGAGTGCAAGAGATTATTATTAATAAGGGCATTAATAACCAACTATTTTTTAACCGCATGGATAGCTTGAATAATTCTTAATTCCATCGCTCCCATTTCTTTCTTTAGTTCTCCTAAAGATTCGTCATTCTTTTCTCTATTTCGTTCAACTTGACCTTTAAGATCATCTATACGTTTATGCAGTTGAGTATGTCCCTCTCTTTTATGAGTCTTTACTTCTTCCATATCTGCAATAAGATTATTTAAAATTACTTGTTGAATTTCTACTTTACCTTTTAAACTGTACCATACAGCTAAAGCCCCTACTACAGCAGATAGTAAAGATATTAAAGCGTCTAATCCAATTTGAAAACCTGTCATTTTTAAATCTTATTTTGTAAAGATATTAATTATTTTTAAAAAAATAAGTAATTATACTTACTTATTATTCTACAGGTATTTCTTCAGACCATTCTGCTGAAGCCATTAAAGTTAAAGCTTCTGCGTGCGTTAAAGTTTGTAAAGGCACAACCGTACCGTCTGTTATAAACGTAGGTTCGTGTTCGTCAAACCACTTTATTACAAACTCTGTTCCGTCTAAAGAATATCTCAAATATTCGTTGTTTTCTTCAGGTACTTGTGTAAAGTCTACGTTGTCTATATCCGTTGTAGATATTATTGCGTATACGTTTGGTAAGTGTGACATAGTTTTGTTTTTTATTTATTTGTTTTTATGTAGTCGGTAATTCGTCTACTTCAAATTTAATTGGATTACCTAATATTGACCTTACGGATTCATCAAAAATAATGTACCAAAATACAGGATTATTTTCCGTTGCTTCTATATAGTCTACCCAAAATATTGTTTCATCAGTTGGCGTTTTAGGTAAGCCATAAAAATCAGCGCATTCTTTACGTGCTTGTATTGCATCTGCTTCATTCGTGTATTTGTAGCCTGTTACTTCCATTAGTATATTGAATAATAAGTGTTAATATTAGATTCTATGTCAGCTCTATCTGAGAATTTGTCTGCATCATACACAATGTATTCTTGCATATACATATTTGTTCTATTTGTGTTGTTGGTTCTATCAAATAAACTAACAATCGTTCCTGTGGTTGTACCGATGTTTTCGCCTCCATTAGTAACTTGCGAACCGTTTCCGTATAAATCCCAATTTGTGCCGCTTGTTGCGCTTTTAAAACTTATTAAGCTTTGGTCATTATTAGCATAAGTTGGCGTAAATGCAGCACCATTTTGATAAGCTCTTACTCCTGTTGTTTCTAAATCGTAAGCGCCACCAAAACCGTGGCCGCTTGTAAACAAACCGAAGTAACCTGTTGTACCTACTTTATCAATTACCATAAAGTTGGTCAAAGGATTTGTAAAGCTTAAGCCATCATATCTTAAACTATCATTTGTTCCGTCTGCTAATATTGCGCTTTTGCCATTAACAACGTCAACGCTACCACTACTAACTATTCTTGGTTGATTAATTGCAGTTGACATTTTTGCGTTTGCGCTATTACCGCTTTGGTCGTACCACGTTGTCACATATCCGTCATTGCTTCCAACAAAAGACAAGAGTGCAGCCGTATCTAAAGCATTACTTGCAAAACCTATGTCTTGCTCCGTGTTGTCGTTTGAACGCCTTACTCTAATAGCTGAACCGCTATAAGTAGACGATAACTTTCGTAGAGAATAAGCCACCCTAGAACCTGTATATGTGTCTAATAATAAACTTGGTGCAGTTGGTACGTCTGTTGAGAATGTGTTAAAAAATACCATTGTCCCATCGTTGCCTCCGCTTCCATTATCTGTCAATGTAGGTGCAGTGTCTCCATCTCCGCATCTCCACCAAGATATAGGATTCAGCACACTTAAATCTGTAGCAGTTGGACCTGTATATATATCATTCACGTTAGGTAGACTATGCCAAAAAGCAACCTCATCTATATTACCAGAAAATTCAGTTGCTGTATTTCTTGAGCCGATGTAAGTAGGATTAGTTGATGTTCCTAATGTCGTTGGTATTGTTCTAACCGTAGACCAAGTAAGTAGACTTCCATTTTTATATACTTTTAACCTTGTGCCATTAGTTGATTGTGAACCATCAAAAACCATTGTTAAATGAAACCAAGTATTATTTGATATACCTAAATTGGCTGCATTAACTATATTATAATTAGATGTTGATGTTCCATCTCCTAACCAACAATATAACCCGCCACTAATTAATGACATTTCTGCATAAGTTTTTCCCAAGAATGTACTAAACAAAATTTGTGTCAAGTTTGTATCAGTTGTTTTAAACCAACCTGAAATTGTAAGTTCTGTACCTCCGTTTAAAATTCCTGTATTTCCACAATCTACATAGTCATCAATACCATCTAATAGTATAGACTTTGTATTGGTGAATGGTGTTGGTACGTCTGTTGTTCTATTGGCTTCTACCATAAATATAGACCTTGCTATTCGTGTATCTGTACCTACGCTTGTCATTGTCCACGTTGCACCATTCCACGTTGCATTGTCGCCCATTCTAAACCAAACAAATGGTGAGTATGTGTCAAGGCTTTGTGGCTCTCCGTTGTTATAGATTGCGCTTACGTCACTTGCAGAAAGTTCTGTTGTGAAAATAGCCGTTTCGTCAATCAATCCGCTTATTTGTGACGGCGAAGAATTAATTTTACCTATGGTAAGCAAAGCACTTGTATTTTTCATTGCAGTATACGATTGCTTAATGATGTTAGTAGATGTTTCTAAACTACCATTTATATAAATTTTCATTCCATCAGCGGCATTACTACCTCCAACACCGCTATATGTAGTAACTATATGAAACCAACTTGATGTGGTTAAGTTTGTTGTGGAATCTATACTCTGTTGACTATTACCGCCGTTATCTTTTATAAAAAACCTTACTTTGTTGCTATTGCTGAACATTCCGATGGCATACTCTCTATTAGGCGAACCACTATCCTTACCTATAAAAACATTATTGTTACCACTCAAACTGTTTAAATTAACCCAAAAAGAAATAGAAAAAGGCGAATCGGTAGTGCCATTTCCAAAACTTAAACCGCTTGTATCAGGCACTAAAAAGGAATCATCAATTCCGTCAAAGCTGAAGGAGTTTACATTGCTGAATGGTGGTGTAGAGCTAGTAGGGAGAGTAATTAAACTGCCTCCTTTTAGTCCTAATTTTTTATTAAAATTTATATTAGTGCTCATGCAATAAATGTTTTATAAAGTACAAATTGATGACTAAATATAGCATCACTAGCATTTTCTTGATTCCATTGAACTGTTATATTCAATGTTTGATCTATAGTTGTATCTAATACTTCAGTATCATTAAAAGCTACTCCTATATAATCACCTGTATTTCTATTATATATAAAATTACCATTAGTCTTTATAGATCCAGTTGTACCTATTGCTGCTATTGTAAAATCAATTTCTAATTCCCAAGATTGAAGTGTCGTTAATTCTAAATTTATTAATCCTGTTGTAGCTAAAATAATTCCATCGGATTTAGCTTTTATAGTTATCCCATGATTATTTTGAGTAGAAATAACACCTCCTATTTTAGCATGATAGCTATCCCCTACTTTAAAGATATTTCCAGGTACAGTTAAACCGCCTATACCAGAACCAACAATACTTGATTCTACAAGAGTATTACTTACTGTAGGGCCATTAACAGTTTGAGCATATAATCCAGGATTATATCTTACAGGTAACTTTATAGAAGTACCCATAATTTATTTTCTTAGTACAATAATTAATAATTCTGATCCTGTTGCGTCATAATCAAATCTACCTAATGTATTGTGAATAGCTCCTGCATTAAAATTAATTGTTTCTCCTGCTTTTAAAACAGTTCTATTTATTGAAGAATCTGCTGACGCGTGTACATTTGCAAAAGAAACAGAAAATGCTCCAGATTCAATGACACCTGTTGTATTATCAGGTCTAAGTAATGTAGGTTGATAAGTTACTGATTCTGTTTTTACTTGTAATGATCCCATTTTATTTAATTTAATAATTTTTTAATTTGTGAATAAGTTAATGTATTATATAATACAGTATCTCCAGCAATATCTCTTGTATCATAACAATTAAGAATTTCTAAAGCTCGTTTTCTATTTTTTAAACACTCTACTGCATCTGTTTTAAGATATCCAAAAGATATCTCGTTTACAAACTTTAAAACATCTTTTCCAAAATTACATTGTTTGTCCCATACTAATTTGTCAAAACATTCTTTATTTTTTTCATCAGAAGATAATGCTAAATCTTTAAAAGTAATTTGTCCTCTTCCAGATCCTGCTAAAAGAACTTTTGGAGTTAACAAAGTTCCTGCAGCATCTATTATTAACACTCCCATTAAAGTCCTAAAAGGACCATTATTATCTAAATATAAAGGACCTGAATTTCCTGTATTATAAACTAATGATAATATTTTATTTCCGCCTATTCCTGCTTCAATAGGAACTCCTGCTGTATATGTAATATCAGTAACTATTTGGCCTACAGATAATGCATTTAAAACTTCTGTACTAGTTATTTTAAAAACATGAGGTTCCCAAGGAAGATCATATCCTGCACCCGCGCCTGGGTCTTGTGAATATCCTGATGTTATTGTTGCCATTAAGATGTATGTAAATAATTATAAGTTTTTAAATTAGCATTTACTGTAACAGTTGTGCTTCCTAGTGCAATAGGAATTCCTGTAGTAGTTGTTAATGGTAGAGTTACAATAGTGTTTTTATAAAACACTGAACCATTTGAATTAGCTAAAACACCTGCTGCAGAAAAAGACCCTATAGATTTAGTAACTATACTAGTAGCTTCTTCTATAATTTTGTGTACTACATCACAGTCTTTAAGATATAATTCAGAATTAGCCCCTGTTAATGCAATTATAGGATTTGCTGTGCTGTCTGTAGAAGCTCCTCCTTGTTTAATTACTTGAGTATTAATTAATTCTGCTTTCATATAATCACAAGTAGCTCTGACACTATCTGTACCAAATCCTGCATCTCCAAAAATAACAACAGTGCTTAAATTTCCACTTGCTACAGGATTAACTCCTCTCATTAAAGAAGAATTTCTAACAATAACTTTTCCTAAAGAAGCAACATTTTCATAACTTAATACTCTTAAAGCAGCATTGTCTCTTGAAAATATCATTCCTTCAAAAACAGTAATTCCTGTTGTAGATACAGGGCTTCCTCCTACTACGTCACTTCCTCCTACTTGTAAGCCTACTCTACTTATGCATTTTAAATCTTTTATTTTAATAATTGATTTTCCACTACCATTTATACTTAATGTTCCAAAATCAGGCGAAGCAGAACTATTAGAATAATTACTAATAAGAGTATCTACTTCAAAAAATATTTTTGCTGTGTTTGTAGTATCTGGTTCTATCTGTAAAGCTACTCCTCCTGTAATATCAGTACTAGTTCCTATTATTACTTTAGGACATCTAAAATTAAGAGTTCCTGAAAAAGCTTGCCTAGCATCTACTCCCTGAAAAGGTGTAGATGAAGTTACAGCACTTTCTGCATATTGATTTACTATAACTGTGCAATCAGCAGCTCCTCTAACAGTTACAAAATAATTAGTAGTGTTTCCTGAAAAAATATCTGTTTCAACTAATAGTTTATTACTTGCAGAAACAGGTTTTTGCAATATACCTGTACCTGTATTAGTAATTCTGCGTAAATGAATTTCTACGTCAGAATTAGCTCCTGTTATTTCTATACACTGATTAGCAGCATCTGAATCTATTAAAATTGCATTTCCTGTTAAATTACAAACAACAGTTGCTGCTGCATCAGTTATTTTACCATTTATAACTACACCTTCTTCGCAATAAATATCAACTCCGTTTTTTAAAGTTATGTCTTCTGTATAAGAACCTGCTCTAATGTGTACAGTATCTCCTGATGCTGCTGCTGTAATTGCTGCACCAATTGTTAGATAAGGTAAATCTATTCTATATTTTGCTGGTGTAACAGTGGAAGATAAATCTACAAACACAGTTTTGTGATGAATTATTCCAATAGGAAATTGAAATGCAAAAACTGCTGCTGAAGAAGAACCTGTATTTGTTACAGTAGGTGCTGTATTAGGTAATCCTGTAGTTACTGCTCCAACTGCAAGAGTTGCAGCTGCTCCAGGCGCACCAGGTGTTCCTGGAGTACCATTAAAATTTGGAGTTGTAAATGTACTACCGTCTGTAAAAAAGAAAGTAAATGTACCATCTCCATTATCTATAACAGTTTGGATTCCGTTTCCGTCATTTCCGCTTAATAGTGTTACGTCACTACAATTTTTACAACTCATTTTTTTTAGGTTTTAAAGTTAACAGTTGCCTGCGCATCCGCTTATAGTATTACAATATGTTGTTGCTGCAGTAAGTATTGCTTCTGCAGTGTCAAAGTCTTTACAACTAAATGCAGATTGAATTCCATAAATATAGATTTCCATCTGATCTACTTGTGTTTTTAATGTTTCTACAGTTTCTGTATCACATGCATCTATTAGCCTAACAATTAGACTATCTTTACAATTACAAAGATTGCATAAAAATAAAACATATTGTTTATCATTTTCATATGTAGTAGTAGCATCTTGTACTCTGTAAACCATTTGATATATACCATCAGGACCTGACCAAGAAGATTCAGAAATTGCTATGAATGCTCCAGGTGTTGGAGCTCCTGCTACGGTAGAATATACATCTGTTGAGGTATCTTTTAAGGTATAATTATTTACCATAAGATTACCGTTAATAACAGTTGAAGCAACTGATTGAGCGATACTTACTTCATAAGTACCTCCATTATTAGCGCCTGTTCCTGTAAGTAATGCTGTAATTTTTGTGCCTGCAACTACGCCCACGCCTGTGAGAGTTTGTCCTACGGCAAAAGTTCCTGATATATGGGTAACATCTGTAAATGTTGTTCCTGATATAGTACCTGTTCCTGATGCTTGTGGATCAGGAGTTTGATCTGTATTAAAAAACTGAACATCTGCATGAATAATAGCAGATGTATTAATATTAACAGTCCCCCAACCGCCATCATTATTTGCAACTACATAAGGACCTGTTTCTTCTGTAATTGTAATCTTATTGCATTTATTATTTAATGATGCCGAGATTTTAGGTTTGAGAGCCATATCAATTTTTTAATCAGTAATAAAATATAGTAGCCCGCCATAGACAGCAAAATTTATGACGGGACTACTGTGGGTGGAGAATTTACGATTTATTGTTCAAAATCAGAATCTAATTTTCCAAATACATCAACTGCAAGTTCTTCTCCTGAAGACTGAGTTGCTGGGAATGCTCCCGTTGTACCTAGATCTAAATAGATTAATACTGATCCTTTACCTCCTTGTAGAGAAACTAAACCTCGGATATCTTCTGTCCAAGAAATTTCTAAACATCCGTAACGGTTTCCTTCAATAACTGTTTTATCTCTGAATCGTGGTGGAACACCTAACATGCTGTTTTCACCTTCGAATCCATAACTCATATACTCATCCATAGCAACTTGTTGCCATACACCAGATCCTGTTCGAGCTCCTGTTGTAGTAACTAAAGTAGATACATTAGAGAAAGTAACAGTAAATCTGTTTACATAATAATCACGGAATGCATTAACATCAAAGTCAGCTTGCACACCTGTAAGTCTAACACCGAAGTTAGTAGCTGCTGTAAGTTTACCATGTCGTGTAGCATAAACAGTACCTGTTGCAAGAGCTGTTACAGTTGTTCCTTCAAAAGGAGTTGACAACGTTACAGTTGTAGTTGTAGGTACAGCTGCTACTTGGTAAGTTGCACCTGAGATAAATACTAAATCACCTACTGCTAAAGAGTGAACTGCAGAGTAAGTTAAAGCTTTTGATCCATTAGTGGCTGCTAATGTAGCAGTACCAATAGCTGCGGTAGTACCGTCAGAAATTACATCAAACTTTAAATAATTATTAGCTGGCTCTTTTGCAAAATTTGCTTGTCCGTTTTTAACTAAAGCAAAAGCTAATTCTTCTTGAGTAGCTGTAGCATCAGTTTTAACTGGTCCTGCAAAAAGACTCATAGGTTGTGAACGATTAGCTGCATCATTATCATTCTTACGAATTTTAATAAAGAAATCTGTTGAATTAGCTACAGGAAGAGCTCCTGTTGTTCCATTAAATCCTACTATACTTACTTGTTGTACAGGTACTCTATGCTTACTAGTAGAAAGTGTAGCACTTGCTTTAGTAATCATAGGAGAAATCATTAATTGTTTTCCTGTTCCTCTACCTTGTACGATTCGGTAACGATCAGCTGCTCCATAAGCGGCTGCATCCATTCTACGCATTCCTGCGTCAACTGCTACAATAGCTCCGTCCTCTAAATTAGAGTCAGTTACTACTGCTCCTACAGCAGGAAGGTTTGCTGCTGTTTTTGTGCTATTGTCTAATACGACACTAAACACGTTGTCTGCGGTTCTTAACATTTTTTAATTGTTTAAAAATTTATACTTTATTTATTTATTCTAAGTCTCGAAAGTTCTCAATTGTTTGAACTTTCTGTTCTTTTACACGTTGCATCATCAAATCTGTTGCTATTCCAACTATTACTACATGAGTACTAGTATCAAGCTCACAGTTTCTTTGATTTGTTGGAGTAGTTCTATCTACTTTTATTTCTAATGGATTCTTAACATATCTAATATGATAATTAGTTACATTAAATGTTCCATCAGTAAATAACTCGTGGCGTTTATCTGTCTTTGCAGCTTCATCATCTCTTGCTGAGATTTTTCTACTAAACTCTGAACGCCAAACCCTACAGTTTCCGTCGACCCTGTAAAAAGGTTTTTTATACTTACTCCAGTTATACCTTTGCATTTCATTGTGAGCAACTACGTTAACCCATCCAATTATAAATGCTCCAGTATCACATTCTTTTTTGTCAATTGTACACTCTTCGTAAATAGTATACATATGATCATCGGGTAAATCGTAAAATGTTCCTGAAACATTATTGTTTACAATTACACCTACTTGATCAGCTGAAACCGAAAGATTGTCACCATCCTTAACTAATGCTGACAATCCTTGATTTCTTATTTCTGTTTCCTCGAAGCCTTTCTGCTTTCGATTAT
>WLWF01003292.1_pt1 | contig 10729 bp, 24 predicted proteins | sample 6718331 | NCBI WGS metagenome assembly WLWF01 (sample SAMN12718692, study PRJNA515312) | sponge metagenome | isolation source: marine sponge | host: Mycale hentscheli | place: New Zealand: South Island, Marlborough, Capsize Point | collected 2003-05-01
CAAATTGGTTTGATAGTGAATAAAATTTATAAGTTTCGTAAGGCATCTTATACCCTTTGCAATTATAACAGAATAATTGTTTTGCTTTCTGTTCTATTATTGCCGAACATTTGTTACACTTTCTCATACTTTATAGGTTTTTGTTGAGTTCATCATATAATTGGCGTAGGTTGTAGCTTCATTATCCAATTCACAATTCTTGTCTTCTAAGTATTTCATGTAATGGTTTTGCCATTCAATGTCGTATTGTAAACTCTTTATTTCAGCTTCTAGCTCTTCAATATAATCGGCAAAATCATATTCTTTGATGTCTTCCATTATTGTTCTATTTTTTCTTCTATTATTTTGCCCTCTAAATCTACAACAGTGTAGCCATGACTTCTTAATAGGTTAATCGATTTCTCTATTTGATTTACTCTTTTTCTGTAATGGTCAAAGGTTTCGTTTTCTATCCAACTCATAATTATTTGTTTTTAAATTGTTTACTTAATAGTTCTAACATACGATTTTGGTTACTCTTTTGTATCCAATCTTTGTTAAGGTTAAAGTGTTTTGGGATAATCTTTTTGTTTTCTTTCATTGTTTTAATCTTTAGTTAATGTGTACCATGCCCAATTAGTTTGAATCATGCCACCCTTTTTAAGTGATTGTAATGCTGTGTCTTTTTTGTAATAACCTCTACCTTCTGTAAGTTCTATAAACTTCTTTAATGGTGTTAGTGTTTTAAAAGTTTCATCTTTGTACTGTTTGTAAATTTTCATAGTTTTCTTTGTTTTAATTATTAATTATTAACAAATATAGTGAATTATTTCCAACTGACCAAATAAATATAAAAAAAATTATCTAATAAAGTAATTGCCATGAGGTACAGACCTAGTAAGCAAGTACTGAACCAGATAACGACAAGCATCGATTCCGTGATTAAAGTTATCTTGAGGAATAGAGCCTGACAACTTCCAAGAATAATTATTAAATTCACGAATTAAATTTATTGAATTGCTATCAATTACAATTTGATAATCTTGCATCAATGCAATTCCTGACAAGATGCTACCCTTCTTTTTTATTGTAGGAACTATACCTGTTAGTCCTTTTGTTTTTAATTCGCTAATTAAACGAGGTTCGCTATTATCAGCCACAATTAAATTCTTACCTGCCTTTCTAATACAAGTATCATAAATTTGTGAGGTGGTCAAACCTTTTTTGTATAAATGTTCTTTAAACCAAATAATTTTTCTAGTTTTGTCAATAGCACCTTCTATTAAAGCTGAGGGGTCAACAGAGAATCCAAAGTCTAAACCGAATATTGAATCTATTTCCGTATTGAATTTATCTATATTCCAATGAGTAAATATAACTCCTTCTGCTCTTTGTAACCAACCACCCATTATCTGATGCTTATATTTAAGTGGTCTTCTTACTTTCATGTCTTCAATCTGTCTTACAAACGATTCTGATAAGTGCTCTAAATTATCTAAGTATGTTGTATGAATGTAAGTAATGTTTTCTTTAGTGCCATTAAAACCATCAGGAACTCCTCTGTTTTGAAAGAACCTTTGATATATCCAGTTCTCTTTTGTAGTAGGGTTTAGAATTAATATACATCTGTTCTTAACATTCTTTGCTCTAATACTAAAATCAATCTTATCAAAACTCTCTTCATCTGTTAGCTCTTCTGCCTCATCTAAAACAAATGAACTAACACCTTGAATAGATTTAAGCTTTGCCGTTTGGTCTCCACTTGATGTTCTAATACCACTAAAGTATATTGAACTGCCTGTTAAATTGTTAATGATTTCTGTTTTAGTAACAGTGAATTGGTCAAGTATGCCCATTAACTCTAGCTTCTCAATAAACTCAGGTATAATTGACATACCTGCTGAGGTCATTGTATAGCGAGTAAATAATATTCTATGTCCTTTTTCGTAAGTAAGTAATACCAAGAATGTGTTTGTAGCAAATGACTTTCCACTTCCCCTTCCTCCTGTAATCACATAGTATCTACTATCTGAATTAAATAGAGCTTGATATTTTTTATGTAAGTTTAGTCTTTTCATTTTAACTTAACCCGTTTTATACTTATAATCAGTTATTCTTTTCAAAATGTATCTATCCTTTTCAATGCCTTCTAACAATAATCTTTGTTGCCAATACTCTTCATCTCTTATATTGTTCCAATCCTCAATGGTAAAAAAGAAGCTTTCCTCAAACTTACATTGTTTTATATAAGAAGGGCATTTTTGCAATACTCTTAAATTTAAAGCTTTGTGTTTGCCTATTGTCATAGATTTATACTCTCGTATTATTTGTGAGTAAAATTTCTTATTTATGTCTTCTAAAGTAATTATTTCAACTACTTTCTTCTTTTTTTTCATCATCCTTTATATCTTCTGATTCAATGTCAATAGTTTTTTCTTTATCAGCAAAGTTAATAATAGGGATGTTGACTTCTGTTTTAACATTAAGTTCTTTTAATTCTTTTGGTTTACCATACTTATATTCCCAAAGTAATCTCATGTGAGGGAAACTATCTTGAGCCTGTTTAGCAAGTTCTAGCCAAGCTTTCTCTTCACTACCAAATACTTTTTTCATGGCACCTAAAGCATAGTTACCTAGCTTTTTTTCTCTTGCCTTTGGTGGTCTTCCCTGACCTCTATAAACTCCTTTTAAAGCACCATTGTTTGCTCTTCCGTCTTTTTTCTTTTTGTTTTCGTTTACTCCTTCCATAAACCTTTATTTATTAATTGGCATATAATAGAGTAATTGCCTAAGTCCTGATATGTATCTAAGAGGGTTTCGTTATTGCCTTTACGATTCTTAATAATTAAATTTTTCCAACGACTTATTTTATCGTTCATTCTAAACCATAAACCATGTAAAGCAAAGTCTTTACCTTCCTTCGTTTCTAGGTTTGCACCAGTGCTTATATTACTAATGCCATAATCTAATTGCTTTTTTGCAAAGAGCTCAAACTGCTCTTCAACAATATCCTCATAACTCTTATATAAGTTAGGCGATTCTTTTTGTAGTAACTTTCTATATTTATTCTGCATACTCTAGTTTTTTATCTACCATATTGCTAATAACCATAGTCAATTCATCAACGTCTTTATTGTTAAGATAATTTACTTTACTCTTGATATATTCTCTTTTAGAGTAATTATCCATTTGATTTATTTTATCAATAATCTTTTGTTCCCAAACTATTAAATCTTTATTGTAGTTTTTATGAACTTCATAGGTTCTAAGTGAATATAGAATTGTAGCGTGGTTAACTTCCCATCCATATTTCTTGTATATATTAACAATACTAAACAAAGTCATTCTTTTGTGATTATACAATATATGGTTTAATAAAGACCTGACTTCTACATATTGTCTTTTTCTAGTCTTGTTAAATATGTTTAGTCTTGATAATTCAATTACTTTTTCAATTATGTGTTTTGGTGTAATCATGGTAAATAGTTTTGTTGAGCTTTGTAATCTTCTAAAGCGTGTAGTATTGCACCACAACATTCATAGTGCTCTTCAAATTCATATTGCTCGATTAATATAGGTATTTCGTTTTCTGTTATTACTCTTTTCTTTAGACATAATAGAGTGTCTTCATAACAATCTAAGTAATCTAAATATTCATTGTCCATTTATAAAGTGTCTTCTACTAGGTAGTTTTCTAAATCAAATTCATTCTTAATATAGTTTTCATATACCTTTAAAGCATATTCAACTTTTTGCTCACCACTAAAATAGAAATTTTCACTGACATTAAAAATACCAATTTCATTTGTTGGTGATTTATCAATGACAATATACTTAAAATCCTTATAACTTTTGCCAAACAAATTACAATAAATGTAACATTGACTATCATAATTATATTTATTGGCACTATATCTAAATGCCGAACAAATCTGAGTTGTCTTTAAATCTATTAAGTGCTGACCTAAAACATCTGCCTTAGCCCTAAAAGGATATCCCATTAAATTATTAACCATAGGCACTTCAAACTTACTGTTCTCTATAAGTTCACTTGCAGGTTTACAATTATAAAATCTATCTCTTAATCTTAATGCTTTGTCTCTGTCTTTTACGGTAAAGACATCCCACCTTTCTTCTTTGGCAAGTTTATACTCTTTGTTTGCCTTTGTCTTAACATCTAAGAATAAACACTCGTTAAATTTATCCTCTTCTAATATACTAGCGTGAAATAAATATCCTTGAGCTAATGCATCCGATTCAGTAGGTAGGTTTATTTGATTTAAGTATTCTAATGGCGATTTAAGTAGTTGGCTTATTGCACTACTTGATAAACAAGCTTTTGACAAGTAGCCATAATAAAAGCTATCTTGAATTGCTTTTTGTGTGAGCTCATGTCTATCATGCATCTCATTGTCTAGTGTGATAATTGGTTCTTTCATTTTAATTACAATTTAAGTTATACTGATATGAAACGTAATACTCCCAACATCCACTGTCTATATAATAATTATAAACCTCATTGTTGTAACCATCTCTGCATAAATAAATATACCTAACAGAATTGTCTCCATACTCTGCATGATAGGGTTCATCATAAAAAGGTGCTGAAGGATATGTGCTTAAATCACAATTATCACTGCAACTAAATAGTGTAAATAAAATTAATGTGTAAAGTATTGTTCTCATATTTCTTTGTTATTCACTTACAAAGTTAATAAAAGAACTGATATAAACAAGTATTACATAAAATTCTTTTTCCAAATATCCATACCTACTGCATAACGTTGTTTGGTATCTGGGTATTCAAGAATCATTTTAGCATTGTTCATGAACCTTGCCATAAAACTAGCTTTTTGTTCGTATTTTTTAGGTTTAAGTAGTGGCATATATAAATAACAATTATATCCTATTGTGTACCTTAGAATTTACACTTTTTGCAATCCCATTTTTCGCCCATCTGATTTATATATTTTTTAAACTCTTTTGGCTCTTTGTAGTAAGTCCAACGCTTATCATAATATATACCAGATACTTTACATTTTTCTAATGGAATGTTTACATCATCATTATCAAAATCATGTTCTACTTTCAATACTGCTGATTTTTCAGTATGCCAAGAATCACAAATCCTTTCAAGTAATAATCTTTGACCTGTTGGTATCTTGTTAAATTTATATTTAACTTCTATAAGAATAAGAACTTCATTATCGAACTCTAAAACGGCATCAATATCTGACGGATGTAGTTTTCCGTTTTGAACACCTGTAAAATCAATGACTTGTTTTACACGCTTTCGATTCCTAATTAGTCCTTTGTTTTCAGTCATTATTATATTCTTTATATACTCTTTGTAGTTTAGCGTGTAGATTATTCTTAAAACAAGATGCACAACTTGTTAAGCTCATTTTTTGATGAAATATTCTATTATATATTCTTAGTAATTTTTGTTGAGTTTGTGGATGTACAGTAGATTTTGCCTCAGTAAAGTATTTATCTAAATATTCATATTCCTCTTCTGTTAAACACTCAGGTTTGTAATATGGAAATAAATAGTTTAATTTCTCTTTACGTTTATCGCATCCACAATCTTCACCAAGTACCCATTTAGCTACTTTGGCTATTCCTGTTTTTTCAAGTACCTTTTCGACTGTATCTCCTAATCCTTTAGCTTTTGTACTTTTTGTACTCTTCTTTGCTTTCTTTTCTAATTTTTTCTTTGGCATTTGTTAATGTATTAAATATTGAACTTAAACTTATTTTAGTTTCTTTACTAATATCTCGCATACTCATATTAGTGTTTAAATATAACTTAGTAAGCTTCTTATCGTACCAATACCACTCTTCAATTACGCTATCAATCTTATTGTACAATGCCTCTAAGTTAACTTTTTTTTTGTAATTATCATTATATTCTTCAACATCAAAAGCAATTTGATTTATAATATGATTAAATTTTTCAGTGTCTATATCTGAAAATAACACTGTTTTTTTATTTTTGTTGTAGTTTGTAAACTTGCTATAATATAAGTTTCTTAATGTAATGTATATATAAAATGTATTAATTTCAGTTTCATTATACATAATTCGTTTTACATCTTTTGTATAATCGTACATTCTAATATACATATCTTGAACTAACTCATTAGCATCATTAGTATCCAATTTAAAACTCTTAGCCATATTTATCCATTCATTATGCCTTTTGGCTAATATGTCAAGTATCTTAGAGCTCATCTTTAAATATTATGTCTCTAAGTTTGTTAAATGAATTTACAACATGATAGTTGCCTTGCCATTCAGCTTGAAACTTAATTTCATCTGGCGTAAGCTTTTGTTGTGCTAACGGCTTGTCTCCATCTTTAATTTCTATAAGATAATTGTTACCTGCATATCCTACTATAATATCTGGTGCACCTTTGCCTAATTGATGAGTATGGAGGACAGAACATCCTGCCTCTCTGATTTGAGAGACAATCTTTTTTTGGTTAGCATCTACTCTTGCTCTTTTTCGCATCTGATATTATCTACACTATCAAAGGGTGTTTGATTGTTGAAATAATATCTGTTTGATTTCCTATGATAAGTTATACCTTCAATATCTTGTGGATAACCTACCAATTTTTGTTTCTTTATTTTTTGACTGCCAAACGTAACCTCAGTATTACTAAAATCTAAAGCTCTATTTGGTCTCCATACAAAAAGCACATTATCACTTTTATCTGCAAATGTTCCACCACCTTTAATAGTATTTACATCTGGTTTTCTATACCTGCCATTATCATCTTTTTGTGGCGTAACTTGGTGTGCAACTAAATGAACAGAGATTTTATTCTCTACGGCAAACCTTTTCAACTCACTCATAAATCTACTTATATATAAGTCTTCTCTTTCGCCTCTTTGCATCCTGTGTTGTACAGTATTGTATGGGTCAATAATCAATGAACGTATGCCTTTTGTTTTTACTAAAAACTTAGCTCTTTCAAATATGTCTTCTAATTTATAACTTTTTTTTGGATATATAATAAAAAAATGCTTTTTCATAAACTCCATACCTTGTTTAAATTCAGCTTCACTCATATAATTGTTCTGATAAAAAGGGTCTGAACTTTTGCCTATGTAACATTCTATCAAATCATGGAAAAAATCATTTATTGGCATATTCTCTGGGCTAAACACTGCAAACTTCCATCCATCGTGAAATGCCTTTAAAACTGATAGCTGATTTAAAAACATACTTTTACCTTCATTTTGATAGCCAGTCCAAATATTTACCTCGCCATTACGCCAAGTCCATGCCCTATCTATACAATCTATATGTGTTGTAGAACCTCTTTCTTGTCCGTTTCTATAACCATCTAACATACTATCGTATATATCACTAACATCAAAAACACCTTCTACTTTAGGCACTCTAGCGTGTTTAAATCTATGTTGTAAAGATTCTATGCCTTCATTAAGTAAAACTTCATTAGCATCTTTGTATGGGTTTGTATCTATTAATCTTATTTTTTCAGCACCAATCCTTCTTATAAGTTCCTCTTCTAAATACCTACCGTTTTCGTCATTGTCAGTACACAAATAAACTACCTTTGCATTGTCAAACACTTCATAAGAATTTGTAATACATTCTAATTTCTTATCTAAGTTTTTGTCTCTGGCATTAGGAGCTCCCATATTTACAGAGGTATGCCAAGTAAAACCTGCTACCTCCCAACTTAATGAATCAAATTCACCTTCACAAAGTATTACAAAGTCTTGATTTACTACTCTATCGTAATTGAATATAATAGGTTGACCATTTCTTGATTGGGTAAATGTTTTATTGTCAATGCCTCTAGTTTTATAATTTACAAGCTCATTGTTTTTTAGGTATGGAAATACAACACTTTTGCCATCTTTTGTAGTAGTAATCTTATTGTTTTCAATAACTTCATTTGTTATGCCTCTACTATTAAGAAACTTAATGGCACTTGAATTTATTTTCTTTAGGTTGTTTGTAGTGGGTTTAGTGTATATTTTTTGTTCTATCATATTGTTGTTAGGGTTTACAGAACCGTTCCAACCACAATGGTGGCAGTGATATAAGCCATCATCTAAATTTATTGACAAAGAGGTATCTCTTTTGTTTTTCCTAGTATGGCTACATTTTGGGCACTTTACCTTCTGTTGAGAGTATTTGCCTTTGGGTACGATTCCAATTTTTCTAAAGTTTTCTTGCACAGTATCAAATTAATGTTATATTTTATATTACACTATGTAATATATTACACTATGTAATATTTATTTATATATTACACTATGTATTACATACAACTGACATTCTTGGCATCTGGACTAACGTAAATCTTACGCTCTTTGCCATCATTTCCTAAGCTTTTTGTTATTCTGTTTATGTATTTCTTGTTTTCTAAGCTTTTAAGTATTCTATAAAGAGTTCTATCGTTTAAGTTTAATGCCATGCAAATACTTTCATTTGAGGCATAACAATAACCTTTTTTTATTGATAGTGAATCTATATAAGATAAAACCGTTGCTTCTGATATTGTTAAATTTGTGTTCATAAATGCTAAATTAATATTAACGTATTTTGTGTTTTTTCTTTGTGTCATAATTTTAGATAAAAATCCCCCAAAACTTAACGTAATGGGGGAATGTTAATTTAAAATGGTAAATCTGGAGTAGGCAATGCTTTAGCAGGTTGTTCAGCCTTTTTTTCATCTGGCTTAAATTCATCTAGCCATACTGAGTGAGTTTTACCGTATTGGTCAACTTCTTTTTTGTTACCAATAGTTAGTTTTAAATAACGCTTACCGTTATATTCAAACCATGCATCTTTAGTCATTTCTTCGTTAATGGTAAAGTTAATTAGGTCGTAGCTTCCAACTTTTTTACCACTTCCTACAAATTTTCTTTCATTCATAATTTTAATTTAATTTAGGTTAATAATAATTTTTCTACTTTCTTACTTACTTTATATTTTTTTCTAATATCGGTGATAGTAAAACCTTTCTCTTTAATAGCCTGTTTAGCTTTATTAAACTTATCACCCTTGTCTTCTAGCCAATCTTTATTTGGCTCTAAGACGCTTGTAGAGGCGTTTTGAGATGCCTTAGAGTGATTATTAGTAGCATCTGCATCTTTGGTATCATCAATTAAAAATAAGCCGTTTAAAGCGTACTTTCTAGCATAACTGCTTGATGCACCATAGCATTGAGCTACATCCATACCTTTTCTATTAAGGTTAATACCTGCTTGAGCTCTAACCGATAACTTGTCTTTTCCGTCTGTAATTTCAGCAACGGCATTGACAAATAATGGTTCTGGAGCAATAGAATCAGATATTGTAAGCAACAACCCTTCTTTTGCAAGTAAAGGTTTAACTGCCTCTAAAATGTCTTCACAACTTCTGTAATTGTAATTACCAAAATTGTTCCTTTGATTTTTCGGTGCTTTCAAACTCCCTTGAATACGCACCAACTTCTTTGTTAAGTTTTCCATGCAACAAACATATAGATAAAATATGTCATGTGCAAGACAAAAGACAAAAAAAAGAGGTAACATCTTGCTACCCCTTTTCATTGAAAACAAAGAAATCAACAGATATTCGCACCCTATTGAATTCACAAAGATATAAAAATACCTATTAAATTCATACAGGGTATTGAATTTATTTATACACCTATTGAATTTAACGACCTTGACCTCTATATTTTTTCTTATACTTTACCTGACCTTTACTTGCGTTTTTAGAATGTACATTAGGTCTTTTAGTGCGTTTAGAAGCACGATAATTACTTATGACTAGCTTTGCCATTACTTTTTAAATTTCTCTGCACTACGACCTCCAAAATAAGCTCCTATGACCGTTATAAGAACTAATTGTAATAAGTCAATCCAGTTTGCTTTAACTTCAAACGAAATAACACCCGCATCAATAAATACCATAAGCACCGTAGACACCACAAGAAATATTAAAACTAAAGGTCTAACATTCTTAGATAACCAAGAATCACTATTCATATCGGTCTTCCATCTTTCGGTAACATTCTTTTGCATATCAGCTTCAGCATCAATCCAAATCTGTTCCATTTCTTTTTCAAATTGAGCCCTTTCTTCTTTACTAAAAGTATGTTTGTCAATTATGCCTGAAATTTTATCTGCTATATTAGAACCTGTAGCTCCAAATAATTTACTTAATATTTTGCTCATTTGTTATATCTATATATTTAGTTTTACCATTTTCTCTTATAGCTTTTAGGCATCTTTTTCTATTAGAGTCCTCATCTACATAACTAACGTGAACCCAATCAGGGTTATGGTCTGTGCCAAACTCCCAAATAAGCTGGTCAAAGTCGAGATTATCTTTAATATAATAATACATAAAAGCATTACTAACGTGACCGTAAATATCATCAATATCAATAGCACGTCCTTGACAATGTTGGCTTTTGCTGCTGCCTCCAATAGCTTTATTAAGTTCTTCACATCTAAAAAATGAGTTTATTTTAATAGGAGCATCAACAGCTTCTCTTAATGGTTCAAATACTTTCTTAGCTACCATTTCCATATTTTGAAGTTCATACTCATTAGGTATGTTTTCTATACCTAATCTAAGAGCTGTTACACTTCTTGTAGCTTCTTTATAGCTTATATGTTTACTTATTCTTACCATTAGTTAGTACTTGCTCGTCTTGTTCTTTTTAATCTGTCTATAGTATTTTGTATCTCTAAATGAGTAGCTTTAATCTGT
>WLWF01003294.1_pt1 | contig 10720 bp, 10 predicted proteins | sample 6718331 | NCBI WGS metagenome assembly WLWF01 (sample SAMN12718692, study PRJNA515312) | sponge metagenome | isolation source: marine sponge | host: Mycale hentscheli | place: New Zealand: South Island, Marlborough, Capsize Point | collected 2003-05-01
CACGTAGATTGTGTTTACATTCAAACACAAGTGTCTCCTATCAGTCTCATTGATCTTTACAATCCAGTCATCATTGGAGAACATCCAATAATTATTGTAGTCCCTGGCTCTGTACCCATCAATGCCTTTTTTCTCAATGTTTTGCCATTGTCGAGTGGTTATATCTTTCAATATGTTGTGGTTTTTGTAAGCCGCCCCATTACCACCAACCTCTGAGAGTAAGGTAATTAAAGTTTTCTCAGCATCTTTGTTGAATTTCTTAGAAAGGTCATCAATCTTGTTGAATGATCTAGCAAACTCTGCGCCAAGTACATGATCAGTGAAAAAATCCAAAAAGGTATCCTTCCCCGCACCCTCGAGCACAGACTTTGCCACGATATTGACCCCAGTCTTTTTGTGTGGCATTTGTACCACATGTGCCAACCAATTTAGCAAGTATTCCGAGACAACTTTATCCTCATTACAAATCACATTTTGGAGATGAAATAGCCATGGATCGATCTTGCTCTGATCCACATTGAACTCCGGATCATAGAGGTGGTTAAAACGAGTAAAAGTATTAAGTGCTGAGGTACCCCCTTGTGGTTTTTTCACAGTCCAAGGAAACCATTCTAATCTGGAATAAGTTGTCTTATCAATCATACCATGCCACAATGGAAAGATTGGGGTCTTAGTTACTTTGCCCTCATCATCTACAAAATCTACTTTGTAGTGAGCAAAAGCTATAACTGCCTTCTCTTTTGATCCAATTACATGGAAATCTTTGTGTTTCCAACAAAAACAGGTAAGTTCTCCGATATAAGCCATGTGCTTTTGAAAGTATTCCATCTTTGATGTGAAGTCGTCATCATCCATACTAGCCCAATGCTTTGGACATAAGTAGTCTGGTTCATCTAACAATGTTTTACTGTCACATTTAACCAGTTGCATATGTTTCCCCTGGCATCCCTCGTCATGACAACCAAAATACAACCCACTCTTTTTCCAGATGAGATAGCAATTATCTCCTTCATTGTCCTCACCACCCATGATACATTTTCGAGTGCCGACATTTTCCAAGATAAACATTGAACCTTGCTGACATCGGAGTTTTGTATTTGGGATGTTATCCTCGATGATCTTGTTGATCATCTCCAGTGTAAGTAATTTATTAGGTGTGCTGTGATCATACTTGGGATTGTAGTGAAAGTTTGCTTTTTCTGTGGTACCACAAAAGTAAGAACAAGTATCAACCTGTGGTATTTCAACTAATTTTTCGCTATCAGTCCATTCTACGGGAATTAATACACGATCACTATTTTCTTTGTGACAGTTAATAGTCCTCATAGCTCTGTTCTTGGAATATACTGATATATCAACTACTGATTTTCGATCAAACTTGTCATCTGCTCTCTTTTTAATGAAACCCATGTGCATATGCTCGTCATGTTCCTCGAAAAACCTAATCGCATCTTGCCAAAAAGGTTTTTGATGTTCATGGTTCTCGAACACTACACCATTGTAGTTGACATGTAATGACAGTTTTTCCTTTGTACTGCTGTTTAATATAAATAGTTGATTAGGATCGAAATCAGGTATGTTTTGTTCCAAAAAGCAATAAACAGATTTGAAATATGGTTCGGGTGTTTTAACTGATAACTCTGAGTACTCACCATCAATATCTGCAAAACAATGCTGTTTACCTGTAACCAATTCATAGAATTGTCTATCTTTGTATGGCGACTTATCAATTAAAATTCCTAACTGATCATAGTTAAAAACAGAGCCAAACCAAAATTGTCCATATTTAACTAGCACCTGATTACCACATCCGTTTGCAACGTCCATTGCATATTGCTGTGGACTTTCTCCTGTTTTGCCTTTTTTGCTATAAAAGTTAACTCCTGAAATAACTTTCGCCTTCATTGTAATATATATATTCTTTACTTTATTAAAATCATTTTTTTATAACGATTATATGAAAGTTGATGCCCCTCCAGGATTTGATGTAGAAAGGATTGTTGTAACCTATATAAAACAACAGTCTGAACCAACCCCACCACCTAAGTCACCACCTAAGTCACCGCCACCCAAGCCTAAAACCAAAATAGTCGCGAAACCAAAAGCCAAACCTAAGATCATACCCCCTACGCCCATTCAAAAACCCGAAACCAAACTTGATGTTCCACTGAACCCTAATCGTCAGATCGGTGGAAAATGTGAAATGTGTTGGAAAGCCAGTGCATTTAATCATGATCTTTGCCATCGGTGTCAGGTTCGGATACGGGCTCGGATGACATAGAGTTAGCTAATTCATTGCGTGTATAATGTGCAATAGCCGTAGCCGGATTATGACCAAGAATGTTGATACTAATCAAATGCTTTGTATCATCACTCACGTCTCTACCATAGTTCCATGTTTCATAACTGTTTCTTATTTCATTGACACTAATACCAAACACACATAGCGATTTTAATGTGCAACTAACACCATATGGATTTCCATTCTTTCTACAAACCAAATGCCCACTATCGTGAATCAATGGCAAAATGTCATCGATGAATTCTTGCGTGACATTGAACTTGCGGTTTGTACGGGTTTTACTATGTTCACGTCTGATGTGCCAGATTTTGGTATTAACATCTAAAAAGTTATATTGAGAGGTAGCTTTAATGCTGGTATTGACAATTTCGTGAAGTCGTAAGGGGTACCCATGTAAATATGCTAAACATACGATTTTACCACCGGGATGTAAGCACCTTTCATAGGCGTCATGCAAGGAAGAATCCTTTAATTCTTCCCACGGCGTGATAATTTTATTTGCGGGTTTCATTTTAATTGGTAATTGCAATAACTGTTTCTTTTTATGGATAAAACTACCGTCATAGCCGACCAGTTTCATGGGATATGCTAGGGTCGCCATCTTTGCGGTTAAACCAACATGATCCCGGATAGTATAATGATCTAGCAAGTGTTGCACAATCTTATCATAGTTCTGTTCATACTGAGCTATATCAATCATGTTATCAGGTAGACCCAGCAATTCATTGACCTTGCTGACTAAACTATGGCATGTTCTGTAATAACCGTCACTGCTGAACTTATCCCTAATTGTACTTATATCGATTTTCTTTGGTACAATCTTTGGTTTCTTTTTAATGTTTTGACCGTAATAGAAGTTTGACATTTTATAATACTTTGTATAAAAAATATTTTAAAATCCTTTAGTTACAATATATTAATGAAGACATTGGCTGTTGTCACAAATTCCAAGTGCCATATGGAATGTTTACCAAACGTGTTGGAGCTATATCAACACCACAAAGTAGATGTTTGGTATCGTGAGGATTGGTATGGCTGGTTAAACTACACCAAAACCCTACGTCCTTTACAAACTATTAGATACACTAACCTTTGTGAAGAATTCAATCAACCTTATGATGAGGTGCTACTATTGACATCGCATGACTTTCACAATGATATTGCCACTCAAGCACATTTGTCACCTTACAATGTAACATCTCTGTTGCACTTATCAAATGAATCAGGTCGCGGCGACCCATGGTTCAAGCATATCGACTTAGAGCCTAAATTCATCCGGCGATTTATTACTCTTAGTCCATGGGTCAGACCTAATCAGAGACCGTACAAATACTACTTGACCGGGCATAATGCTTTGAGAAAACCAAAGGAAAGTATGATTACCTATGTTGGCACGACTATGCCCAATGAAGTCGATGATGACTTTAGGTGTTTTTGCGAAAATTCAGAATTACCGATTAATCTCTGTCTAAGCAACACGGTGCACAATGTACCCGATGATTTACCACAGAATGTTAGAGTATTTAAAGGTTTACATGCATTCCAACTTGCCGACATGGTGGCAAGATCCAAGTACATAATGATCCGCAAACGCCCATACCAGCAATGCGACCGATTCAGTGGAGCCATAGCCCTAGCTTTGTCATTTAACTGTATCCCGATCATGCAAACCGAAATGGCAAATAGTTACAAAATCCCAGCATTGCAATTCACGACACAGTACAGCGAATTATTGAATATTGATCTGAATTATTACTATGAGCAAAACCACCGGGATTATACCAAGTACATCGATGGCATAAGATCGCTCAACTTAATCAACAATGGAGCACTACGCCCCAAGAACATATTTCAGCTCTATGATGATTTAAATAAAGTCGATCCACAGGTCTGTGAATACATGCAAGAACTGAATCCAAACTATGACTACAAACTATTAGACTTTGAACAAGCATTAGCATTGATCAAACCACACTTTCCCAATCGCTATGACACCATAGTAAAACTACTACCTACACTTAAACCATCGCACGTGTCCGATATACTCAGGGTATGTCTACTACATGCATTCGGTGGTGTATACATCGACGTTGATCTGAGACCAGTGGTATCATTCGATGACAAGCGTTTTCCTGAAAAAGTATCATTGATCACAAGTTTCGGACAAGACACCCCATTGACCCAATGGACAGGCGATAAAGCACCATCAGCCGAAATCATGGCAACAGGTTTTTTGATGAGTCATGCAAATAATCCTATCTTTATGGAATGGCTTGACATGTACTTGAACTTTACACCACAATTGTGGTCAATCCATGCAACACCGGTCAAAGCAAACTATTTTTGGTTGAAAAACAAATGCACTGTACCATTGCTATCACATATGCGATTACCATTGGAAAATGGACACAAGATCTATGTGATCAAAGAGGTAGCCCGGATTAGGGATTGTCTGTATTTTGACATGGTTGATAAACACGGTGAGACATTGATACAAAGTAATGGATATAACTATGGTAATAGTCGGAAAGTCTATGATAATTATTTGAACAAAGCATTATCTTACTACTACACTGATGAACAATTCATAAATGCATACAAGCGAGTACCCAAAATGCGAGATTATACATTCAATATGTGTCTGAAACAATTGCACAAGGGTGCACATGTGGTCGAGCTTGGAACGTCACGCTCATACTTAGATGGGCGTTTTCCGAACTGGCATAGTGATGACAAAAAGTATTGGCATCCTAGAAATCCTAAGCAGTGGGACTGGTCTGCCGGTATGTTTACATGGTATATTTCAAAGTTTGCTAGTGTGAAATTAGACACTGTTGACATTGACCCTATTGCTATTGAAAAATCCAAAGTAATGACAAAGGAATTTGATAACATAAATTACCACCTTTCAGATAGTGTAGATTTCATCTTGAACTTACCACCTAAATCGGTAGACTTGATGTACTTAGACACCGGCAATGTAAGCCCGGTCGAACCTACCGCCACATTGCATTTGAATGAAGCGAAAGCATTGATTGATAGTGATTGTATTAAAGTGGGTGGGTGGTTATTAATCGATGATTGTCGTAACCCTGTAAATCATATTAATAATACTAACCCCCATGAGTATGCCAAAGCAAGGTATTCGATTCCATATTTACTAGATCAGGGTTTCAAGATGATTGCTGATGAATATCAGATAATCTTGGAACGAGTCCCTAAAGTTGAGTGGTCTGAGTTTGATGACCACTATGTTTCTTTGCGTTAGCCTTTTCTTTCGCTTTCAGAATAGCAATTTGTGCTAGTCCCATGTAGTATCCCTCCATTAATAATTCAATATCAATCATTTTTTATTCTTTCTAACCTTAGCGAGGGTTTGGACAAATCTTGCTCTCTGTTTAGTCTTTGCTGTAGTCTTTTTTGCATTTTTAGGGTTCAGTACAGCCTTAGCATATGACTTGGAATCTTTGTACCCGGCTCTTTTTGCCTGGGCACTAAAACTACCGGGTTTCTTGATAGCCTTGGAAATGTTTAACTTAGGCATTATATTTTACCATAATACATTTCTTGCGTGAAAGTTCGCTGATGTAGGGTCATTTGCTGTCATTGAGCCATCCTTACGTTTGATCTTTGCTGTCCTTGCTAGGTAACTTGCCCGACGAACTTTATCATCGTGATTTAATCGCTTAGGCAATAGTCCTGTCTTATCATGAAAATGTTCATAATCGATGTTACCGAAGTGAACCTTTTTTCCTTTAACAACAGTCATAAGTTTTTTACCTTTGGCTGTTGATAACTCATATTCATAGCCATTTACGGTCTTACCCATTATACATTCCATGTGAAAATTATGGGGATCCGACAATGGTCGCTGTGACTCCGGTGTAGGTATCAATGCTGGAACCATTAATTAATCTAAGATGTTTGAGACCATGAACAGCATAATTGGTGTAGACAGCAATACGCTTGGTACCCGCCATATTTGTACTTGGGTAGAGATCGGTTGGGTTAAAGTAGTTCGTACCATCGACGCTAACCTCAACCTGTACAAGGTCGTAGGATGCGGTAGCGGTATCCTCGTATAACATTGTAACGTAGTTCATGTTACTAATATCGACAACAGATGATGCACCTGCTGGTAGGATTGAAACGTTGTTTGCGGCATTTGCGTGTGAGCCTTCATTGACAACCTCAGCATTCTTAATCTTGAGAATGCTTTGATCTGAGGCAAGAACAACGGGAAATGAGGAGGACATGACATCTTGCCCCTTAACAAAATCAGCAATTTCAACCTCGACATCACCATTGTTGGTAATGTGAATAGGTTTGGCGGTGTTTGTGCCATTACGCCCCATGACGAGGACACCCTTGCTTGAAGCACCGATAGTATCCGCTTCCTGATAAGCACAGCCTTCGATCACAGACAATGAGGCATTACCGGCACTCTGGAGAGTACTGGTTGCTTTTGTCGAATCAGAGTTCGATGCAATGGCAACAGCACCTGTATTACATGCGGTTACTTTACTGTCAAGTGATGTGGTATCTCCGGCAATAATGGAGAGGTCGGCGTTTCCGGCACCCTGCAGAGCGGATGTAGCACCTCCCGCGGGTAAAGCCGAAGAAGATACCACAACAGCACCGGTGTTACATGCGGTTACTTTACTGTCGAGACTTGAAAGGCTTCCCTGAGCAACAGAATCGGAAACATCGAGAGTACCGCTGACCGCTGAATCAATGTTAGAAAGACTAGACTGGGCGGTAGAGTCGGAAACAGCAAGAGTGCCTTCAACAGCCTGTTCAATCTGATCTAAGTGATTGATCATGGTGACCTGGTTGGCGGCGGTTGCATCGCCTCCGCCCCCGCCTCCGCTAAGTGTAACGGGAAGTGGGGTTGAGGCATCGTAAGGTTCATATCCGTTGTTAGGATCTGAAAGTACAACGTGAGTGAGTCCAATGGATTTGACCATTATATCATAGTTGATATATTATATGCTCTGTCGAACCTGTGATGAAGAAGTGGAATTCAAGGACATCAAACCTACATTAGTGTGTCCGGACTGTTTTAAAAGATTCTGTGAAAGATTAAATACATGTCCAAAACGCAAGTACGGATCATTAATGGATGTCGACCACGATTCACCCAAGCTATTAGTAAAAGTCTTCGCCAATCACCAAAATGCAATGAAGACTTTGAGTTTCAAGTAGTGCCACATATAATTGAACCTAATTTCCTATATATTGATATTGTTGATCAAGAATATGACCGACCATGGAATGTTCACTGTGTGCTAACAACTGATAGTCCACGAGAAATATGCTACAAACTAATCAAGTTTTGTCCAGATCTATTTTGTTTGGATTATGCTGATTTCCCCCAAACACAATTTTTGGTGTGTGGTGGTTATAAAAGTGCGACATCAACAGTAGCCAATACCTTCGGCTGTCACAAGACCCATCATGTTGATTTCACCAATGCTATGTTATCACATACCGATACAATATTGGTACCATTCAATCCTAATCAACACAAAGTAAATATGTCTGGGTATTTTCAATGTCTCTGTGCTCCATGGTATGAGCATAGTTATTATCATAATTTGAATGTACCTAAGAATAGACTATGTGGGAAAGCATGTGGTGCGGATTGTGGGTGTCAGTTCGAAGCTGAACGACGGTATGGTATATTGAAATATACAACTCGGAATGACTTAGTCAAACATTATAACTCTATTGATTTCAGTAAATATCTACATTTAAATAACAAAGAACGTGCTAGATTAATGGGTAGACAACACAAAGTAAAACTTACTACAAAACCCAAGACCTTAGAATGTCATAAGATCAAGATTAATGGTAGAACAATCAAACTAATTTACTTTGATATTTGGCATTTAAACCATAACTTTGAAAACTTAAAGACACAGATATTTGGCAAACCGAGACCCAACCTTAGACTACGCAATTTTAACATTGGTAAGGAAAAGTGGTATCGTGATATCTATGGCGATTTTTTGGCAAGGATGTCTTAAAAAAAACTCTCGTTGTATATTGGGCTAACCTACTGTGCCCGGACTAACGTGTTGATTCATATCTCCTAACTTGTTGCTTCAAATGATCTTGGCATATATCATTTGTGTGTTTGAAAACTTTATATCCGCTCATATAAATTTGTAACGCCGCCAATCAGCGTGGCACTAGAAATTTATAAGTAAATATATATGCATACTCCATGTCCATGTGAAAAGGATTTATCAAAGCAATGTGTGAAAGAGATGAAAAACCTATCTACCCGTCCAAAGAGACCACCTCCACCACCTAAAACAAAGAAATACTTTCAAATGCCAAGAAAGTCTAAAAAGAAATCTAAATGATCATATAATGGTAAAACTTATTAGATTGAAAGGCGATGCCGTCCAGAACAATAAAGAAATTCGCAACATTTTTAGTGACAGTATTACGATCAAACCAAAGTCCAAATTAGCTCTCAGAAGTTGTAGGGTAAGACTGAAAGCCGACCCCAACCAGGAAGTATATGAAATTGGTCAACTGGCTAATGGTGATTCCGCGGCAACATATGACTACAATATTTCTAATTTAACACCTTTGTCGGTTTCTGTTCCCGTAGGAACATATAAAGGTTCACATGCTTTATTACGTGCTATGCAAGTCGCCGCCAACAGTGTCGGTGTTACTGGCGTAGCAACAAATATACAAAACTATCAGGGGATACATAATTTATGGCAAGTAACTAATGGTGACCAAGCAACTTTATCGGTTTATCAATCAACATTAGCAAATGCCGGATATACTACTCAACCATGGCAAAATGTCGGATTAGGTGACCCCCCTGTTGAGGGAACAACCTCAAGTTTAACAACCACCGTTTTGAAATCCACAGGTGATCTTGAACTTTTATTACGTAGTTCATCTATCGTACCATTGGTTGGTGCAAGATTTGATTTTACCATAGCCGCCCCGGGTTCGGGTGATGTCGGCAATTTCCGTGTTGGGTGTATGAATCATGGTGACACGGATTTTGTTTTTAATTTAACAGTTGATGGTACAGCGGGTGTATTTAGATTAGAACAAGATGGTGTTGTTGCTACTGAAGTTGCTGAAGTTCCACAACCTGGTGATCGGGTTACATTACTGAAACGAGGTTCACAGGTTAAACTCAGAGTCAATAACAGCAATAAAGCAACAATAAATTTGACACAAGCTAACTTAGACTTCCAAAATTTACATTGGGGTGTAAAAATGGAAACAAAGGCTGGTGCAACAGCACCTGATCGTGTGTTTGGTATCGAAGCTTCACAATGTACTCAAATTACCACCATTGTTCCCCCAAGTCAATTCGCTGAACTAGGAGCTACTTCACCTGTCGATGTCAACCTTACTTTCACTAATGTAGATAAAAACCCACTCCCTCAATATTTGGGTCTTGATGATGTTAACTTTCAATTTCAAGGTAATCCCGCCACGTTAACCGGCAAACGTCTACTTGGTAAGATTAGCTATCCCGGGTGTCTGTTGACTATCATGGGATTAGACTTAGATACCTATTCGGGTACGAGTGGTGCACCACGAAGTGGATATAGTATTATCGATGTATTGTATCCTGAAGATGAAGAAAATCCCAATCATATTCAAATGCGTGTAAATGATGCCATGAAACTTAATATCAAGAATGAAGCTGAGATGTTGATTAGAGATTTAACCGTAGCATTTGTGGATGCCAGTACATCACAACCTTTCGAATTTACTGATGATCCAATTGTAGTCCTAGAAATCTATGATCCCGATGAATTATAAGTATTAAAATGACTTTCATTGTATATGGTAATGACCACACACAATGCAAGTAATGCAATCCCCGCACCATTCACAGCTTCCGATGATGAAGCAAACACCCGCATTGAAATCATTGAAGGTGAAATGTATGAAACCGATAATAGAATAATGTACATTGAAAACCAACTTGAGGAAATCAGGGAGTTGATAACTGATTTATACAAAGCAATTTCTGGTGTCGATAATGCTGGTAATATAACACAGACAGTAGAGCCTACTGATGATGTAGTCTATGAGAGCCGAGTTAGTTATTAATGTAAACTAAGCAACATGGGGATCTTACACTACACATTTTGTTGTCATGGTTAAATACTAATGTTGAGGGTAATAACTCTATCTTTACCTTAGGGTCTTCAATCAATCTATCAAACCATTTAGTTTTACTTACTGGTACTAGGGCTACACCATTACCATGTTCATGGAACTTTTCCATCCATTTACAGGCTTGTCTAAAAGGAGGGTTCATCCAAACCTTTCCCTCCCATTTTTGTGTTAAACCATCATCTTCAATACAAAAATGTTTTTTAGCGGGTATGTAATCAATACCGCCCTTAGGTGCACATACAT
>WLWF01003297.1_pt1 | contig 10713 bp, 14 predicted proteins | sample 6718331 | NCBI WGS metagenome assembly WLWF01 (sample SAMN12718692, study PRJNA515312) | sponge metagenome | isolation source: marine sponge | host: Mycale hentscheli | place: New Zealand: South Island, Marlborough, Capsize Point | collected 2003-05-01
CGTTTTGTAAAGCACCTGTAATTGTTCCGCCATAATTTCCAATACCAAAACCATAACCATATGATTGTGCTGCTGGACCAACGGGTTCGTAAGGTTTTAAAGTAATACTACCACCAGTCGATACTGTACCGCTGGCAGCTGATCCCATTGTAATTGTAAAAGTTGTTGGAGTTGGAACTGTGATAACTTGAAATTTTTTATCTTCAAAATCTGATGCTGAGAAGCCTGTGCCGCCTGGTAAAGTAACACTATCAAATAAAACTATATCTCCTACATTCATTCCATGTGCTGCTGAAGTTGTTATTGTAACTGTTGTTGTAGAGTTTGTTGAAAGTGTTGCACCAGTAATACTAGTTTTTAAAGGAGTAATATCAAAAAGTTGACCTTCAAAATAAACTAATAAAAATTTGTCTGTACCTAATGCTACATATCTATTTCCATCTAAATCTACAAATGCAAATTCTTTTCTTACTACACCTACAATAGTATCGGTAAGAAGTGATTGCCACCCACCTACTTTTTCTGGAAGTCCATATCTAAATCGTGCTAAATCAGAATCGGTCCAACGGCCAACGGCACCAACAGAAGTATCCTGTCGATCTATTCCTGGCGCAAATTTAATTTGTTGAAGAGCCATCTGTTAGCTCCTATGCTGTGTTTGTTTTATAAGCCCAACCTCTTGTCGAATCTACGTAAACAAGTGAAAAAGATTGACCTGCTGTACTTATGGTTAGATTAGAAGTTCCTGTATTAATAGGTTGACCATTTCTATCAACGATTAAATTGTTAGAAGCAAATGTTCCTCTTGCATCTAAAAATGAAACTTCATCACCTGTAGCTGGTGAAGCTGGTAGTGTTACTGTAATTGGGTTAGATGTGGTGTTAGCAAGAATTTGATCACCTGCTACAGCTGTGTATGCTGTTACTGATGATGAATCAATTGTGTAATATCCTTTTTCTATAATTCTTGTAACTGTGTTTGTGCCATCCGATACACATAAAAGAGTAGCAGCATTTGGAACTGGTACTGCTGTACCACTAGCTGTTGTTACACTTAAAGTATATTTAGATGATGTTCTATTAGTTTCATCACTAATCACCCAAACTCTTTCAGAGCCAGAAGGCATAGTTAAAGTTGTGTTAGTAGATAAATTACCTGATAGTTTTAAATAAAAATTTTTACCATTGGAGGCTGCACCATCAGATAAAAGTAAAGTTACACTACCACTGGCCATATCTAAGTTTAAATAACCACTAGCGCTTTGTTCTAATATCTGTAAATTTGTATTTGTAATAGCACCCCAAAGACCTGCTTTTTCACCGGTTGCTACTAATTCTAATTTTAAATCTGTTGAAAATGTTGATGCCATAATTTTAAGCCGGATCTATTGGTGTCCAAACCATATTTGCTCCAGGTACAATCTCATTCCATGTAATAACGCCTGCTTCGTTAGTATTTAATGTTAAACCACTTCCTGTAGGATTTACTAAAGCAGTTCCTGTTATACTAACATTTCCAGTTGCTAACGTCAACGAGTTTCCAGTGACTTCATGATTAGCGTCTGCTGTTACCGTAAATGAGCCTATACTTAGCGTTGTAGCATTTCCTGTAACAGTAAAGTTAGAATCACCTGTAATGGTTAAAGTTCCAAGCCCTAATGTTACTTGGTTTGGATCAGGAACTTCAGTTACAGCATCTGCTATAATACCTACACTTCCTATTGTAATGTTTAATGCGTTACCAGTAGTTGATACTAGTACATCATTATCTGGTCCTGATGTAGCAAATGGTAATGCTGCTATTGCGTCAAATCCTAAACTCATAAATAATCCTTAAAAGGAGACAGTGAGGTATGTGGTGGATTCACTGTCCCCATTTAAAGACTATATTACTTTTTAAACCAACTTGGAAGTCCTAAATGAGGTCTTGTATCATATATGTTTTTGTCTGCATCGCTGGATTTTTGATTGTTATAGTGCAGAAAAACTTGAACACAGTTATCTCCTTGAAACTCTTCTCTCCAATGTTCTAGCTCCATTCCTCTATAAACTAGCATATCACCAGGCTTTAGATTAACTAAAATACCTTTATTGTTGCTAACATTAGTTATTTTCTTACCATCAGCAACACCTATATTTTTCTTGGGCTCTAAATGTATAGGCCAAGGATCTCCTCCAAGATTTAAAGTTGTAGATATTTCACAACTAAATCTATCTTTGTGTCTATGTAAGACATCTCCTGGTTTATAAATTCTTGCATATGAATATGTTGGATACAATTTAAGTCCTGTTTTCTTTTCCATAATAGGTAAGCATCTTAGTAACAAAGTTTCCATGGCTACATCTCCAAAGTGAGAATAGGTATTTGGAATTTGTTTATCAGACCAAACTCCCCAACCCTCTTCAAATTGAGAAATATATCTTGAATCAAATAAAGTTCTTGCAACTTGTCTTTTTAATAAAAAATAATTGTAAACAAACTCCGTTATTAGTTTTGGAACTGCCTCTTTAATTACAACGTATTTATTTTTTTTGAAGCTCATTTTTGTGACTCCTTTCTTTTGATATTGCTGTTTCAACAACTTTAATATTCCAATGTATAAATCTAAATGGTTCTAGTCCTGCATCAACAGCGTATTCATGAGGAACATAACCTGGAAAGATAATCATCGTTCCTGGTTGTGGTTTATAGTGTACTTGACTTGTACCCATAGTAATTTCATTTTCACTTTTTAATGGTAGTTTTGTCATAACTGCTCCTGCTCTTGGATCATGAAATAAAGGATAAGATGTTTTCTCGTTACATTTTAAAAAATAAAATCCTGATACATGTTGATTCCAATGTGTATGAGTTGAATGATGTCCTCCACCTTTTTCACTAAACTCTTGTACCCAAAATTCTGTAAAATGTACACTGTGGTTTTGTAAATTAAATCCTTGCCAATCTAAAAACTCATAGGATCGTTGACCTATAAATTGAACTAAGTCTTTAATCTTTGGATCATTAGAAAAACTCTCACTATGTTTTGATAAACCAAATGTTCCAATATCTTTTTTCCATTTAGGTTCATTTTTTAATTTATCTTTTAAAAGTTTGTCTGCTTTCTTAATATATTTATCTGTTACTTTAATTGCATTTTTTAAAAACATAGGTGCTTCTGCTACCCATATGGGTGTTTGAAAATAAAATGCAGATTTAAAATCTACGTGTCCTTTTGGTTTTGGTAATGTGCCACTGCCACCTTGTTTTATATCATTCATATTATTTAAATGGATAACCTAGATTCCATATTACTAGACTATTCCTTTCTCCTTTAGTTACGGGTTTAACTCTATGCCATACAAATGAAGGAAACACAACCAAAGAGCCTTTTGGTAATATTTCGGTACATGCTTTAATGTTAGGTTTTTTATCAGGATCTAAATTCCTAAAATCAAACTCTAACTCTCCACCTTTGTATTCTTTTGGATCTGTTAATGTTACCGTTACAGATAATTTTCTAATTTTTCCGTTTGTGTTATCTTGGGTTACATAAGGTTTATCCCAACTATCACAGTGCCAATCATAATACTGACCTTTTTTATATATAGTAAATTGACAAGATTCAGAATGATCCCAGTCATAATTCCAACCTGCATTTTGATTTGCTTGATGAACATAAGGTTGAATTTCTTTGTAAATCCAATGATCATTCATCCAAACAATATTTGAATCTCTTTTCTTTTGTAAATTTTTTATTTCATCTTTATTAAGAGGATTCTTTTTAAGATCTCTATCCCTACCATAACCTCCTGTGATAGCCATTATTTCTCTTTTCTTTTCTGCTCTACCATACTGCACAATCATGTCACAAATCCTTTCTGGAATTGCAGATTGAAAATACCAGTAGTAATTAGATATATTCATAATTTATAACCAAAATTGTATTTAATTTATCGGATGTATTTTCTGTAATCATATATCTTTGTGTGGCAGGAAACATAATAAAATGATTGTTTTGAATAGGTATATGCCACGTTCTATTTTTTCTTCTGTTTTGATCAAATTCAAGAATACATTCACAAGAATTAGGTTCTACATCTACAACATAAATAAATGTATAATCGGGTGAATTTTTTAAATCAACAGGATCTACATGTCGTCTTAAAAATGATTGTTCTTTAGGATGTAAAACTAGACCATGCATATTTCTTGGTACTAAAGTAAACTTATAATCTAATCTCCAATGATCTCTCATATAATCTTGCATCCATTGTAATGGTTGTGAAAAAGGTACTTTGTAATCTTTAGAAGAGTAAGCTTGAGGATTATCGGTTATTGTATCTTTTTTTAAGTAAGATTCTATAATGTCGTTTTTAATTTTCTCACGGTCAATTTCAAAACCTTTAGGCATAGAAATTTGGCCTTCATATAAATCTACTTCTGTTAATACTTTCTTATGCATACCTCTTCAGATATGTAATGAAATCTATTTAAAATGTCAATATTATTCTTTGGCTGTTTTATCCCAGGATTGACCAGCTTCATTCCACACATAAGAATGAGTAAGTTCTTCTTCTGCAGATAATACTGGAGCATCGCCTATTGGTGATTGCCATCTAGCTTCTGATGTATTTAAGACCCAACTAGCATAAGGTTTTTTAGGTAAAAACAAATTATTGTCTTCATCATAAATCATACCTATACCTGCGTAGTTACCTCTTAAAGGTGTTCCACCTAATCTGTGTTGTCCGCCCATTGTATTATAAGATGTTTTTTTCCATAAAGGCCAGCTGTGGATTCTTTCCAAAAACTGTCTTCCTACTTCTTCATCTTCAATACCATCAGCATTTTGACAATCAGTATCAGCTACAACTTCTACTGCTATAACTTTATTGTTTGCTCCTAGTTTTGCGTAATGTGCCATAATGTTCTCCTTATATATTATTTTTTAACTTCTGTAAATTCATTAATTTTGGAATTTATATCTTATTGCAACAAAACCTGAACCACCAGCTAAACTAACTTCTAATGAAGGGTTACCTGGAGGGGATGCTGAATTACCACCACTTGCACCTCCTGTATTTACTGTTCCTGCTGTACCTGGTCTAGTTGGAGCTGGATCACCACCTCCTGTACCACCTCCGCCTGATCCTCCTGCACCTCCAGTAATACCTGGAGCAGGTGGATAAGCTGCAATACCGCCTCCGCCTCCGCCACCACCGGAAAAATATCTTGTACTAGAAATTGGTCCTGGAGTTCCATAACTTGGAGCTGTTGGTCCAATAAATGGATTTGCAATATAACCTCCAACTCCACCTGCGCCTCCTGTTTTACAGCTTGGTGCAGTGGCTCCTGCCGCTCCTGCTCCTCCGCCACCTGAAGCAGCGTAAGCTCCTGTAACATTAGTGTCTCCACCAGGTTGACCTTGAGGAGGTGAGGTTGGAGGTGTATTACCAGCTCCTGGTCCTGGATTATAACCACTACCACCACCTGATCCACCTGATCCAGCTGGGTTAGTAGGTGTATTACCACCTGAACCTCCTCCACCTCCTGCACTTGTTATTGTTGAAAAAGTTGAAACAGTACCAGAATTTCCTGAGTCATAAGTTGTTGGTGCGCTTGCACCTGCTCCGCCTGCTCCAACTGTAACTGTAAGATTTGCAACTGAAGCTGATACGCCTGCTGGTGCATTTAAAGGTGAATTAGATCCTGGAGCAGTTGTAAACATTCTAAATCCTCCAGCTCCACCACCGCCTGCTCCTGACCCATAATTATGAGAAGCACCGCCTGATGCTCCACCAGCAACTACCAAATACTCAAATGCAGATGAACCGGTTGGAGCACCTGCTGCTGTAATATTAAAAGGTCCAGAAGATGTAAAAATGTGTGTTTTAAAATCACCACAAGTTATAGTGGCATTACCACCTGATGCTTCAATATATGCAGCTGTTGGTGCTGTTGATTGTAAACCATCATTAGTAACTAACCATCCTTTAGTTGAATCAACATAAACGAAAGTTGTTGCTATTCCTTCTGTTTGTAAACTTGCACAAAGTGCGTCTCCACCAATATTAGAACCATTTCTTCCTATTATTACAGCCTTTGTTGAATCAAAAGTGCCTGCATAATCTTTTACTGCAACAATATCTCCAGCTGATGGGGAAGCAGGTAGTGTTACCGTAATTGTTCCACCTGTTGTATTTATAAAATAACCTTTTCCTGATTCTGCAGTTAAAGGACCTGTTTTTGCAGTTGTGCACCAGTTTACAGAACCTGATCTACCAAAACCTGATTGTGAAGCACCACAAGCTAAAGTTACTGTTGTGCCTGACTCACCTAATGTAAGTGTGCTCCCTGTTCTTTTTGTTACTGTATTTACTTTAATTGTACTCATAATTTATTTAATTTTGAAACTTGTATCTTATTGCTACAAATCCTGAACCACCTGTTCCACCAGCATCGTTTGGTCTTCCAGGTCCACCACTTCCACCACCTGCACCACCTCCAGTATTTGCATCACCAGAACCTCCTGCTCCTAATGAAGAAGTATCTCCACCACCACCTGCACCTCCATCTCCACTTGATGGAGCATTATAACCATTACCTGCACCACCACCAGAAAAATATCTTCCGTTTGGTGCTAAAGGACTTGGTGCTTGACCATAACTAGGAGCTGTTGGACCAAAAAAACTTGTTGGTAAAAAAGAACCAATACCACCATCACCTCCATTACCAGCACCACATTGAGGAGTTCCTCCTGTTGCACCGACAGCTAAAGCACCTCCACCACCTGCTGATGCTTTTTCAGGTGCGGCAGGGTTTTGTCCGCCATTACTCCCTTGAGGTGGACTGACTGGAGGAGTGTTACCTGATCCTCCTGTTGCTCCTGGTGCTCCTGGAACTGCTGAACCTCTTGCTCCTCCACCTGAACCTCCTGGAGCTCCACCCATTGGAACAGTTGGACTTACTGGATTACCTATTCCTCCAGCACCTCCTCCTGCACTTGTAATACTTGAAAAAACTGAATTAGAACCATTACTACCTCTACAAGAAGCACTTGGATTAAAAGCACCACCTGCACCAATTGTAACTGGAACATCTGCTACTGAAGCTGTTAAACCTGCTGGAGCAACTAATGGACTACCTGCTGGACTTAATGCTGAAAAATATCTAAATCCACCTGCACCACCACCTGCACCTGAACCTCCTGTACCACCATTTCCACCGCTTCCTCCACCTGCTACTACTAAATATTCTAGTACATTTGAACCTGCTGCATTACCTGCTGCTGTGACGTTTAAAGGTCCACTAGCTGTAAAGATATGAGTTTTAAAATCACCACAAGTAATAGTAGTATTTCCACCACTTGCAGCTATATAGGATGCACCTGAAACATTTGAAGTTGAATCATTTACATCTTGCCATCCTTTAGTCCCATCAACATATATTAAAGTTACTGATTGTGCTCTTGTGCTTAAAGTTGCACACGAACAAGTTCCATTAATTTTTGATCCACCTCTACCAACTGTAACATTATTAGTTTGCCAAGTATTACCATAATCTTTGAATGCCACAATATCTCCGGCTGAAGGAGAACTTGGAAGTGTAACGGTAATTGCTCCACCGCTAGTATTAATAAAATAACCATTGCCTGAAGCAACTGTTAAAGGCGAAGTCTTTGCAGTTGTACACCAATTAACTGTACCAGTTCTTCCGAAACCTGACTGTGTTGCACCGCAAGCTAAAGTTACGGCTGTGCTTGGGCCACCTATTGTAATTGTACTTCCGTCTGATTTTTCTATTTTATTTACTTTAATTGTGCTTGCCATAATTTAATTCCTATTGATACCTATACCTAATCATAACTATTCCTGAACCACCAGCCGATGCTCTACAATCTGGGGAACACGCTGCTTTTCTTCCACCACCGCCACCACCAGTGTTAGTTGTTCCTGCAGTTGAGCCTCTATCTGCTGCTCCACTTGGCCCTGGCATATTACTTGGTGTTCCACCATTTCCACCACCACCTGAACCACCACCATTCATTTCAGGAATTGGTCCACCAGCATAACCACCGGCTCCACCACCTCCGCCACCGCCGCCAGCAAAATATCTTGCATTTGTAACTGGTCCTGTTGTTCCATAGCTTGGTGAAGTTGGACCTATCATAGCTTCGGCAATATAACTTCCTGTTCCACCAAATCCTCCTGCTGCGTCTGTTAAAATATAAGCAGTTCCTCCAGCAGTTCCTGATACTGTACTATCTCTTGCTTGACCACCTACGGTACAACCACCGCCGCCGCCTCCACCACCAGAAGATATCGCACCTCTGTGAAATCCTGCACCTCCATTATTACCTTGAGAAGGAGAAACGGGAGGTGTGTTACCTGCTGAGCCTGGTGTAAATAAAGCTGGAGCTGGTGTAGGTGCTGTATTCGGTTGACCGGGAGCAGGTGTTCCTCCGCCTCCGCCTGATCCACCTGTTCCAGATGCTGTAGTGACACCATAAGGTTCACCAAATCCACCACCTGCTGATGTTACTGTACTAAAAATTGAAGGTCCGCCTTGAGTACCTGATCCTGGAGAACAAGTTCCTGCTCCTCCAGCACCTATTGTAATTGGATAACTTTGGGCAGTTAATGTAATACCATTTGCTATTGCTAAAGGTGAAGTTTGTGGAGCGGGCATACATAAATCATTAGACATTCTAAATCCTCCACCTCCTCCTCCACCACCAGAAGATTTTCCAGCTCCTCCTCCACCTGCTACTACTAAATAATCTGCTACGTTATTTGGTGCACATGTTGCAACAGCACTAACTACAAAATTTGTACTACCTGTAAAAATATGAGTTTTAAAATTACCACATGTAACTACTGTTCCACCACTAGCTGTTATAAAAGCATTTCCTCTAACATTAGATGTTGAATCCATAGTATTGACCCAACCTTTAGTTCCATCAACATAAACAAAAGTAACTGATTGACCTTGCGTTGATAATATTGCATTTGCATTTACTCCACCTACTAGTTGTGAACCATTAGGTACAATTGTTAAATTATTTGTTTGAAAAGTGTTTCCATAATCTGCGATGGAAACAATACTACCTGCACTTCCCACTGGTAAATTCATATTAAAAGCACCACCAGAGGTATTAGCAAAATAACCTTCTCCATTTGCTGCTGTAAAGGTTGCTGTTTTAACTGAACCAGTTTGCCAATCTACAGTTCCTGTTCTACCAAAACCTGTTTGAGTTGCACCACAAGCTAAAGTTACAGCTGTTCCAGACCCGCCTAATGTTAAAGTTGAGCCTGTTTCTTTATCTATTTCATTTACGTTTACTTTTCCCATTAAACTATTACCAATGTCCCTGTTACTGTTATTGTTCCAGGTATAGTCACAGGACCTGCAAGAACTCCGTTCTCAACAGTTTGTGTACCATCAATAGTACCTGCTTGATTGTTTATAAATTCATTTGCCGATGTTTGGCCGCCAATGTATTGAATGCCATTTATTACTGCTGTCATAATTCCTCCTACGAACTAATTGTGTCAATATAAGAAAGAGTTACATCTAAGCTACTAGCTGTATCTGAAACTGCTTCTAATGTATCGCCACTTTGTAAAACAATCTTAGCGCCACCTTGAATTAATTCAATAGCGCTGTTGGGTGGAATACTAACTCCTTTAGCTATAAAGTAATCAGCTCCGCCTTTAGCAATTTTAACGTCAACAGCAATAGTTGATGTTAAAATATTGCAACATCTAATACCTATTACTGCATCGTAATTCCCCGCTACTAATAGCGTAGTATCACCTGTTCCAATTGTTCTAACTAGTACGTTTCTAAAATCTTGTGCCATATTTTTTTCCTATCTTATAACGCCACCGCCATTGCTAATGCAAAGCCAGCTGACGCTGCTCCTACTGGATTACCTGATGCATCTAGGTAAACCGATTTACTTGCTGGTAAAGTACAAAATACATCTTTTGTGCCTGCAGAAAAGTCAACAGCAGAATCTGAATTAGAACTGGAGATAACTGAAGTTCTAGCTAAGTTAGCACTTGATCCATCTAATGTACCACGTCCTACCTCAAACTCACTTGTACCTTGATTAAAGATACAATAATAAGTTTCATTGTTGTTTCCTATTCCTTGTGCAAAAGTTTCAAAACCAGTTACTGCTGAACCAAGTGCGATTGCACCTGTTCCTGTAGTTGTGCTTGTTACTTTTACTCTATCATTAATTACTAAAGCCATTTAATCTCCTTAACTCATACTTATAATTGCATTAGCCGGTGTTGATGGATCTGGGTAAGAAACTGTAAATGTACCGTTAGTACAAGTTTTGTTTCCGCCAAAATCTAACACTACACACAATTTATCTGATTTGTCATCATTATAAATAGCTGCAAACGCTGCAGTAAAAGTTGCACTACTCCATGTAGAATCAGCAAAGTCAACTGAAGCAACTGCTGTACTCGAAGCTACTGCTTGTGAACCTAAAGCTTTTCTTGTGTAGTTTGAACTACCTGCTGAAGAAACTTCATTGGTTCCATCTACAGTCGTACTTGATGTTGTGTATGGATTAGCCGTATACAACGCTATTTTAAATGCGTCACCCCCAGATGCAAAATTGTGAGTACCTGAAAAAAGTTCTCCTCTAAATGCGAATGGAATAATGTTTGCCATATTTTATCTCCTTATTTATTGCTTGATGGATTTTTGGA
>WLWF01003298.1_pt1 | contig 10710 bp, 3 predicted proteins | sample 6718331 | NCBI WGS metagenome assembly WLWF01 (sample SAMN12718692, study PRJNA515312) | sponge metagenome | isolation source: marine sponge | host: Mycale hentscheli | place: New Zealand: South Island, Marlborough, Capsize Point | collected 2003-05-01
GAAGGGGCGGCAGGTTGCCGTCTTCGGGATCACCAGCGATAAATATTTTGGTGACTTTGTTGCTGCCGCCAACGTAGACAGCAGAGCTTGTATCAGTTTCAACAAGCTCAATTGAACTGATTGTGTGGTCAACCTGAACCCGATCGACCACGATCGGGCCATCGATTTCAGACCAATCAAGAATGACAACTTCATTATTGGTCGTTGCGACGGCACCATAGGAACCGTCATTAGACACCACAAGTGATGGTTGATTGTAGCCATGAGAGTTGCTATTCGGAATTTGTGCATCGCCATCAATGTAGACGTATGTGTAGGTGATTTTCGATATTGAACCGTTGGTCGTGTCATAGACTTCGAAATAGGTACCATTGCCTCCTTTGGTTGTTGCAAAAAACCGACTGCCGTCACCAGACAGCACGGCATTTGTGTAGGGGCTGCCGCCTTGCCATAGTTCCTTTTGTATTCCGCTGGGAACCCCCACTCTCCAAACACGAGAAGAACCACCTCTTCTGTTTGCTACGTAGATAGCAGAAGAGTCTGGTGCAGCAGCAACCCAATTGGGGTTCACACCGTCCTTATTTAGCAGCGACGTGATAACTGGTAGGCCCAATGTTTGTAAGTCGAGAACCGCGAAGGCATTCGCTAACCCGCCGTCAATGTTTCCGACTGAGTACGCATTGTTGTAATTCATCGCCGCGTAGGCCCGGCTGCCGTCGGGTAAAATGGCAATGGAGTTGACTCGGAGTTTTTCGGCGTAAATGCCACCGTATGAATCTGGCAACTTCCACGTGTGCTGAATCCTGTCCTGATTGGTTGAGTCACCACTGGCCCACGCACTCGATGTGTCGATCTTGAAGATCTTCTCGCCTTGCGAAAGCAGAATGTACGACCCGTCGTCAGCAATCGTCAGGCACTGATAGCCACGATAGTCGTATTCAAAATCGCCGAGAAAAAATGTCGCGTAGCCAGACCCATCAGTTGCATATTGAAAAACAGTGCCGGGATTTGCATAGCTAGGGCCATCTTTTGGGTACGGCGTGTAATGAACGCCGTACACATAATCGCCAGTAGGGCTGGGGATGAGGTTAAAATTTCCGTGACCACTCGTCGTGACATCGTACCCCAGTGATCCAAGGCTTGATCCATCAACTGGATCAAAACGCTCAATGCCGCCGCCATAGCCAACTGCGGCAGCCCAGACTTCTGGTGACCCACCCGCTGGTGTGACCATGGCAGTTGAACTGGTCGTGGCGGCTGTTGTCTCTTGCCAGGTGATGCCAATGTCATCCATGCCAAATGCTGAAACTGCAGCTTCAACATTGCCGCTCACGATGACATCAGTCGCTGTCAGGGTTATGTCATCAAAGATGACAACATCACCACCGAAATTGATTGAAGCAGGCGTTGAAATATCAGCCGCTATCGTTGTGAGGCCACCAAAAGAAATATCAGCGCTCGATGTGGACTCAATCGCTGAACCAATTGCTGTGCTCGAGATCGAGGCATCAATCTGAAGAGCCCGTGACAGGGCGGTTTGATCAAAGGCGAATGTGAAAGATGTATTCAGGTTGGCGTCAGTACTGCTCGCCGTGATATTCCCTGAGAAGCCGGAAGTTGTATAGGTGTCGTAGAGACCAGAGGCGTCATAGATTTTTACTATTGCGCCATCAAACTCGAGTGTGATGGCATCACCTTCGGCGTCTGCTGTAATCGCCAAATCATTCCCGTCATAGCCCGCAGAAATCGCAAGAAGTTTTCGAACCTCGAGTGGTTCATGCATCAGTGAAACATCTGCATGAGAACCACCAGGGATACTTCTACGACTAAGGTGACGGCGGCGGCCAATGCTGCACCAGCGCCACTGCTTCCGTGCTTCGTTGAATGTCTTTAAGCCAGATCGAGTAAACGGCCAGAGTTTCATGAGGTTCCTGGTAGGTTGTTTTTGTGATGAATGTTTTTTTGATAAATAATGAATGTTTCAATCGTCTGTGTGTGGTCTGTCGACGCATCACTTTTTGGTGACTGCCTCCAAACACACGGAGGGCCTCTAGAACCCATCTGTCGAACAGCATGAGACTGCTGCCGTGAGATGGTCTCTGAGGACCTCGTCAAATAGCTTTTCTAACCCTATCTAAGATGATTCCTCCGTAATTGTCACGCAATTGTTCTGCCAGTTTTTTGGCTTTTTTGCTCACGCCCCCATGGGTACGGGGCCGGTGCAATCAGTACGACCAGAATGCCGGCAGTACGACCAGAATGCCGGTTTTCAGTCGGATTGATATGCAATTTGCACATATCAAAATCTCGCCTCTATATGGCGACCTAAGGCTGCAGTAGTGTTTAGTGGGAAGGTATGCGCTACCAACGATTTGCCGTATGGACGATGCTGCGGGCCTTGGTGTTTCTCTGAGGCTCTTGCGGGTCGACATTTTGTACCATTTGATGTCTGCCGGAGTTTTTCATTGCTGCGAGAGTTCGAGGCAAAGATCGGGTGTCGGTGCCATAATCTCTCCACAAAATATGTTATTTCAATGGGTCGTGCTCCAATGCATGCACCGTAATTTTTTAAAGCACATACCAGCACATGGTCATGACAAAGGTTGGGTTCATGGTTCACAACGCATTGAGTGGTCAGGCCGCCCGGATTGTGGCTGGAGCGATCGTCTTGGCACTGTCTGTGGGATGCACTGCTGAGGATATTTCCAGCCAGGATGAACGCGGTAAGGGTGTACGACGACCTGTCTGGAAGGGAGAGTCAATAGATGGTCTGTACGAGAACTCTGTAGCTGCCAGCATGGAAAGAGACGGTAGCAACGTTGTCGTGACCTGTACGCTTCCCCGAATTCAAGATGGGAGTCTTCGCTTTGAGGTTGAGCAGATTTCACTTCGTGATGCAGATCAGAAGGAAATAGCTGCAGTTACCGAGAATCCGACACTCACGATTACATTGCCAGAGAGGCAACTTGAAAGCCTGTCTGTACACGTGCTCTATATGGATGAGCGTTCGTTCAATGAGCCAGGTACTGATCCGGCCTTGTCAGTTGACTGGTCTGTTCGGATGAAAACATTCCGATTAATCGATGTTCTTCGAGCACTGTAGGTACAATGTGGATGGCATGCTGAGAGTGTGTCTTAATCGGTTGTGTAACTTTGAGCCGATTTGAAACTGGGCCGCTATTGTGGCCGAGTTATTGGCCGCACATAAATCCGGAGACGCTTGCTCGAGTAGTCTGCAGCATTTTTCGTGAAGGTCCAGTCACGGGTTGAGCCAGTACTGTTTCCAATGCCGAGGTCGGTGGCTTGTCCCGTCCGCCAATGGTTGAAAGCGAAAAGTGTTTGCTTGCCTTGCGTGTTGTGGACCTGCATCGAACCGTAGCCGTCAACGGGTTCTACCATACTGTCACCAAAGTCAAAAAGTGAATTCGAAGCTCCTGGAACATTTGCTTCGTTGTGCTGAGCGTAATTGTTTGGCCAGAACTCGATGTTGCCCTCAATGTTTTTGTGGTTGAGCGAACTCACAGTCGAAACAGATTCGAGACCTTGGACTGATTGTTGGAAAAACACCCCGGTGCTGGCTTGAGGCACGGCAATCTTTTTGACGTCATCCGTAAATGCATCCATCGAAACAAAGATCGCCTGATTGCCGTAGGCACTCGATTCAAGTTCTACGAGGTATCCAATTCGGTCAAAGCCAGCGATGTCCTCACTGCGGTCAATCGAATAGTTGATCGTACCTTGAAGTTCATTCAGGTCGAGTTCGTACACAAGTTCATAGTCCTGACCAAGTGAATTGAGGCTCAGGTAGTCTGGCACCTCACCGGCTCGACAGGCTCCGACTGGCAATCCTGTGCCTCCTGTTAGATTTGGTTCTGCAGATTTGTCCCACGCAAATCGAAATGCTGTCGGTGTGCCGACTCCATCAGCTGCAAGAATGACTTTGTCACCATCAATCTCTGCTCGTGCAGGAAGAAAATCGTGGGTGCCAGGGCCAATGATTTCAAAATGAGTGGGTGCCTTCCCGTCTCGTGTCGCAAGACCGCCACCAGTGTTCTTGAATGTGACAACAAGCTTGTCACTGTCCAGCTGGAGCGAATCGAACTCTGGGCTGTCTGCAACAAGGTCGATTCTGCCGTAATTGTTCTTCAGTGCAAGCATGGCAAGCCGATTGCCAACATCCTGCTTATTGGGTGGATGGATATTATCAAGCGTTGCAATGTCATTGATCACAACCATGCCCGTGTTCGGAAGTTGCTGCACAGCTGCTTGTGCCTCCCAGAACCGAGCCAGAACTGTTCCGTCTTCATTGCCATATTGAAACGGTGCGATCTGGACGTAATAAAACGGAAAATTGCCTTGGCCCCACAGACTTCGCCAGCCTTCAATAAGAGCTTTTTTCTTTTCAAAGTAAAGCATGCCTTCGGCATGGTTCGACTCACCCTGGTACCAGATGGCACCACGAATGGGGAATCCAACAAGTGCATGAATCATGCCGTTGTAAAGCATCGTTGGGTCTTGATGGCTGGTGAACGGTTTTAATTCTTGAGGGAAATTCGGGCTTGGTTTGACTGCTTCATTTTCTGTGAGTGAGATTTCAGCTTGCTGGTTCCAGACTTTGTTGGAATGAATAAATTGCTGAAGTCGGTTTTGGTATTGTTCCGTACCGGGGGTGCGTCCGATCACCGACTGATAAATGCTTTGTAGTTTCGAAGCGTTTTCATAACCGACCGGAGGTGTCCACGGTTCGACACGTGTTCCACCCCATGATGAATTGATCAAGCCGACAGGCACACCAAGTTCTTTATGAAGGGTTCTGGCCATGAAATAACCGGCTGCGGTATAGCTGCCAGCAACGTCTGGCGAGCAGACCGTCCAGTCGGCTTCGATATCATCAAGGGGCGTTGTCGAGGAACGTTTGGCAACCTTGATATGACGAATGAGTGGGTAGTCTGCTGTAGCAATTTCAGCATCATGGTTCGTCGATCGATCAACCGTCCACTCCATGTTTGACTGACCACTACAAAGCCAGACCTCACCAATCAAAACATCATTGATTTCGAGTGTATTTGTTCCTTCAACACGGAGGGTCAGAGGCTCTGTTTGTGCAAACATCGCCGGTAACGCGATCCGCCATGTTCCACTGCTGTCGCCACTGGTCGTCGCTTCGTTGCCGTCGAGTGTCACACGAATTTCTTCGCCCGGGTCGCACCAGCCCCATACTGGAATCTCACTCTCTTGCTGCAGGACCATGTGGTCACCAAAAAATCCGGGGAGTCTGACTGCTGCGTGACTGAGTGTGTAGGTGCAAAGACTGGCAAGTAGTGTTATGCAAAAAGGAATTGTTGCGAGACGTTGCTTCATAGCTGTTTTTTTCAATTAAAAATGAGTGCAGAAACGGTATTCAGAGACAGCAGGCTGTTCTCCATTGGATGCTCTTGCAAAAGAATCAACCACCTACTCAGCGTTCGTGCGAATCACGTGTGAGCTTCTTGAAGATCCTTTCCCCAGCCTGACCTAAGATAGCAGGTCTGAACCGCACCTCATAATGAGGTGCACGTGGAGGGAGAGTTGGTGGTTGGGATTGATACATCATGTGATGCAAAATAAATTGCTCGATGCTACAGCTCAGGGTATTCGTCCGGAGTGGCGTAAAATCCATTTGGCCATGTCTCTGGTTCGTAGCGGTCATTGGCTTCATTGAAAGGCGTTACGCGAACCCAGTCGATTTCGAGCGTTGCCTGATCAAAATCTGGATCTCCAGCCCAGCCAACTCGGGAGACCGTCTCGCCTTCAATACGTTCCTTGAAGCCCGCAGCGGGGAACCAGATGCCCAGCCAGAATCGAGATGCTCGGTACGGAATGTTGTCTTGACCGAATTCATTCCCTTCATGTCGATAGACTTCTTCACCATCAATCAGCCAGATGACTCGTGGCACTTCACCGTCGCCCCCTGCATGCCAGTCAATTGTGTAGGTGTGGTACTCGCCATCATTAATAATTTCTACTCGACCGGGATGGTGAGCCCCTTCGCCTCCGAGTTTTCCACCCCAGCTGTTGACGCGAGCGAAGTCGTATGAAATCGGATCATCGTCAGTTCCTGTTTGAAGGGCAGTGGGAAATTCCCAGTCAATTTCTGAGTTTCTGATTTTGCTTGGTTCCTCCCAGAAGCCCTCATCGTTTGGTCCATATTCGATGTAATGGAATGTCCAAAATGCAGATGCCGCACCGAGAACCTGGGGAACGCGGGCTCGGACTTCGTAGCGGCCAGACGCATAGTAGTCACGGGTGGCAATGCCTGCACCGACGCGGGTTGTCCGATCTCCGTGGCCGACAACGTCGCCAGTGTAATCATCCCCGTTTGCATGAAGTAACAGCTTGCCGTCTGCAAGCTCAACATTTTCAGGAACAAGTCCACCGTTATCGCCGCCCCAGGCCTTGTCGACAATCAGCCATCGTTCTGGATCAAGTGGCCCACTGAAATCATCAAAAAGAACTTCAGTGGTTGGCGTGGGTATCGGGTTTGGCGTGTCGATCCATTCATTCCCTTGTGCAAGAAGTGAAACGGATTCAATAGTCAGGATTCCTGGGCTTGCCTTGTACTGTTCGAGCATAACGCGAACAGTCTCGTAACCAGATGATGTTGTGAAGGGCAGGATAACTCTCCGTGATGCTCCCTCTTCGATCTGAACAGATGCGGTGAGCCCGTCTCGTCCAGCAACCGAAAGAGTTGCACCGGGGCCTCCCCCGCGAACGACTGCTTCAAGGCTGTACGTTGTTTCAGGTGCGAGTGCAAAAGGAATGTCTTGGACAAGTCTTGCAGACTCATCAGAGGTTGGTGTGAGTGTGACCATGTTGTTTACTAGTTCAGCGTGATCGCGTACCCAGCCGGTGAGCCCATCTTCAAACGTGTTGTTGAGCAACATTTCTTCGCCTGCTTCGACTAATGCGCGCGGCGCGGGCAGCGTAAACCAGCCTTCATCTGGAGGTGTCACTGGTGTGAGTTTGCCTTCAACAATTTTCACATCGTCAAAAAATACAGGGCCTGGTTGTCCCATGTAACTTTCGAGGAATAGTCTGACCTCGGTGCTGTCATCAGCCGTGTAAAAAGTGAAACGTTTTTCTTGCCAGGCATCTCCTGCAGCAGAATTGGTTTTTGCGTTCTGTGTGCCTGCGTCGACACCAAATGATGCCCAGGCACCTTCGAGAGAGCGAAGCTTTACCGTAAAGCTGTACCGAGTCTCTGGTCGCAGGCCTGTAATCATTTGCTCAACGCGGACTGTTTTCTCCTGTGTGGAAGCAAGTTTCAGAACGCCATCGCTGAGCATTGCAGCACTCGGTGGACCTGAAACCTGCCAGCCAGAGAGGTCGCCAAGGGAAAAGTCAGCATTGCGGACAAGATTGCCATCAACCCGAGGAGGGAGGTCTTCAGGTGGAGTTGTATCTGGCGGCGATACATCTGGCGGCGATATATCTGGTGGAGTTGTGTCCGTTGGTGGTGGAGTGACCGGTTCTGGTGCCGGTGTGCCGTTGGTAGCCTCCAGGCGAATGTCGTTAATGACAATCGGTGCTGTTTGTTGACGATATGCCTGAAGAAAGACAGTGACTTCAGACACATTTGCATCCGTCACAAAATCAAGCGTTTGTCTACCTGATACGTTTTCACCAACTGAGATTTCAGACCATTTTCCGGCATGGCCACGAACGCCGGCGTAGCCATAGCTGCCACCAGCACTCGTGAGTGAAAAAGATAATCGGTAGCTGGTGGATGGATCAACTGTGACCTGTTGAAGAAGAGCTGCTGTTCCTTCGGCACTTGGTGAAAGTTGCAATATGCGCCCGGCAGCACCTGGAAGTGTCTCAGCTTTTCCACCAGCGGTACTGATGTCGCTCCAGCCACTGAGATCAGATTCAAAGTCACCGTTTTCTAAAAGTGAATCACCCGTGCTTGAAGGAGGTGTTTCAGTTGGTGGTTCCGTTGGTAATTCCTGAGGTGGCTCAATGGGTTGGTCTTGAGGTGGTTCTGGTGTGACTGGAGGAGAATTAGCCAGAGCAAGTTGAATGTCATCGATACTGACAGGTGCGGTTTGCTGGCGATATGCCTGAGCAAAAATTGTGACTTCGGATACATCTGAACTTGTTTCAAATTCAAGTGTGTACCGACCTGCTTTATTTTCACCCGTAGAGAGTTCAGACCATTTTCCGGCATGGCCACGCACACCTGCATAGGCATAGCTGTCGCTGCTGCTATTCAATGTGAAAGAAAGTCGATAGGCAGTTCCTGGGGCAACCGATACCCGCTGTATGATTTCAGCCGTACCCGTATCAGTGGGCGTGAGGAGGATACCAGGGTCTCCCACGTTCACGACTTCCACTTGAGCCGTTTCTGTTGCCTGCACAATCCAGTCGGCGAGTCCTTCTGAAAAATCTCCGTTGGAAAGATCGGCTGTCATCAAATATCGATTTTCAAGAGACTCGTGAAGGAGATGGATGTGTCTTTGTTGTGTTGACCGTCGAGCTTTGCGTGCCATGGTGTGTGCCTCATGGTCTCGAAGAAAAGAGTGATCGGTAGCCCCTTATTTTTCTACGCTCGATGATGAGACCAATTCAGATATTTATTCATCAGCTCTGAATTCAGGTCATTTTTCAGCAGCTAGAAATCTTGTATTTTCTGCACACGACACTTGACGATCTGAGAATCTGAATGGTTGCTCGTCTGGTAGTTTGCGGGATCGGCTTTTGGGAAACCTTCCAGACAAGACTCCACGAGTGAGCAGATTCAGACTGCTTAGGCAGATGGCGCTGGTATGCCGGCAACAGGAGGAATGGTTGGTGCCGGACCAAAAATAGGATCATGCTTCCACGCTCTGCCAAGACGAGCGGATCGTCGAAGGAGATCATCTGTTACCACCAGGACAGCCGGTAGGAGAATAAGCTCAGCAACTGTTGCAGCAGCAATTGCAGCGCATGCCAGGCGTCCAAACCCTGCAAGTGACGGCACGCTGCTGACGGTGACGGCTGCAAAGCCAACTCCAAGAACAAGTCCGCCAAGCACAACTGGATTTCCCGTCTCAACTATCGCACGCCGCATCGCACTGGCGATCGAAACACCTTCTCGACGGTTTCTAGCCAGTGCGGCCATGACGTGAACAGTGTCATCTACTGCGAGGCCAAGACAGACGTTAAACACAATCACAGTCGCAGGGTCGAGAGATTGACCAGTCAGCACAAGAACAGCCGCGATGACAGCCAAGGGAAAGACGTTCGGAATCAGGCTCACGATACCAGCAACTGGTGATCGAAAGGCGAGGGCAAGAATGATGGCAATGACGGCTACTTCCAGAAGCAGACTGCCGCCGAGATCAGTGATGAGTTGTCGAATATTGCGTGCCGAAATAACAGACATGCCGGAAAGGTCAAAATGCCAGCCGTTGTGGGTCGCTGCCAATGCATCAAGTTCTGTGCGAATGTCGGCGTAGACGGTTTCGAGTTGGCGGGATCCAGCATCACGGACGCGGGCACGAACGATGGCCATTCTCGTGTCTGGATCAACCATTTCGTCGACAGTATGAGCAGGCAGCCTGCGACGTGCCCGTGGCGGCATTGAATTGGTGACCGACGCGAGTGACAGCGGATGACTTGTTGCCTCAGCAGTATTCAGGATGGCATGGACTTCATTGAGCGTTTCCAGCAGTTCATCACTCCGCCAGTTCACGTCCTCTGGCCAGCGGACAACAACGTCAACACCCATGACTCCGCCAAACTCTTCATCAACGGCAACCAGCGCCTGTGAGGATTTGGCCTGGCGAGGAAGCGAGTCAACGACCCGATTGTCTGCATCAACCTGGATACCAATTGCTGTAAGCAACAGTGTTCCAACAAGACCAATTGCTGCAATTGGACGAGCATGACGGATCGAAAAGGCTGTGAGTGTGCCGGCAATTCGGCTTGCCAGTCGCCAGGATCGCCCCAGACGAAGTCCCTGGCAGAATTGAGTTGATGCGAGAAGTGGCGTCAGCAGCGTGACGGCTGCAAAACTTGCAAGTGCACCCGCAGCCGCGGCGATACCAAATGTGCGGACAGCCTCAATCCGAGCAGCGGCAAGCGATGCGAAGCCAACTGCAGTGACAATACTAGTGAGACCACACGCTGTACCAACTCGTCGGATGGCGTTGCTTGAAGCAATGATCTGATGCGTACCGCGGCGGACACTTCGTCGCATATCCTCAATAAAATGGATGGAGTCACACGTACCAACAACGAGAGCAAGAGATGGAACAACGCTGGTGAGAAGATTAATCGGTGCGCCGAAAAGCCCCAGGATTCCCATGGCCCAGACGGCACCAACAGCTGGCGGAATGCAGGCAACAACCGTCGACCGAAGGCTTCGTGCAAGCGTGGCAGAAAGAATAAAAGCGAGTGTCAGTCCAAGTGAGTTGAAAATAAGCATGTCATGTCGAAGTGCAAGAGCCGCCTGGTGCCGCAACGCGGGAAGACCCGTAAGCTGGACGCTGATGCCGTCTGCATCAAAGGTGGAAAGAGTTGATTCAATAGCGTCAACAGCACGCCCGAGGTGTGGAGGCTTGTCGGCACCCGCACTCAGCCGAACGATGCACAATGCCGTCGATCCATCCGCTGAGAGGAGCTGACCACTGATCAATGGATGTTCATGGGCGCGAGCACGCGCCTCAGTGAGTGTTTGGGGGTCGAGCT